>ENA-OUQF01001365-OUQF01001365.1-human-gut-metagenome-genome-assembly--contig:-NODE-1365-length-14956-cov-4.563049_pt1 | contig 14956 bp, 9 predicted proteins | sample MGYA00237947_ERZ548826 | MGnify/ENA primary metagenome ERZ548826 (study PRJEB26490, sample SAMN05194701) | human gut metagenome | biome: terrestrial biome; feature: human-associated habitat; material... | reverse complement strand
GAATTATATTCAACCAGGGAATTCCACAAGATTTAGGATTTATAGACAGAAAAGAGGATCCATTCCAATATGAAATCAATTTCCCAGTTATGAAAAAATCAATGGGAACAATAATTGAAAGAACAATTGACAAACATGGTTTAATCGAATCAGCAGAAGTTATAGATTATATCAAAGCATTAGGTTTCAAATATTCAACATTAGCAGGTATTACATTCTCAGTAGCAGATGTAAAAGTACCAGATTCTAAGAAAGACATTTTAGCAGATGCAGATAAACAAGTTGAAAAAGTAAGAAATCAATATAGAAGAGGTTTGATAACAGATGATGAAAGATATCAATCAGTTGTTAATATTTGGGAAAAGGCAACAAATGATGTAAGTAAGGCAATGGAAGAAAACTTTGATGATTTAAACCCAATATATATGATGGTTAAATCTGGAGCCCGTGGTAACATGAACCAATTAAGACAAATCGCAGGTATGCGTGGACTTATGGCTAGTACAACTGGTAAAGCAGTTGAAATACCAATCAAATCATGTTTCCGTGAAGGTCTAGATGCATTGGAATATTTCATATCATCACATGGTGCTCGTAAAGGACTTTCAGATACAGCTTTAAGAACAGCTGACTCTGGATACTTAACAAGAAGACTAGTTGATGTTTCACAAGATATAATTGTTAGAGAACATGATTGTGGAACTGTTGATGGATTAACAATTGAAGATATTAAAGATGGAAATCAAATAGTTGAAGGATTAGCTGAAAGACTAGAAGGAAGATATCCATTAAATGATATATTAGATCCACAAACAAATGAAGTTATTGTAGATACAAATACAATGATTAATAAAGACATAGCAAAACGTATTGTGGATGCTGGAATTACAAAAGTTGTTGTACGTTCAGTAATTGCATGTAGAGGAAAACATGGTGTATGTCAAAAATGTTATGGTATGGGATTGGCAAGAAGAGATTTAGTATCAATTGGTGAATCTGTTGGTATTATAGCTGCACAATCAATTGGTGAACCTGGTACACAGTTAACCATGAGAACAATTCACTCTGGTGGTGTTGCTGGTGTTGCAGATATCACACAAGGTCTTCCAAGAGTAGAGGAAATCTTTGAAGCTAGAAAACCTAAGGGAGTTGCTGTAATAACAGAAATTGATGGTACAGTTAAAATTTCTGATAATAAGAAGAAATTAGAAGTAATTGTTACATCAAAAGATGATTCAAGAACATACACAATTCCATTTGGATCAAAACTAAAAGTAAAAGATGGAGATGAAGTAAAAGCTGCAGATCCATTAATAGAAGGTTCTATAAATCCAGCTGAAATTTTAGCAATAAAAGGACCAGAAGGTGTTTATGAATATGTAATTTCTGAAATCCAAAAAGCATATAGAAGCCAAGGTGTTGATATCAATGATAAACACGTTGAAGTAATAGCTAGACAAATGCTTAGAAAGATGAGAGTAGAAGATGGTGGAGATACAGATATGTTCCCAGGCTCTTTAGTAGATATGTACGAATTTGAAGATAAGAACAAAGAAGCAGTTGCAGAAGGAAAACGTCCTGCGACTGGTAAGAGAGCATTACTTGGAATCACTAAAGCATCACTTGCTACAGACAGTTTCTTATCAGCAGCTTCATTCCAAGAAACAACAAGAGTATTAACAGAAGCAGCTATAAAAGGTAAAGAAGATCATCTATTAGGATTAAAAGAAAATGTAATCATTGGTAAACTTATTCCAGCAGGTACTGGTATGAAGAGATATCAAGATGTTGAAATTAAAGTTGAAGGTGAAGAAAAAACTACAAATAGTGTAGTTGAACCTGAAACAGTACAAGAAGCAGAATAAGTTTTGATAAATGAAGATACACTACAAATTATGTAGTGTATTTTTCTTGTTTTTTAGAATAATATAAGGAATGTAACCTTGACAAAATGCCTATTTAGAAGTATACTAAAATAGTATAAAAAGGTGAGAAAGGAAGCATATATGTCAGGAAATAATAGAAAATTATTTGATAATTTAGTATCAAGAACAAAAATATATTTAGTAATAATATTTATATTATTAGTAACATTATCAGTATTAAAGCCAAACTTGATAATGCCATCATTAATAATATATATATTAATATTAGGTTATACATATTTTGCAAACAACAAAAGAAAAAGTGAAATATCAGAGCAATTACAAGACTTAACACTAACAGTAGACTCAGCTGCAAAAACAAGTTTAATAAATGCACCATTTCCACTAATAATAATAGAAACAGATGGAAATGTAGTATGGAAAAGTTTAAAATTTGCAACAGAATTTGCTAATGTAGATATAAATATGTATATAAGTGACTTAATAATAGATATAAAAGCAGAAATAGAAAAAGACAAAAACAAAGAACAAAAAAGAAAATCAATTGTAAAAAATATAGAAATTGGTAAGAAAAAATACAAAGTGCAATGTGAATTATCAAAAACAAAAAGAAGTGAAAGAAAAAAAGTTGCAGAATATATGGCAATATTATATTTTATAGATGAAACAGAAAAATATAATTTAATAAAAGAAAATCAAGATAAAGACACATGTGTTGGAATAATAATGGTAGATAATTATGAAGAAGTAATGCAAAGAGTAAATGCAGAACAAAAAACACAATTAATGGCTAAAGTAGAAAGTACAATATATGACTGGGTAAATCAAACAAATGGAATATTAGTAAAAGAAGATAGAGATACATATGTATATGTGTTTGAACATAGAAATCTTGAAAAAATAAAAGAAGATAAATTTGCTATATTAGACTCTATAAAAGATATTGTAAGAAAAGATAAAATTCAATTAACACTAAGTATTGCAATATCTACAGAAGGAGAGACTGATAGCGATGTATATAAATCAGCATCAGCAGCTATGGACGTTATATTAGGTAGAGGTGGAGACCAAGCTGTAATAAGAGAAAATGGAAAATATCAATTCTTTGGTGGAAAAGTAGAAGAAGTAGAAAAAAGAACAAAAGTAAAAGCAAGAATAGTAGCTCATGCATTAGAAGAATTGATATCAGAATGTGAAAAAGTTGTAATAATGGGACATTCAAATCCAGATATAGATGCAATGGGGTCTGCATTAGGTGTATATAGAATTGCAAAAACATTAAGAAAAGAAGCATACATAGTAGCAAATAAAGAAACAGCATCAATAAAAACATTTGTAGAATGTTTGCCAGAAGAATATAATGAAGTATTAATAAATAAAGAAAAAGCATTAGACATAATGGAGGCAGAAACATTATTAGTTGTTGTTGATACACATAAAAAATCATATGTAGAACAACCAGAATTACTAGAAAAAACAAATAAAATAGTAATAATAGACCATCATAGAAGAAGTGCAGATTTTATAAATCAAAGTATTCTAACATTTCAAGAAGTATATGCTTCATCAGCAGCTGAATTAGTAACAGAGTTAATACAGTATACTCAAACAGAAGTTGAATTGCCAACTATAGAGGCAGAGGCATTATATGCAGGAATAATGATGGACACAAAGAATTTTACATTTAAAACAGGTGTAAGAACATTTGAAGCAGCAGCTTATTTGCGTAGATGTGGAATTGATATAATAAAAGTAAAAAAATGGTTCCAAAGTGATTTAGAAAGTTATAATACAATATCTGAAATAGTAAGAAAAGCAGAAATTGTAAGAGATTCAATAGGAATATCAATATATGATGTCCAAGAAAAAGAAACAAGCTTAATTTGTGCAAAAGCAGCAGATGAATTATTAACAATAGGAAATATAACAGCATCATTTGTTTTAGGATTAATGGAAGATGGAAAAGTTTGTATAAGTGGACGTTCAATAGGAGATGTAAATGTTCAAATGATATTAGAAAAATTAGGTGGAGGAGGTCATATTACTCTTGCTGGTGCACAGCTTGAAAATGTGACAATAGATGAAGCTAAACAAGAATTGATTTCTAAAATTAATGAATATTTTGAAGAGAAAGAATAAAACAAAAGAATAGCAAGTTTTACTTGCTATTTTTGCTATTTTAGAGTACAATATAAGTCATGAAAGGAAAGTGATTAGTATGAAAGTAATATTAAAAGCAGACATAAAAGGAGTAGGGAAAAAAGATGAAGTAATAAATGCATCAGACGGATATGTACGTAATTTTTTATTCCCTAAAAATTTAGCAGTAGAAGCAAATGCAGAAAATATGGCTAAATTACAAGCACAAAATTCTTCAAAACAATTCAAAAAAGACACAGAAAAAGAAGAAGCACAAAAATTATCAGAAAAAATGAATAAAATATCATTAAGAATACAAGTAAAAGCAGGAGAAAATGGAAAAATATTTGGTGGAGTTTCAGCAAAAGATATATCAGAAGCTTTTGAAAAACAACACAATATAAAAATAGATAAGAAAAAAGTAGATTTAAAAGAAACAATAAAAACACTAGGGGTTCATATGGTTGATGTAAAATTATATGAAGGTGTTTATGGAAAAATAAAAGTTGATGTAGTAGAAAAATAACGAAAGGAAATGACGCAAAATGGAACTAGCAAAAATACCACCACATGATATAGATGCTGAACAAGCAGTTTTAGGAAGTATGCTTACAGATAAAGATGCAGTAAATGCAGCAATAGAAACATTAAAAGAAGATGCATTTTATAGAGAAGACAATAGAGCAATATATCAGGCAATTGTAAATTTATATAGTAAATCTGAACCAATAGATATTATTACATTAAAAGATGAACTAGAATCTATGGATAAATTTGAGCAAGTTGGTGGATTTGAGTATTTAGCAAGCTTACCAGACAAAGTTCCAACAACAGCCAATGTGCAGAAATACATCAAAATAGTAGAAGAAAAATCAATTTTAAGAAATCTTATAAAAACGGCAAATGAAATAATAGAATTAGGATATGACCCTGCCGAAGATGTTGAAGACATAATGGATGGAGCCGAAAAGAAAATATTTGATATAATGCAAAGCAAAAATCAAAAAGGGTATACACCAATAAAAGATGTTTTAGTAGAGAGCTTTACAAAGCTAGAAGAGTTGTATAATAGAAAACAACATATAACAGGAGTTCCAACAGGATTTTCAGAGTTAGACTATAAAACAGCAGGTTTACATGGGTCAGAATTAATTTTAGTTGCAGCAAGACCTGCAATGGGAAAAACAGCATTTGCATTAAACTTAGCAACAAATGCAGCATTAAGAGGAAATGCACCAGTTGCAATATTCAGCCTAGAGATGTCAAAAGACCAATTGGTAAACAGAATTTTATGTAGTGAGGCAATGGTAGATAGCAACAAAGTAAGAACAGGAAAATTAGGAGAAGATGATTGGGTAAAACTTGCTGGAGCAATAGGACCATTATCAGAAGCAGAAATGTATATAGATGATACACCAGGTATTTCTGTAATGGAAATAAGAACAAAATGTAGAAAATTAAAAATGGAGAAAAACATAGGATTAGTTGTAATAGATTATTTACAGTTAGTCCAAGGAAATAAAAGAACAGCAAGTAGAGAACAAGAAATATCAGAAATAAGTAGGTCATTAAAAATTTTGGCAAAAGAAATAAATGTACCAGTAATAGCACTATCACAGCTATCCAGAGCTGTAGAGCAAAGACCAGACCATAGACCTATGTTATCAGATTTGCGTGAGTCTGGAGCAATAGAACAGGATGCTGATATTGTAATGTTCTTGTATAGAGATGATTATTATAATAAAGAAAGTGAAAAAAAAGATATTGCAGAAGTAATAATAGCAAAGCAGAGAGGTGGACAAACTGGAACTGTAGAATTATTATGGATGGGACAATATACAAAGTTTGTAAACTTAGAGAGGAGATTTGATGATTAGTTGTCCAAAATCCCCATCTCTTTTGAAAGATTTGATAAAAGATGGAGATAAAATTGTTTTAGGAGTATCAGGTGGACCGGATTCAATGTGTATGCTTGATATGATGAGAGAACTGAAAGAAGAAAAAAATATTGATTTTAAAATATATGTTGCACATATTAATCATATGATTAGAAAAGAAGCTATAGATGATGAAAAGTATGTGCAAGATTACTGCAAAAGATATAATATAGAATTTTATGTAAAAAGAGCAGATGTGCAAAAAATTGCTAATGATAAAAAGATAGGCACAGAAGAGGCTGGACGTAAAGTTCGTTATGTTTTTTTTGAAGAGGTATTACAAAAAACAGGTTCAAATAAGATTGCAATAGCACATAATAAAAATGATAAAATTGAAACTATTATAATGCATTTGCTTAGGGGAAGTGGACTTTCAGGACTTAAAGGAATAGAACCTATAAGAGATAATAAATATATAAGACCACTTTTAGAATGTGAGCGTGAAGAAATAGAACAATATTGTGAAAAGAAAAACTTACACCCTAGAATTGATAAAACAAACTTTGAGAATGAATATACAAGAAATAAAATCCGTAATATTGTTATTCCATACATTAAAAAGGAATTTAATCCTAATATTATCCAAACATTAAGTAGATTATCAGAAGTTGCTAAAGATGAAAGCAATTATGTTGAGTTACAAACTCAAAAGGCATATAATAAATTGTTAATAGAAAAAACAGATAAACAAATAGTATTGAATTTAAAGAAATTTAATCAAGAAGAGAATGTAATACAAAAAAGATTGGTATTAAAATCAATAAAAGACTTAAACGGTTCAACTGACAGGATTGAAAAAATTCATATAGAAGATATTGTTAAATTATGTAATAATAATGTTGGAAATAAATATTTTACACCAAACAAAAATTTAAAGGTATTGGTAAAAGATAAAAAAATATTTTTTATAAAATTAAATTAGATTTTATTGCTTGAAAAATGAAAAACCGCAAGAAAACATAGAATAATGTAACAAAAAGGACACAAAAAAGTCACGAAAAAAGTATTGAAAAAATAAAAAAGGTATGTTATAGTTGCAAAAGATAATAAAAATAGGAGGACTTAAATGAAAAAGGGAATAAAAACATTAGCAATGTGGCTAATAATAATAGTAATTGCAATAGTACTATTATCGTCAATAATGGAAAATAATAGTTCAAAAATGACATATTCGGAGTTAGTAACAAGTATTGCTAATAAAGAAGTAGAAAGTATAGAAATTTCGTCTAGTGGAAATTCAGCAACAGTTAAAATGAAAAATGCTAAAGCTGAAAAAGAAGTAAATATTCCAAGTTTAGATAGTTTTATGTCATACACAGAAGAGTATCTAAAAGCAGGAGACTTCACTTTAGATGAGGCAAAAGAATCAATATGGATTACAATATTAAGTTTAATAACACCATTTGGATTATTAATAATCTTCTTTATATTCTGGTTTATAATGATGAGTGGAAACAATCAAGGTGGAGCTAAAAATATGACATTCGGAAAGAGTAAGGCTAGATTAGTAAATGCAGGAGAAAAAAATAGAGTAACATTTGATGATGTCGCTGGTGTAGATGAAGAAAAAGAAGAATTAGAAGAAATTGTAGAATTCTTAAAAAATCCAAAGAAATTTACAGATATGGGAGCGAGGATTCCAAAAGGAGTATTATTAGTAGGTCAACCAGGTACTGGTAAAACATTACTAGCAAAAGCAGTTGCAGGAGAAGCTGGAGTGCCATTTTACTCAATAAGTGGTTCAGACTTCGTAGAAATGTTTGTTGGTGTTGGTGCTTCAAGAGTAAGAGATTTATTTGAACAAGCAAAGAAAAATGCACCATGTATAATATTCATAGATGAAATTGATGCAGTTGGTAGACAAAGAGGAGCTGGCTTAGGTGGAGGACATGATGAAAGAGAACAAACATTAAACCAATTATTAGTAGAAATGGATGGTTTCTCAGATAACGAAGGTGTAATAATATTAGCAGCAACAAATAGACCAGACGTACTAGATAAAGCATTATTAAGAGCAGGAAGATTTGATAGACAAATAGTAGTTGGAAGTCCAGACGTAAAGGCAAGAGAACAAATATTAGAAGTACATGCACGTAAAAAGAAATTATCAGAAGATGTAGACTTAAAAGTAATTGCAAAAAATACATCAGGATTTGCAGGAGCAGATTTAGAAAATGTATTAAATGAAGCAGCATTGTTAGCAGCAAGAAGAAATTACAAAGAAATTGGAATGAAAGAAATAGAAGATGCCATGGTAAAAGTAACTATGGGACCTGAAAAGAAAACAAGAGTAAGAAGCGAAAAAGAAAATAGATTAGTTGCATATCACGAAGCAGGTCATGCAGTTGTAAGCAGATACTTAGCAACTCAAGACCCAGTACATCAAATTTCTATTGTACCACGTGGTATGGCTGGTGGATATACAATGTATAGACCAACAGAAGACAAATCATTTATGTCAAAAACAGAAATGGAAGAAAATATAGTTTCATTACTTGGAGGAAGAGTTGCAGAAGCTCTTATATTAAATGACATATCAACAGGTGCAAGTAATGATATAGAAAGAGCAACTCAAATTGCAAGAAATATGGTAACAAAATACGGTATGAGCGAAAGAGTTGGGGCAATTATGTTTGGCGGAGGTCAAGGAGAAGTGTTCTTGGGTAGAGATTTTGCTCAAACTAAAGATTATTCTGAGGAAACAGCCAATATAATTGATGAAGAAGTTAAGAGAATAGTTGATAATGCATATAACAGAGCTAGAACAATATTAAGCGAACATGTTGACAAACTTCATGCTGTTGCAGGAATATTACTTGAAAAAGAAAAAATCGAAGGAGAAGAATTCGATAAAATTTTTGAAGAATAGATTAAGAGAGAAAAGGGCGCAAATATACGCTCTTTTTGCTGTTTTAATGCCGAACTCTGCCAATTTTATCTATTGACAAAATTCGATAAATGTAGTAATTATATTATATATGAAAGAAAGAGAAAAAAGTGAGGAATACATATGAAGGTACAAGATTTGGCAATAATCTTTATAATAATAATATTACCAATATCATTAGTAATATCAACATACACACAATATCAAATACAAACGATAAATACGCAGACATTATATGACAGTAAATTGACAGCTGCAACATATGATGCTATTAGAGCATTTCAAATTAATACAACAAGTAGTACAACGTCAGATTTGGCAAATTCAAAATTAAGAGATTTGGAAGCGTCTGTTTCAACATTCAGAAATTCAATAAAATCGTTGTTTTCGCTAAATGGATATTCGGATGATGCAATGGATAGGTATATTCCAGCTTTAGTATATACTCTTTATGATGGATTTTATATATATTCTCCCTATGAAAATGTTGCAAATACAGATGGAACCATAAAAAATACAAGTGACAATAAAGACTCTCAATATGGATTAAAACCATATATAACATACAGTTGTAGATATCAAACTGGAAATATAGATGTAGTAATAACATATGCATTAGATAATCATATTTCAGTTCAAGGAACGATAGGAAATGAATATGTTAATGAACAGGGATATTTAATAGATAATATAACTTATAATGAAAAAAATAGAGAAGTTAAATATAATGGAGTTGAAATTGAATCTGAACATTTAACACAACATTTGCCTATAAATGGTGGAGAAGATGAAGAATATAGTTATATAAAAAATAATGGAATAACTTATTATTTAGATGATAAAGATGAAGAGGAAAGCAGAATTATTGCACGATTAAATGATACGAATTTAACTGTGCAAAGTAAAAAAAGTAAAAATCCTGATGAATATAAAAAATGGTATAATACCATAACAGAAAATACTTTGGCAAAAGAGTATTATATAGAAGCATATGAGTTTACGGAATGGTTCAAGAGTAAAGGATTACAAGATTTAAGATATAAAGATGCTAAGGATTCTGTAATAGACGAAAATGGAAATATAACAGAAAATGCACAAATTTGGGAAGACTCTAATTCAAAAGCAAATCAAAAAATATTTGAATTTAATTCTTCTACTACGAATTATAATAATAATATAGAAAACCAATTATCAAGTTTTAATGAACATAGGTTAGCAATAATAAGACATAAAATAGAGGTTAATTTGGCTATTGCAATATCAAATTACAACACATATTCTGGAGCAGCAACGAATAATGTGTTTCAAATGCCGAATTTGAGTGAAGAAGAGTGGTATAGTATAACTCACAATATTTCATTAATAAGTTTTTTACAAGGACTACCAATAGGTGGAAAGACGTATAATGGTAATGCATTAGTAACTAATTCTGAAAGTAAAGAAGTTGTACTAGAACAGAATATTTATATATTAGGAAAAGATGCTAATAGTGGTAAAACACAATATTATAAAATAGGGGACCGCGGGTTAACAGATGGAAGTGTTATAGTAGATTCCGGAAAATATGCCAAAAGTGCTAATTCTTATATAAGTGCAGGAAGAATTAATTTAGACTTTAACAGAGCGATGATAGTAACTACAGATGCCACCAAAACATATTATTTCTATCCACTAAAAGAAAATAATGCATCATATAATAGTGTAATTATGCAAAATGATGTTGATACATATGATGATATATACACATATGTTAATAAACAAAGTTTGGAAGTGAGAACTGCTTTCTATACAGCATTAGGAAGAGAAAGACAATCTCAATATAAATCTACTAATAAACAATTGGCAAACTATAAAAATGTTTTAGTTGTAGGATATGCACCAGAAGAACATGTGAATACTTTTAATGCGGTTACAAGAAATATAAGTAATCAGCTAAATCAAGAAGATGGAATACGAGCTTCATATGAATTTAGTTCCGATTCAAATTATTTGACAAATTATATATTAAAAAATAAAGAAAGATATGACCTTATAATAATTGATTCAACTTATTGGGGAGGACCAATTACGCAAGAATTAATTAATAAAATAATAAAGACTACTAACGTATTTACAATATGTAATGATGCATATATGAATGATATTTGTATTTCTAATAAGACTATGAGTGATTCACGAGGTAAGATGTCAATAACAACTACAGGAACAGAAAAATTTGGTGGAAATTATACAACTAATTTAGAATTCTCAGACTCAAATCAATTAGCAATAGATTTTAATGAAAATGTTCAGGTACTATATGAGGCAGTATATAATGATAGTGAAAGGCATGATGCAGTAGGATTATGGAATAATGGCGAATGTAATTGGATGTATTCTCAGGTTGCAAATTTGCATGAAGATATGAAGATATTTACGAAATTAGTAAAATATGCAATGGACAATAAGACAAAGACAACAATTACGGGGAGTGGAGAATATGGAAAGATAGGACAGCCAATGAGTAGTACAATAACGGCAGTTGGAGTTAATGCTAATGGAAATAGAGCTGATTTTGGATATGCCGATATTGATGTTTATTCAGTAAAGGTTTCTAATCACACAGGAACAATTATAGAATTAGATGGAAATAATAATACTGGAAATGGTCATAGTAGTACTACTAATATGTGGAAAAATTTGGCTAAAACTAGTAACAATGGCGTATTAAAAGGTGGAACCTGGGGAAGTAACTATTTAAGATTAAATGGAACTGATAATTGGGTTAATCTTGGACAGATAAATCTTTCAACTCAAGCGGAATTCGATGCAACTATAGTTGCAAATTCAATTAAAGATGGAGAAGCAGATATAGTTGGTAACTTTGACCTAGGAGGAGCAGGAATATGGTTGTCAGATGGATTTCCAGCGTTTGATATTTATTCTGAGAATCGAAATGAATATATATCAATAAAAGCAAACAAAAAAATAACGGTAGGAGCTAAAACTAGGATAGTTGGAAGATATGATGGAAGAAATTTATATTTATATGTAAATGGAAATCTAGTTGCAAGAACAGATAAATAGAATCGAAAAAAGAAAGGAATACATATTAAGGTACAAGATTTTGCGATAATAAGACACAAAATAGAAGTTAATTTTATATTCTGGTGGCTTAGAGATATTTAAATAGAGTTTTAGAAAGATTAGTATATTATGCAATTTATGGAATGAGATAGGGGGAACAAAATGAACTATGCAGATATAAAAGTAGCAGATGTAGCAAACGGATTAGGGGTTAGAGTTTCTTTATTTGTAAGTGGTTGTAACCATCATTGCAAAGGATGTTTTAATGCTCAAGCATGGGATTTTAATTATGGTGAAGAGTTTACAAATAAAGATATAGACAGAATAATTGATGAATTAAAACATCCATATGTTTCAGGGCTTTCACTATTGGGAGGAGAGCCCTTAGAATATAAGAACCAGCAAGGTTTATTACCATTGTTAAAAAGAGTGAAAGAAGAATTGCCAGAAAAAAATATTTGGTGTTATACAGGTTACAAGTTTGATGATGACATAGTTGGAAATATGTTTGAAAACTGGTCAGAGACAAAAGAAGTAATGTCTTATATAGATGTATTGGTAGATGGAAAATTTGAAGAAGATAAAAAGGACTTAAAGTTGAAGTTTAGAGGTTCTTCAAACCAAAGAATAATTGATGTGCAAAAATCACTTAAAGTACATAAAGTTATACCATATGAGGTGTAATTATATAAAATATGCCAGAAAAGCTTGACAATTTATATCCAAATATTGTATAATGTTTAGCGTATATAGGATGAGAACAAACGAAATCCCGCATACAGTGTTTTAAACGCCGGAAGGAGGGGAATAAAATTATGTCAGAGATAAAAGTTAATGGAAATATAGAAGATGCACTAAAAAGATTTAAAAGACAATGTGCAAGAAATGGGGTTCTTCAGGAAGTTCGTAAAAGAGAACATTATGAAAAACCAAGTGTAAAAAGAAAGAAAAAATCAGAGGCAGCAAGAAAAAGAAAATTTTAATACATAGAGTCCACGAGTAATCGTGGATTTTTGTGTTAAAAGAAATAATTAAAGGTAATACTTGAATAATTAATAGAAAATATATTATACTATATATTAGCAAAAAAAGAAAGGAAGGATAGAAATGCAATACAAAGAAAAAGAGATAAAAAAAGGAATACAATTGCATGAGATACAAACAGAAAAATTCAAAACTAATTTAATAGCTATATTTTTAACAACACCAATAACTAGAGAAAATGTAACAAAAGATGCATTAGTTTCAACAGTACTAAGAAGAGGAAGTAAAAACATGCCAACTTTAGCTCAAATTAGTAAAGAAATGGAAGAAATGTATGGAGCTAGTTTTGACTGCGGAATAGATAAAACGGGTGATAATCATGTATTAAAATTTTATATTGAAGCGATAAATGATAAGTTTATTGCACAAAAAGATGAAAATATGTTAAAAACAGCAATAGAAAAATTGCTAGAAATAGTTTTTAATCCATTAACAGAAAATGATGTATTTAAAGAAGAATATGTAGCACAGGAAAAAGAAAATATAAAAAGAATCATAAATGGAAGAGCAGATAATAAAGCTAGATATGCATTTGACAGATGTGTTGAAGAAATGTATAAAGAGAAACCTTATGGACTTTATAAATATGGCTATATTGAGGATTTAGACAAAATTACAACGAAGAGTTTATATGAATATTATCAAAAATTAATATCAGAATGTAAAATAGATATATTTGTCTCTGGAGATATTGAGCAAGTAAATCAAATAATAGAAAATAATGAAGAAATTAAAAAATTGCCAGAGAGAGAGGCTATTTATGTAGTAAATAAAATAGAAGATAAAGAAAGTGCAAAAGAAAATGAAGTAATAGAAGAGATGGATGTAACTCAAGGAAAGATAACAATAGGTTTAGATTTGCATTTAGAAAATGCAAATCAAATGTATAGTGCAATTATTTATAATGCAATATTAGGCGGAACAGCAAACTCAAAAATGTTCCAAGAAGTAAGAGAAAAGGCTAGTCTTGCATATTCAGCTGGTTCAAGTTATGTAAGATATAAAAGTAATATTTTTATTAAATGTGGAATAGAAATAAAAAATTATGAAAAAGCAATGGAAATAATAAAAAAGCAATTAGAAGATATGAAAAATGGAATATTTACAGATGAAGATATAGAAAATGCAAAAAAAGGAATAATATCAGCTATAAAAAGTATTGATGACGAGCAAGATACAGAAATCACATATTTTTTCGGTCAAGAATTAACAGAAGTAAAAACAACTTTAGAAGAGTATATGGAGAGAATAAACGAAGTAACAAGAGAAGATATAATAAAAATTGCAAAATCTATTACTATAAATACGGTATATTTTTTAAAAAACAAATAGAATTATATAGTTTAGGGAGAAAGGAAGAGTTTAAATGAAAATTATAGAGAATTCTAAAGTAAAAGAAAAATTATATGTTGAAAAATTAGAAAATGGATTAACAGTAATGATTATTCCTAAAAAGGGAGTTCAGAAAAAATATGTTATCTGGGGAACTAATTATGGTTCTAATGATAGTAAATTTGTAGTTCCAGGGGAAACAGAAGAAACAGAAGTGCCAAAAGGAGTGGCACACTTTTTGGAACATAAAATGTTTGAGCAAGAAAGTGGAATAAATAGTTTAGATACGCTAACAGCACTTGGAGTAGAAGCAAATGCATATACTACAAATGATCATACTGCTTACTTGTTTGAGTGTACAGAGAATTTTTATCCGGCATTAGATGAATTGATGGATTATGTACAACATCCATATTTTACAGATGAAAATGTAGAAAAAGAAAAAGGAATCATTGGACAGGAAATAATGATGTATGATGATTATCCAGAATGGAAGGTATATTTGAATACATTAGAGGCAATGTATCATGAACATCCGGTAAAACTTGATATTACAGGAACAATAGAAACAATAAGTCACATAGATAAAGACATTTTGTATAAATGTTATAATACATTTTATAATCCAGCTAATATGGCAATGGTAATTTGTGGAGATTTTGAAC
>ENA-OUQF01001363-OUQF01001363.1-human-gut-metagenome-genome-assembly--contig:-NODE-1363-length-14961-cov-4.745203_pt1 | contig 14961 bp, 11 predicted proteins | sample MGYA00237947_ERZ548826 | MGnify/ENA primary metagenome ERZ548826 (study PRJEB26490, sample SAMN05194701) | human gut metagenome | biome: terrestrial biome; feature: human-associated habitat; material... | reverse complement strand
GCAGGAATCCATCCAAGTTTGTTTGATAAACATCCAAGAAAAGATTGATGAAGAAGATGATCGTGAGTTTACTTTTCTGACGAATGCAAAGCATCTTTCTGCGTTGGATGTCGTGAATCTATATAAAAAAGATGGTTGGTCGAGCTGTTTTTCAAATGGCTAAAGCAGCATCTTAAGATAAAGAGCTTCTGGGGCACAACGGAGAATGCTGTACGCATACAGATTAGTGTTGCCATTATCACTTATTGTCTCGTGGCTATTGTGCACCATGATATGCAATTGAAACGCTCAACATATGAAGTTTTGCAGATTCTAAGCATTTCATTGACGGACAAAACCCACCTAAGAGATCTATTTGATAAGACTATTTTCAACGATGTCAAAGAACTCGATTATCCCCTTTTTAAGGGACTATTTGATTAATTAATTAACATGTCTAATTTTTATTGGACACTAATGTTTGAATGTACTAAAGTTTTAAAATGATATTTCGTGGGATGAATTGCAAAAACATGGCAAAAAGTTTGGAAGATACCAGATAATTTCTTATATTTGCACTGTCTTAAAAGATAAGTGTTATGAGAACAGTTCAAGATTATATCGCAATAATTAGGCAAAATAGTTCCAAGATTACTAAAGATTTTGGAATCAAGACCTTGCGCATTTTTGGTTCCGTATCACGAAATGAGCAAACAGAGCAAAGCGATTTGGATATTTGTGTAGAAACAGAAACTCCTAATCCATTTTTATTGGCCGACTTGAATGAGTTCTTAGAGGGCTTGTTCAAGTGCTCAGTTGATGTAGTGCGTATTCACAAAAACATGAATCCTTTCTTTAAATCAAGAATAGAACGGGATGGAATCTATGCAATACGATAAAAAAGATTTTCTCATTTTCTTTGGCGTTTAAGCTAGAAAGTAGTATCTTTGCAGTTGTAATTTGAACTTAAAAAAGGAGGAATAAAGAATGAATACAACAAAGTTAACAAGAGAAGAAGCGTTGCGACGTTGGAATGCTTCTAACGAAACCAAGCGTAAGATGGTTGAAAAGCTAGAAACCTTGGTAAGAAATAGCTGTCTTGAACGGGGAGATTTGGAAAATCTAAAGTAGTACATGATGGAAAAGATTATTGTTGACGTTGCGTGGTGCGACAGAAATTATGGTGGTTCTCTTGGTAGTAATGTACCAGGAGCGGTGGTTTTTACAGCACCAACCTTTGAAGCTTTGCAAAAAGAACTTGCCGAAATGCGTGACAAGTATAAGGAAATGAAAGCCCGTTGGGAAGCCGAGAAGCAGTCGGCGGAGGATGTCAAGAAGCTGAAAGCCGACATTGAAAAGATGACGGGCGATATCGAACAGGCACAGCTGCGCGGCGAATACGAGCGTGCGGCAAAGCTGCAATACTCCGAGCTGCCCGCCTTGCAAAAGAAGCTTGCCGATGCCGAAAAGCTTGCCGAGTCGAAGAACCGAAACACTCTTGTGCGCTCGACCGTCACGGAGGAAGAAATTGCCGACGTCGTCGCGCGCTGGACGGGCATTCCGGTTTCGAAGCTGGTAGAGGGCGAGCGTGAGAAGCTCCTGCATCTTGAGAACATTCTGCACAAGCGCGTCATCGGTCAGGACGAAGCGGTTCGTCTTGTCAGCGAAGCCATTCAACGTTCGCGTGCGGGCATATCCGACCCGAACCGTCCGATCGGAAGCTTTCTGTTCCTCGGTCCCACCGGTGTCGGCAAGACAGAGCTTGCCAAGACACTTGCCGATTGCCTGTTTGACGACGAGCACAACATGGTTCGTATCGATATGACCGAATATATGGAAAAATACAGTGTCTCGCGTCTTATCGGAGCGCCTCCCGGATATGTCGGATATGATGAAGGCGGTCAGTTGACCGAAGCGGTTCGCCGGCATCCGTACAGCGTCGTATTGTTCGATGAGGTCGAAAAAGCGCACCCCGATGTATTCAATATTCTGCTTCAGATTCTCGACGACGGTCGGATCACCGACAGTCAGGGGCGCACGGTCGATTTCAAGAACACCATCATTATCCTGACTTCAAACCTCGGCAGTTCTTATCTGCTCGACGGCATTACGCCCGAGGGCGAGATCCGCGAGGATGCCCGCGAAAAGGTCATGCAGGATCTTCGCGCCTCCTTCCGTCCCGAATTCTTGAACCGTTTGGATGAGATCATTCTCTTTAAACCCCTTACAAAAGAAAACCTCGGCGGCATTATCGACAACCTGCTTGCGGGTCTTAAGAACCGTCTTGCGAGCGCCGCGGTCGGAAATCTCGGTCTTGAGGTCACCGACGCCGCAAAGAGCCTGATCATCGAAGGCGGCTTCGATCCCGTCTACGGTGCGCGTCCTTTGAAGAGATATCTGCAAAGCGCCGCCGAAACGCTCATTGCCAAGGTCATTCTGAAGGGCGATGTCAAAGCGGGTTCGACGCTTGTTTTGGATGCAAAAGACGGCATTCTCACCTGTACGCCCAAAGCGGAATAATGCGCGCGGAGCGCAAAATCATAAAAACGAAAAAAGGAGCTTCGGCTCCTTTTTTCGTTTTCTTTTGTTTTTTCGCCGACCGGTCGGTATGTTTTTTGGCGAATTCTGTCAAAAAAACGGTCAATTCTGCAAAAGGGTAGAAAAATATTTTTGACCGTGATACAATAAACGCGGAAACAAAAAGCACACACGAAAGGAGGTAAATTGCATGCAGAACGAATTTTCCGCCGCGCGCTTCGGAAGAATGCGCGGTGCGAACGATACTGCGGACAGGATACGCGGCTGTCTTTTCGGCGGTGCGGTCGGGGATGCACTCGGCTATCCTGCGGAGTTTCTTTCCTACGAGCAGATTCGGGAACGTTTCGGAAAAGACGGAATCACCTCTTATTCCCTTTCGTCCTCGGGTCTTGCGGTCATTTCGGACGATACGCAGATGACGCTTTTTACCGCCGTCGGTCTGCTTGCCGGAAAAACGCTTCGCCTTGCGGGAAAATTTCGTCAAAAGCCGCGCTATTTTGCCGCGCTTTCCTATCGCGACTGGCTTGTAACGCAAGTCCAGCCTTTTGAAAGCGGAAAAGGTTATCACCGCGGTTTTTCAGGCGGAAGCGTAAGCTGGCTTCGCGATGTGCGGGAGCTTTACCGCAGCCGTGCACCCGGAAACACCTGCATTTCCTCGCTCACCGCGCTGAAACATCGCGAGCCGCCCGATGATTTTATTGCTTTTACGAAAAACGACTCCAAGGGTTGCGGCGGCGTCATGCGAATAGCGCCTCTTGCGCTCGATCACGACACGGCACGCTTTTGCGGCAATATCGAAAAGCTGGATTACGAATCGGCGCAGATCGCCGCCGTAACGCACGGTCATCCGCACGGTTATATCAGCGCCGCCGTTCTCTGTCATATCCTGCGGCGCATTGTGTTTGCCTCCCGACCTACGCTTCTTTCTTCGATTATAACGGAGGCGATGAATACGGTACGAGGTATATTCCCCTCGGCACCCGAGGTAGGCGAGCTGTTTCGACTGATCGACCGCGCCGCTGTTCTGGCAAAAAACAACCGTCCCGACGAAGAGAACATTCGAAGTCTCGGGCAAGGATGGGTCGCGGAGGAAACGCTCGCCATTGCGCTCTACTGTACTCTTCGTTATTCGGATAATTTTTCGGCAGGCGTACTTGCCGCCGTTAATCACGACGGCGACAGCGATTCGACGGGAGCGGTCACGGGAAATCTTCTCGGCGCTCTTTGCGGATATTCTCGAATCGGTTCCGAATTTAAGAAGAACCTCGAACTTTCGGATGTCATTTTGGAAATCGCCGATGATCTGCACCGAAGCTGTATCAACGAAGAATCCTGTCTGTCCGATCCGAAATGGGTGGAAAAGTATCTGGAAATGCGGCGCGAAAAGCCGCCGCGCCCGACCGATTCCTCTATTTTTATCGGCGCTCAAATCGGAAACATTTCCGACACCGACGGGTACGACGCCGTTATGCATTCGGAGGTGCTCACCTTTTCGGGAATGAAAAAAGATACCGATCCGAGTGAGCTTACCGTCGGTTCGGCGCGTATCGTATATACGGAAGACCTGCCCTGCCGCTTCGTGATCAAAACGGTAGGACCGAAATGGCAGGACGGCAAGCACGGCGAAGGCGAATATCTTGCCTCGTGCTATCGAACCGCCTTGATCCTTGCCGCCGAACACGGTGCGCGCAGTATCGCTTTTTTACCCGTTTCGGTCGGCGTTCACGATTTTCCCACCGAATTCGGCGCCAAGATCGCCGTGCGCACCGTCGTGGAATTTGTTTTGAAAAACCCCGGGGTGTTCGGAAAGATCGGATGGATTGTAAAAAACGAACAGGAGCTTGAGATCTGCCGCGCTCAGATCGAACGCTATGATCTGGACAGACTTACGGAAACCGTCGATTTTTAAAATATCACACATAAAGGAGAAACCGTTATGAACCTTGCATTTTCAAATGAAATCAAACTGAAAGCGGAAAACTCCGCACCCGTTCCGGGTTTTGCTCACACAAAGCTCAATCTTTTGCTTCTCGAGCAGCGCAAAAGAGCCGAGCAGCTCGCCATTCGAACCGAAATGCGCATTGCCGACGTGGGAAGGCTTCCCGTTTCGGACGAAGCGCTGAGCGTGGTGTTATGTGCGCTTTTTGATGACGCCGTTCATGTCGCATCGGAATCCGAGAGAAAATATCTTTATACCGCAATTTTGGTGCGTTCGGGTCAGCTTTTGATCTCCATGAAGGCTTCGGCGGGAAAGATCAGTTCTCCGAATGAAGCCGCTGACTTTGCCGACGAAAACCGCGCCGAGCTTTCGGATATCAAGGAAAAGTCGGAAAAAATCGGAGGGGATTTCGTCTGTTCGAGCGAAAAGGGCATGATTTGCTATACATTCTGCCTTGGGCTTTTCAATTGAATTTCAGCATAAAACCGCAATTTCGAAAACGAAAAGGCGCTTCGCATTAAATTAAGCGAAGCGCCTTTTTCATTCCGCAAAGAGATTTGCCTGCGGAATTTGTCCCATCGAACGAAAACGGACACCCGAGAGGAGTGTCCGTAAAATCGTAAAAATCGAGATGGATGAGCCGAGCGGCTTATCTGCCGTGGAACAACTTCTTCGTTTCGTATTTCGGCTCACACGTAAGGTGGATGCCGAGCTTGCGGTAGGTATCCTGATCGACCTGTGCCAAAATGACCGTAGAATGTGCCTGGCATCCGCGAAGAGCCGACAGCATATCGAACGCTTTTTTTGCAACGGGACTGTCTGCGGCGCTGACCGAAAGAGCGACCAGCGTCTCGTCCGAATGAAGACGAGGGTTGTGGTTGCCGAGCACCTCGGTCTTGAGAGCCTGAACCGGCTCGATAACCTCACGCTTGATGATCGACGTTTCCTTATCAATCCCCGCAAGTCTCTTTACGGCGTTGAGAAGAGCTGCCGAAGAAGCTCCGAAGAGCTGGCTTGTCTTGCCCGTCACGATCGTTCCGTCGGAAAGCTCGATGGCAACGGCAGGACGGTTGTCGGTCTCTTCGCTGCGTAGGAGCGCCGCTTTTACGCAGGTACGATCCTCGGGGGTGATACCCGCCTGCTTCATCAGAAGTTCAATCTTGCCGACAACCTCGTCGGTCTCCTTACCCATGCGGCGGTTGCACAACGCCGTATAATAACGGCGGATAATCTCATCCTTTGAAGCCTTGCAGACCACTTCATCGTCCACAATGGCATACCCCGCCATGTTGACGCCCATATCAGTCGGAGACTTATACGGACTTTCGCCCGCGATTTTTTCGAAAATCGCGTTCAGAACGGGGAATATCTCAACGTCGCGATTATAATTGACCGTCGTTTCGCCGTATGCCTCCAGATGAAAGGGATCGATCATATTAACGTCGTTCAGATCAGCGGTCGCTGCCTCATACGCAAGGTTTACAGGGTGCTTGAGCGGAATGTTCCAAATCGGGAAGGTCTCATACTTTGCATATCCTGCTGAAATGCCGCGCTTATGCTCATGATAAAGCTGCGACAGGCAGGTCGCCATCTTTCCGCTTCCGGGGCCGGGAGCCGTAATGACAACAAGCGGGCGGGAGGTTTCGATGTAATCGTTCTTGCCGAGTCCCTCGTCGCTGACGATGTGCTTGACATTGAGCGGATATCCCTCAATCGGATAATGCAAAAAGACACGGATGCCGAGGCTTTCCAGTTTCTTTTTGAAGTTTTTCGCCGCCGGCTGACCGCTGTATTGCGCAATGACGACACTTCCGACATAAAGCCCGATGCCCGTAAAGGCATCGTACAGGCGGAGAACGTCGGCATCATACGTGATGCCGAGGTCGCTGCGCATTTTGTTCTTTTCGATGTCCGACGCATTGATGACCATAACGATCTCGACCGTGTCGGCGATCTTCTTCAGCATCTGCACCTTGATATCGGGCGCAAACCCGGGGAGAACGCGCGACGCATGATAGTCATCAAACAGCTTTCCGCCGAATTCAAGATATAGCTTTCCGCCGAATTTTTGGATTCGCTTGCGTATCTGTTCCGACTGCTCGGCAATGTAAAGTTCCTTATCAAATCCGATTTTCCCGCTCATAAATACCCCCGACGAATATAGTTTTAACACACAAACAGCTATTATTTTACAGGAAAATACCGCATATTTTGTCGAATTATTGTAAATAAAATATAAATACGCCCGATAGATTTCTTTATCGGGCGTCAAAAACTTATATCGAGAACAAAAGCTCGCTGTAGGTCGGGAAGGGCCAGTATTTTTCCGAGACCCAGCTTTCCATGCTGTCGGATACGGCGCGCGCCTCCTGCATGATCGGAAAGATCACGTCCTTGATAAAGACCGCCTTTTCCCGCATGTCGGACACGGTGTGAAGATCCAAAAGACGAAGCTCGATCTCGGAGGATTTTTTGTAAAGACACTTGTTCAGCGAAGAGAGCTTTTCGATCAGCTCCCGTTCGAGGCTGTCCTCTTCGATTCCGATGCTCTTTTTCATCGCAATGCTTCCCGCAAGCTCCTTGCAGTATGCCGTCACCGACGGAATAATCTCTTTTTTTATCATTTCGAGCATGGTAAGCGCTTCGATATTGAGGGTCTTGACATAATTTTCGAGGTAAATCTCGTAGCGCGCATGCATCTCGGCTTCGGAATAGATACCGAACGACATAAACAGCTCTTTATTTTTGGGGTGAATGAAATACGGGAACGCGTCGACCGAGGTTTTGAGATTCAGCAATCCGCGTTTTTCCGCTTCTTTTACCCATCCCTCGCTGTAATTGTTGCCGTTAAAAATAATGCGTTTATGCTCACGGATGGTCGTGATGATCAGCTCGTTGAGCGCAACGGTAAAGTCGGGCGCGCCCTCCAGCTTATCGGCAAATTCGCAAAGTTCCTTTGCGACAATGGTATTGAGCACGACATTCGGCGTGGAGATTGACGCAGACGAACCGACCGAGCGGAATTCGAATTTGTTGCCCGTAAAGGCAAAGGGGCTTGTGCGGTTGCGATCGGTGGTATCGCGGGCAAAGCGCGGCAGGACATGCACGCCGATGCGCATATCGATCTTTTCCTTTTGCGCGTAGTCTTTTCCGCTCTCGATGCTGTCGAGTATCTCGCCCAGCTCATCCCCCACCGACATGGAAATAATGGCGGGCGGTGCTTCGTTTGCACCGAGGCGGTGATCGTTTCCGGGACCCGACACCGAAACACGCAAAAGATCCTGATATTCGTCGACTGCCTTGATAACAGCAACCAAAAACAGCAGAAACTGTGCATTTTCGATCGGCGAATCACCCGGCTCCAAAAGGTTTACTCCTTCGTTTGTGGAAAGCGCCCAGTTGTTATGCTTGCCGCTTCCGTTGACGCCGGCGAAGGGCTTTTCGTGGAGAAGACATTCCATTCCGTGGCGGCGCGCCACCGTCTTCATCATCTCCATCATAAGCTGGTTATGATCGGTCGCAATGTTGGTCGAGGTATAGATCGGAGCAAGCTCGTGCTGTGCCGGCGCGACCTCGTTGTGTTCGGTCTTGGCAAGGATTCCGAGCTTCCACAGTTCTTCGTCCAGTTCTTTCATGTAAGCGGAAATGCGGGGCTTGATCGTGCCGTAATAGTGCGCCTCCATTTCCTGACTCTTGGGCGGCTTTGCGCCGAAAAGCGTTCTTCCGCAGAAAATAAGATCCTTGCGCTTTAAGTAAAGCTCGCGGTCGACGATGAAATATTCCTGCTCCGCGCCGACGGTTGCGATAACACGCGTCGTTTTGGTGTCGCCGAACAGGCGCAGAATGCGCAGTGCCTGCTTGTTCAAGACCTCGTTCGAGCGCAAAAGCGGCGTTTTCTTATCGAGCGCATCGCCCGCATATGAGCAGAACACGGTCGGAATGCAGAGCGTGCGATCCTTGATAAAGGCATATGCCGTCGGATCCCATGCCGTGTAACCGCGCGCTTCGAAGGTCGCGCGAAGTCCGCCCGACGGGAAAGAGGAAGCGTCCGACTCACCCTTGACAAGTTCCTTGCCCGAGAACTCCAAAATGACGCTGCCGTCGCCCATCGGCGAGATGAAGCTGTCGTGTTTTTCCGCCGTATATCCCGTCATCGGCTGGAACCAATGGGTGAAGTGCGTGGCGCCGTGCTCGACCGCCCAGTCCTTCATGGCGGCGGCGACGATGTTGGCGATACTCTTATCCAGACTTTTTCCGTTTTCGCGGGTCTTTTTGAGCGCCTTATAGGTCTCCTTGGGGAGACGTTCTCTCATAACACGGTCGTCAAAAACAAGACTTCCGAAAATTTCGGTGATGGAATTCATGCAAACCTCCGAGAAAAAATAAAAAGGCGCTGCGAATCAATATCGAAAAATATTATCCGCAGCGCCTTTGCTACGTACCTATTATACACGGCTTTTCCGTTCCTGTCAAGACGTCGCCGCAATTTTCCGAAAAAACTTGACAAACGGACTGAATTGTTCTATATTGAAAAAGCAAAAAAACAATATCGGAGGTATAGAGCATGAATCCGACTTATTTTTCAATCGACACCGCACCCGCCGTTTTATACGGTGAAGAAAATAAAGATGTTTTTCTGTTCGTACACGGTCTTTGCGGAAGCAAAGAGGAGGCGGCGCGTTTTTTTGAAACGGTGTCCCCTTTCGGTTTTTCGGTTCTGGCGATCGACCTTCCCGAGCACGGCGGGCGCACCGACGCAAAAAAGCTTGTGCCGTGGGACGTCGTTCCCGAGCTGCAAGCCGTGCTGCACTATGCGCGAGAGCATTTTTCAACGGTGTCGCTGCGCACCGTCAGCATCGGGACGTGGTTTTCGCTTCAGGCTTTTCGGGATGAGACGATACAAAAATGTCTTTTCTCCTCTCCGCTTTTTGATATGGAGGAAATGATCCGCGGGCTGATGGCACACGCAAACGTATCGGAGGAAAGGCTCAAAGACGAGGGCGAAATTCCGACCGATCTCGGGCAGACTCTTTCGTGGCGCTATCTTACTTATGTACGCGATCATCCCGTATCGCCCCTGTGCCGCCACACGTCGATCTTGTATGCGACGGAGGATGAAATGATACCGCGAAAGACGATCGACGCTTTTGTTTCGCAGGGCAGCTGTACGCTGACCCTTTACGAGGGCGGTCAGCATTGGCTGCGCACCGAAGAAGAGCTTTCGTTCATGCGGGAATGGGAAAGAAAGGCTCTTTCATTGTAAAAAAGAACGGGCGCTTAAACGCCCGTTCTTTTTGATAAGAATAAAACAGCAATCAAAGCCCGTTATGCAGTCCCAAGCCTGCCGCGCCCAAAAGGCCCGCGTCGCTTTTCAAAACGGCAAAATAAACGGGACAACGACCGGTCACGTGGCGGTTGAGGTACTCGCCCAGCACGTCGCTTTCATTGGTGATACCGCCCGCAAGGACGATCTCATCGGGGTCGAATACCTCGACAAAGCTTTCGATGCCCGCTCCGAGGTATGAGCAGTAGCGGTCGAGAATGACCTTTGCGTCCTCGTTCCCGTTTCGGATCGCCGAGAAGATCACTCTTGCGTCCAATTTATCGGGTGCAGTCTTAACGGCTTTATACAGCTCGCCTTCGGTTTTATAGTCGTAATGAAGCGCGTCGGACACCAGCGCGGTTGCGGAAGCATACTGCTCGAGACAGCCTCTTTTTCCGCAGGGACAAGATCTTCCGCCCGCCTCGACCGTAATATGCCCGAGCTCACCCGCCTGACCGTGCGCGCCCGAATAAAGCGACCCGTTCAAAATAAGTCCGCCGCCCACGCCCGTTCCGAGCGTTACAAGGATCATGTTGCGCGGCTTGCGGGGATTTACGGTGTATTCGCCGATCGCGGCGCAGTTGGCATCGTTTTCCAAAAAAACGGGAAGGTCGCTTACACGGCGTATGCAATCGCGAAGCGGAAAGCCGTCGAGCGAAAGATTGGTGCAATTCAGGATCGTTCCGTTTTTTTGATCCAAAAATCCCGGCACACCGACGCCGATCGAACGGATCTCTCCCGGATGTCGTGCCGTTATTCTTTCGACGATCTCGCAAAGCGCTTTTCCGAAATCCGAAGGATCCTTCGGGGTCGGAACGCTGCCGCGATCGATCAGTTTAAGATCGGAGAGAACTCCGTATTTTACGGAGGTCCCGCCGACATCAATTCCGAGATACATCTTACTTTCCTTCCTCATTATCAAAAAACTTTCCGCGCAGGATCACGCGGTCGATCGAATAATCCTTTTTCAGAATGACAAGATCCGCGCGTTTTCCCGGCGTGATACTGCCGCAGAGCGAATCAATGCGCACCGCACGCGCGGGCGTCTGCGAGCACATGCGGAACACGCTTTCGGGCGGAAGCCCGAAGGAAATAGCATTCACGGCGCAGTCGTGAACCGTCACGGTGCTTCCTGCGATGGTTCCGTCGGGAAGGCGGGCGTGACCGTCCTTTACGATAAACGGAAGCTCGCCGATATCATACTCGCCGTCGGGCATGCCGCAGGCACGGAGCGAATCGCTGATAAAGAGCATATGCGTATCGCCGAGCATGCGGAAGGACAGGCGGAGAACTGTGGAAGAAATATGAAAGCCGTCACCGATGAATTCACAGAACAGCTGTCTTTCCAGTCCCGCGCCGACGACGTTCGGTTCGCGGTGATGAAGCGAACGCATTCCGTTGAAGGTGTGCGTGAGCCCGTCCGCGCCCGCGTCGATGGCAGCGATCGCCTGCTCGTAATTGCCGTCGGTGTGGGCAAGCGAAATGCTGATATTTTTCGAGAGTGTGCGAATAAATTCAAGGGCACCGGGAAGCTCGGGGGCAACACTTATGCGGCGAATGATATACCCGCAGGCTTCGTTCAAACGGTTTACCTCATCGATATCGGGGTTACGCAGATGCGCTTCGTTCTGCGCGCCGCGGTAACGGTAGCTGAAATACGGTCCTTCGAGATGGATACCGGCAATGTTGGAGCCCTTTATATCGCTGTGCGCGGCCTTGGCAAGCGCTTTCACGGCGCACATGGTCTTTTCGGGCGAAAGTGTCTCGGTCGACGGCAGTACCGTCGTCACTCCGTGCGCTGCATAATGGCACAGCATTTTTTCATAATCCCCCACGCTTGCACCGTCCGACGCGTCCACTCCGACACATCCGTGTGTATGGATATCCACAAAGCCCGGCACGATATAGCGGTCGGTGCAGTCGTAAACTTCCTCGTCGTTTCCGCAGTCGCCCAGTTTTTCGATCCCGTTTTCCGAAAAGGAGACGTCGCCCTTTTCGAAACGGAAACCGTCGTTCAAAAAAACTCCGTTCTTTAAAATCATCCCTCGTACGCCTCCTTATCGCAAAATACGACCACATCGGAATGCAGATTCAAAAGGCTTGCGGGAAGCTCGGTACTCACCGTGTCGGTCAGAAGTCCTTTTACAACGGCGTGCTTGCTCTTTCCGCTCGCCAAAAGCAATATCTTGCGCGATTTCAGAATGGTCGAAACGCCCATCGTGATCGCCTTGCGCGGCACTTCGTCGATCGAATCGAAGAAACGGGAATTGGCTTCGATCGTGCTTTCGGTAAGCTCGGTCACATGCGTTTTTGCATCAAGACTTGCGTCGGGTTCGTTAAACCCGATATGTCCGTTTTGACCGATTCCCAGTATCTGAAGATCGATTCCGCCTGCTTTTTCGATTGCCGCTTCATAATCGCGGCAAACTTTTTCGGGGTCGGCGGCGCTTCCGTCGGGGATATGAATCGCCTCACGCGGGATATTGACCTTCGAAAACAGATTTTCTTCCATGAAGACATGATAGCTTTCGGGGTTGTCCTTCGCGATCGGGTAGTATTCATCCAAATTGAAGGTGGTCACGCCGGAAAAATCAAGCTCGCCCGCCTCATACATGCGGCAAAGCTCGCGGTACATTCCGACCGGAGTCGAACCCGTCGCAAAGCCCAACACGCAATCGGGCTTTATGATGATCTGACTTGCCACCATTTTTGCCGCCGCTTTTGACATTTCCTCATAATTTTCACACAAAACCAAACGCATCGGAACACTCCCTTTTTTATTTTAGACAAATGCAAAAAATAACTTTTCTGCCCCTATTATATAGCAACCGCACACGATTTTATTTACACGATTTGATAAAGTATTTGCACTATTTGAGAAAAACTACTTGATTTTTGACAAAATTCGCGCTATAATCATCGCATACCGACCGTACTTTGGGAGGAAACGACTATGGAATACGTGGGAACACGCCTGCGCGACGATATTACGATCGACGAGCTTTTTTCCATGCACTATTTCGAATACACGAAAGGCTTTGCCTTTGAGGGCGAATCGCACGATTTTTGGGAATTTGTCTATGCGGATAAGGGCGAAGTGATCGTGACGGCGGGCGACCGTGAGCTCACCCTTTCGCACGGCGACGCTTTTTTTCATCCTCCGAATCAATGGCATTCCATCCGTTCGGAAAACGCCGCCAACGCCGTCATTTTCTCCTTCAGCTGCCATTCCTCCGTTATGGACTGGTTTTACGATCGCCGACTTAAGGCGGGAAATTCGCAGAAAAAGCTGATCTCCAAAATTCTGAACGAAGGAATGCGATGTTTTGACAGCCCCTTCGGCGATCCGTATACCGAGCGGCTCATCCGCAAGCGCTGGGCGCCCGTCGGTGCGGAGCAACTCATCCGCCAATATCTTTCCGAGCTTTTGATCCTGTTTATGCGGGACGAAAACGACACGGTTCAGATGTCCTCCTTCAAAAGTCACATATCCGACGCCACCTTCGACGAGATCGAAGCGTACATGCAGAAAAACATCGGGCGGCATCTCACCCTTACCGACATTGCGGCGTATGCCAACATCAGCGTGTCCTCTCTTCGTGAGATCTTCCGCAACAACGCCTCGTGCGGGGTGATTGATTATTTTATCTTCATGAAGATCGACCGCGCCAAGTGGTATATACGCGAGGGAAATTACAACATCACCCAGATTGCCGAGCTTTTGGGGTACTCCTCCCCGCATTATTTTTCGCGTCAGTTCCGCGAAAAGACAGGCATGTCTCCCCTGCAATACGCAAAATCGGTGCAATCGCTCGTTTCGGGCAATCTTACAAAACAGCGGTAAGCTTCCGAAAACTCCGTATCATTCCGATTTCCGAAAGAAGGCTTTTCCTTATGACACTGCGGCGTCCGCTTGTTCCGCTTTGCGCCGTGACGATACTTGCAACGCTCCTCTTGGCACAAAGCGCCTTTCTTTTGTTCATACCGATTTTTTGTGCCGCCGTCTTCTTCATTGTCTTCGCGCGCGACGGACACAGTGTGCGCGTTTACGGTGTTTTATCGCTTTTGATGGTACTGCTCAGCCTTTATCCCGTCCTTTACGAAGCGATGCACACGCAAAAGCGCATTCCTTATTCCGAATCGACCGAATATCGCGGAACGGTGACCGAGGTTTTCTACGGAAAGTACGCAACGACCGTTACGGTTCGTCTCACAAGCGGCGTGCACCGCGGCGAAAACTGCGGAATACGGCTCGGAACAAAGCAGGCGCCGCCGGCGCTTTTTGAAACGATACGGTTTCACGGCAATGTTCTGCCGAGCGAGAAAGTTTACGACAAAGCGGAGCTTTGCCGTCTTTACGCAAAAAACGTGCGCCTTTGCACAGCGGTCTTATACGATTGGACGGCGGACGAGCCTATGCCGAGCGAGATTTCTCTGCGGCAAAAAGTCTATTTTCGTCTGCGCCGCTCTTTTTCGCAAATATTAGACGGAGATACGCAGTCGATGGCGCTGGCGCTTTTGACAGGCGACCGAACGGGACTTTCGTCCGAGCGAACCGACTTTTACCGCCGTGCGGGGCTTTATCCGTTCCTATGCATTTCGGGCATACACGTCATGCTGACGGCGGGACTTTTTCGTCGAATCCTGAATGTGCTGCGCCTTTCGCCGATATTGCAAATATTTGTCCTTTTTCCCTTTCTGTTTGCTTTTGCCCTCATCGGCGGCACGAGCGGATCGGTGCTTCGCGCCTGTCTCATGGCGGCGATCTTGTGGCTTGCTCCGCTGTTCTCTCGCGAATACGATTCGGTCTCCTCTCTCTGCTTCGCCTATCTTGTTTTATGGCTTTTCAATCCGTACATGCTGTTCGATCTCGGCACCGCGCTTTCGTTTGCTGCGACCCTCGGCATTGTTCTTGCGGACCAGCTTCGGCACGATATGCCGTATCCCGGCATGGGGAAGCTTTTTCCGACGCTTGCGGGTTCGGTTTATGCAAGCGGCTTTACCGCGCTCCTTTGCATGGAAAACATCGGAGGGCTGTCCCTGCTTTCACCCTTTTCGAATCTTCTCGCGGGGGCGGTATTTGTCCCCGCCATGACGCTCTTGCTCGCGACGGCGGTGCTTTGTCTTTTTCCCGCTTTCTCGGTGACGAAATTCCCTCTTTCGGTTTTATCTCTTGCCGACC
>ENA-OUQF01001361-OUQF01001361.1-human-gut-metagenome-genome-assembly--contig:-NODE-1361-length-14970-cov-4.543547_pt1 | contig 14970 bp, 7 predicted proteins | sample MGYA00237947_ERZ548826 | MGnify/ENA primary metagenome ERZ548826 (study PRJEB26490, sample SAMN05194701) | human gut metagenome | biome: terrestrial biome; feature: human-associated habitat; material... | reverse complement strand
TTAAAGATGGGTTTACAGAAATTGATAATTTATATGTAGAACTGTTATTTTTTATTGTTAGTATTATTTCATCTCGTTCCGGCTCAGTAACTTTATAGACTCTTCCTCCAAGAATGTTCTTTTCAAGTTCGCTCTTTATTCCGGACACAAAAATTCCATCAAATGCCATAATAACCTCGTTTTTATACTTTTGACTATATAATAGTGTAATGATATAATAAAAAAATATGTAATTGCAACAACTAATATATCTTAAAGTTATATAGGGGTATTAGAATGATAAAAAAAGGCTTGCTCATTATAATTTCAGGTTTTTCCGGAACAGGAAAAGGAACTGCGATTAAAAAATTACTTGAACTTTATCCTAATGATTACTGTCTGTCCATTTCTGCGACAACAAGAAACCCAAGAGAGGGCGAAGTTCACGGCAGAGAGTACTTCTTTAAGACAAAAGAAGATTTTGAAGAAATGAAACAAAATATTTGTAAAATTAATTTTTCAAAATTACATGTTTTTCCATATTCAAAAAGAGAAGGAACTAAAGCTGCAGAAATGCCTAATCAAATAAAAGAAAATGAAAAGAAAACTAGAGTTAGAGAGTTAATAAATTTATCAAAAGAGTTAGAAACAAACTATATGAATAAATTTTTAAATAAAGAAATAATCTATATTCCAGAAATAGATAAAGATGGATATATTGTTCCAAAAGGAAGAAACAGAAGACTAATAAAAAAGGAAGCATTTAAAATTAGCCCTGATACAATAGAAGAAGTCATTAGTTCTTTGCCGTTTGTACAAGATTGTGTAGTTGTTGGAGTAGATGATGAAAAGTCATTATCAGTTCCTATGGCGTTCGTAGTTTTAAAAGATGAAACTTTGTCTTTTGATGATGTCAAAGATCGAATAAAAGAAAAATGTGTTGAAGATTTACCTGATTATGAGATTCCAACTTACTTTGAACAAATAGAAAAAATTCCTTATACACCAAATGATAAGCAAGATTTTAGAGCATTAGAAGAACTTGGAAATTCAATAGTAAAGAATAAGGCGTCAAAAAAATTGGTGAAGAAAAAATAGTTTTAGTGACACTCATTTTACAAAAAAAATAAAAAAAATAAAAAAACAACGATATTGTTGTTTTTTTTATGTTATAATGTATTCAATGAAGATGATCGTGAATATTCTAGGAGGCTGATTATATGAGTGCTAGTGGTACTATATACCTTACAATGTCTGCACTGATTTACACTATAATTACAACAATTTTATTTCAAAGAAAAAAGAAAATCAATAAATTAGAAAATAAAATATTTACTAAGTTATTGATTTTGTCAATTTTATCAATGGTTTTTGAACTTGCTATAGTATTTACTATAAATATTTCCATAATAAGTTCTATAATACAAAAAATCTTTTTAGTGTTTATAATATTATGGTTATCAAGATTTATAGATTATACATTTGTAATAACAGTATTTGATGCTAAAAAAAGTGATTTAGATAATTTTGAAAAATATAAAAAAATTTATTATATATTTTTAGTGATAAATCTGTTATGTTGTTTAGGAATTCTCCTTTTACCTATTTATTTCAATGATATAGGTAATGCAAAATATACTAGTGGACCAAGTGTTAACATGGTTTTTGCTATAACAGGAATATATTTATTAACAATTCTTGTTCTATTAGTAACACATTTCAAAAAAATAAAACAAAAAAATTGTTTGCCAATAATAGTATTATTTGTTTTATTAATTGTTTGTGCAATAATTCAAAAATCTAACCCACAAGTATTATTAACTAACACTGTATTTGGATTAATTATTTATTTAATGTATAACACAATAGAAAATCCAGATTTAAAGTTAATAGCACAATTAGAACTTGCAAAGCAAAGTGCTGAAAAGGCAAATAATGCTAAATCAGATTTTTTAAGTAGTATGAGTCATGAAATAAGAACACCATTAAATGCTATTGTTGGATCAATAGAATTATTAAAAGATGAAGAAAATTTGTCAGAAGATGGTAGGGAAGCGTTAAAAGACTTAAATACAGCATCAAATAGTTTATTAGAAATTGGAACAGGAATATTAAATATATCTCAGATTGAATCAGGTAAAATTGATTTAATAGAAAAGGAATATTCACCAGTTGAAACTTTTGATGAACTATATAATTTGCTAAAAGGAAGAATAGGTAATAAGTCTATTGATTTTACAACAAACTATGCTGATGATTTACCAAAAAAATTATATGGCGATAAAGCTAAGATAAAAGAAATTGTAACTAATTTATTAACTAATGCTATTAAATATACAGATGAAGGAAAGATAAATCTTGCTGTTAAGTGTATAAATAACAAAGATACTTGTAAATTAATAATTTCCGTTAGTGATACGGGTAGAGGTATTCGTAAAGAAGTAATGGATAAATTGTTTGAAAAATTTACAAGAGATGCAGATGTTACAGATTCAACTATTGATGGAGTAGGACTAGGTTTAGCCATTACGAAAAGTTTAGTTGAAATAATTGGAGGCACAATAACAGTTAATTCTGTGGTTGGGAAAGGTTCTGTTTTTACAGTGGTTTTCTTGCAAAAAATAGTTGATGATGCTGTAGAAAATATACCTCAACAAGAAAAAATAATAGAACAATCTAATTCATCAAATAATAATTATAAAATATTGATAGTTGATGATAATAATATGAATTTGAATATAGAAAAAAATCATTTGAAACATTATGGACTTGATTGTGATACTTGCTTATCTGGTGAACTTGCGATTGAAAAAATAACTTCAGGAATTAGGTATGATTTAATTTTAATGGATGATATGATGCCTAGTATGAGTGGAACAGATACAATGAGAAAATTAAAATACGAAATGAATTTTACCAATCCAATTATAGTTATAACAGCTAATGCAACAACTGAAGCAAAAGAACAATATTTAAATGCAGGATTTGATGAATTTATTTCTAAACCAGTTAAACGAGAAGATTTATATAAGATAGTAATTAGATATTTACAAAAATAAAAAATATAAAAAGACAACAATTTTGTTGTTTTTTTTATGTAAACTTATGTTATAATTTATACTAGAGGTAGGTGAATATAGGGATGGGAAGTAGTGCTACAATATTTTTATCAATAGCATCAATGCTTTATATGATTATGGTTGCTATTGTTTATTTTACTAAAGAAAAGGTTAATACAAGTGAAAATAAAATATTTTCTAAATTAGTATTGATTTCTCTTGCATCATTGTTTTCAGAGATTTACATAACATTTATTCCAATTGATATGAAGATTCCATTATTTGTAATTTCTTTAAAAGTTTATTTAATATTGTGCGTGTTTTGGTTAAGTTATTTTATGGAATATGTTTTTATTATTACTAGAAATAACGAAAACAAATTATTGATTAACTATAAACAGAAGTATAAAAAGACATATATAAAATTTTGGATTATAACTGCATTTGTCGTTATTGCAATAATATTATTACCGATTTCATTTTATAATGAAAATGGTATGAAATACTCTTATGGTCCAAGTGTTAATGTTGTTTTCGGATTATCAGCACTTCACATGATAATAATGTTTATTTATATTATTAAAAACTTAAAAAACTTAAAAAACAAAGGGTATATGCCAATCATATTTTTTGTAGTGTTATTATCAATAGTAGCAATAGTACAAAAATTGTATCCAAATTTATTACTTGCAAATACATGTTTTGCATTAATTACAACATTAATGTATTATACAATAGAAAATCCAGATATTAAAATAGCAAAAGAATTAGCTTTTTCTAAAATGATAGCTGAAGAATCAAGGGATAGAACATTAAATACTTTAAATGAAATATCAGATGAATTAAAAAATTCTTTTAGTAAATTACAAACGTTCGGATATAAAAAAGTTAATTATCAAGATTTAGATGAAGTGAGTAAAGAATTAAAGTATATTAAAAAATATAATATTGACTTTGTAGACAGAGCAACTGGGCTTCTTGAAATAGGGAAGATTGAAAGTGGAAGTCTTACATTGAGTGAAAAGGAATATGACTCAAGTGAATTATTGGAAGAATTAAGAAAAATGCTTTTCTACGATAAGAAAAATAAGCAAATAAATGTTTTAACGGAATTTGAGAGCAAAGTACCTAGTGTGTTATATGGAGATAAAACAAAAGTAGAAAAACTTGTATTATCAGTTTACGATTATATATTAGATATAATCGATAAAGATGATTTAACAATTAAGATGGACTCTATTACAGTTGGAAGATTTAGCAAAATTAAATTTCACTTTATAACTCAAGATTCAAATTTAGATAAGTATATATATGAAAAAAAACAATCTTATGATTTGAAAGTTAATTATTTAAATGAATTAGAATTTTATGATACTAAAGATAATGTTAAATATGATAAAATACTTAAACTCGCTTCATTACTTAACGCAAAACTAAATGTAAGCAAAGATGATTATGATAGAAAAGATTTGACTTTGTCTATTAGACAAAGAATTATAGATCCGTATGTAATGGTAGAACAAAAAGAAGAAAATAAAGGCTTAAAGGTAAGGTATTTTGATGCTTCAGATAAGCGAATTTTAATTGTTCACAAAAATAACACTCGTTTAAAAGAATTATTATTATTGTTAAGACCATATAAATCTGATATTGATGTTGTCAGTAGTATAAATGATATGAAAATAAAGTTATCAGATAATAAAACTTATGATATGGTAATAATAGATGACACAATTTATAATAATGAAAAAGGTTTTGAAACAATAAAATCAATAAAATCTTTTAGTGGTTATGATATTAAATTAGTTATATTAGCAGCAGATGATAGGGTAAATAATTGCGAAATTTATATTGAAGAAGGTTTTGATGAATATATAATAAAACCTATTAATAAGAAAAATATAAATCATATTATGAAGAAGTATTTAAAATAAATTTTTCAAAAAATTTAAAAGTGTCCGTTGACTGTCCTAAAAAAATGTGCTAAAATGATATTATAGGGAAGATGGAAGAAAGTGTATAGAGAGATAATTTTATCTCTCTTTTTTCATGCCTAAAATTTCTGTTTTCCCTAATAAAGAAAGGGGATGATAAAAATTTAAAATGCTTTTTTAGTAGTACCAATAATTGAAAGGAGAATATTGTGAAGAAAAAAATTGGTAGGAAGTTAAAAAAAGTTTTAAATGTAGTAATGATAGTAGGAATTTTAATTTCTTCATTTCCAATTACACCATTCATCCCTAAAGTAAATGCTTTAGCACGTGTATCTGGAGATAAGATAATAGAAACAGCCATGTCTTATAGTGACTGGGGATATTTGGAAGTTGGTACATGCACTGGTTTAGTCACTCGTACATTGAATAAACTAGGTATTGGTCAATCAATTGTAGGTATCCATCCATACGATATTGATAAACCTCAACCTGAAGGTACTGGAGCAAGATATGCACCTGATAAGATGTATCAAAATGCTCTAAATCATCCAGAAGATGCTGTGCATATTTGGTCTGGTTATGTGAAAGATGTAAAAGCAAATGCTCATTTATTTAAGAATGGGGATTTAGTTATTCAAAGACCAGAAGATAAAGCAAATTATACAGGCAGTGGACACGTAGGATTAATTCATATATATAATAATACTATTTCAATGTATGGTGCTAATGGAGAAAGAAATGGTGTTGGTGATGCTATTTTAGCACGTGGTATCATGACTAGAGGTACTAGTATTATTATCAACTCTCTTGATTACATTCATGTATTTAGATTAACTAAAGCAGAACCAGAGTATGCAACTACTACTTCAGAAAAATCAGCACAAGAAGTTGTGGACGTGTCATTTTATAAAACTGATCATGAATCTGGAAAACCATTATCAGGAGTAGAAGTAGAGTTTTATAGAGATGATGTTAAATTTGCAACAGGAATAACGGATGAGAATGGATACGCACTATCAACTTCAACAACAACTTACACATCTACTTCATCACCTAAAACTTATGTCACTAATTGGGACTATTTAGGCGAAGAAGAACAAGCAGAAGTTGATAAAAGAGGTGCTTATCATAATTTAGTAGATGCTCAAGCAGCTGCTGATTCTGAAGCATTAAAAAGTGCAATGGATAAAGCTTCTCAAACTCATAAATATAGTGTAGTTGAAGTAAAAACTAAAACTAAATATTGGCTAAATCCAGATAATACTACTGATAGCAATTCAGCAACAGGTAGTGGAAGTATTAGTTTATCTTTATCAAATGAAAGGGTAAAAGGAACAGCTATATTAGTTAAAGAGGATGCAGATGTAGGTTATGCACAAAATGAAGCAGAAATTGATGGAGCATTATATGGATTATATGCTAACGAAAATATATTAGATCCTGCTGATGGTTCTATAATATATAATAAAGATGATGAAATAACTAGAGTTCGTATAGAAAACGGACAAGTACAAGTAGAAGATTTATATCTAGGTAGCTACTACTGGCTTGAATTGACTAGTTCAACTGGATATAAATTAAATAAAAACAAAGAAGTTTTTACTTTAAGTTATTCCTCACAAAATGTGAAGGTAGTGACTTCTAAATCAGTATCAAAAGAAGAGGTAATTACTGGAGATTTTGAAATAGAAAAAATTATTACTTCTGGTGATGAATCAGAAATAGTAAAAAAAGAAGAGGGAGCAGAATTTATTGCTGTTGCTAAAAAGTATGTTGATAAATATGGAGATATTGAAACTGCTTGGGAGCATAGAAATGAATTTACAGATAAAGAATACGATAAATTAGTGACTAATAAAAATGGTTATGATAAGTCAAAACAATTAGCTTATGGAACTTATGTTGTAAAACAAATAAAAGGACAAATGGATACAGAATTAGTAGAAAATACATTTACTTTTACTGTATCAAAGGAAAATCAAGATACAATTAAATATATTGTTAATAATCGTTTATTTACATCTTATGTTAAACTTGTAAAAGTGGATGCAGAAACAGGAAAATTAATTATAGCATCAAATACATCATTTAAAATCAAAAATGCTGATACTGGAGAATATTTAACACAAAAAGTTGCTGATACCACTTATGATACTTGGACAACGTCAGATAAAGGAATGATACAATTACCATTAGAAGTTAAGGCAGGGAATTGGATTTTAGAAGAAGTTGTAAGTCCAGATAACTACTTAATTAATAAAGATGGTGTAAGTTTCAAAGTGACTAATACAAATATTATTGAAACTGATTCTGATGGGGATCCATTATTAACAGTAGTGATGGAAGACAAAGCAGTAAAAGGTCAAATAAAATTTAAGAAATATGGTGAAGTATTAACAGGTATAGAAAAAGATGATAATGGTAATATCAAATTTGTATATGAAGAAAGACCATTAGAAGGAATGGTTGTTTATGTTCAAGCAGATGAAGACATTTTAGATCCAGCAGATAATTCAGTTATTTATAAAAAAGGTGAATTAGTTGATGTTATTACAACTTCATCATCAGGTGAAGCATTATCAAAATTATTACCACTAGGAAAGTATGTAGCATTTGAACACCAAAGTCCAAATGGTATGTTGATTGATACAACACAATATAAAGTATCATTAGATTTTGTTGATAACGAAACTGAGGTTGTTATGGAAACCATATCTATAACTAATGAACGTCAAAAAGTAGAAGCTAATTTAACTAAATTAGATTCAGATACTAATACAGCACTAGAAGGTGTTGTTTTTAATTTGACTGCAATTAAAGATATTTACTCTTATGATGGTAAATTATTGGTAAAAGCAGGTACTTTGATTGAGCAAGGAATAACTGGATCAGATGGTGGTTATATTTTTAAAGCAGATTTACCAATTTCTTTAGATGAAGAAACTTATTTTTCAATTACTGAAGAAAAACAATTAGAAGGATATTATAAAAATGATGATGCGATTTCTGTTGATACTAAATATAAAGGTCAAAATATAGAAAAAGTTTCTAATAGTCAGACAGTTTATAATAAAATAATTAAAAACTATATTTTAATTAACAAAGTAGATTCTAGTACATTAGAAAATATAGTTAGTAAAAACTTTAAATTTAAGGTATGCACTGATATAGAATGTTCTAAAGTTATAGGAGAATATAGTGCAGATGTAGAAAAAGGAACGGCTTTAATTGATATAAAATATGGAACAACTATTTTTATTAAGGAAAGTTCAGCACCTGAGGGATACCTATTAAGTCCAGAAGTTGTAAAAGTAAGTTTAAATAGTGAAGGACTTTTTGTTAATGATGAAAAGGTAGAAACTGATGAGGATCTAACTTATAGTATTGCTTATCAAAACACATTATTACCAGTTATACAAGAAGGTGTACAAACTGGTTATGATAATAATATGCCTATTTATATAATAATAAGTGGAATATCATTATCTGGTGCAATAGCAATAGCACTTTCATTACACAAAAAGAAAAGAAAATAATTCTATTTATTGAAGGGAGCAAACAATGATAAAAAAATATATTGCTATTGAGCATAAAAACTCCAAATATTGTAAAGGTGTTCCTTATATATCAAAAAAAGAATTTAAAAAAAATAAAAATAATTTAATTGTTGGAAAGACTAAGTTAAAAAAATATAAATCCAGTTCTGAAAATAAAGATCTGGATTTATTATTATTTAACGACAAAGAATTCGAAATAAAAGAAAGATTATTTGGATTTAAAAAAGGATACGTTTTTGTAGGTGATGATAAATATATTGCATTGAAAAGACGTATCCCTTTTCTTTTTTTACTACTTCTTTTATTAATAGTTTTTATTATGTTTAGATTTTTGATACCTTGTAGTAATCAGGGAGATAAACCTATTGTAGTACCAGTTCAAAAAGAGGTAATTATTCCTGAAGACAATGAGGATAAAGAAACTATTAAAGAGGAGATTAAGGTTGAAAACCCAAATAAAGTTAAACCATCCTCAAAACAAGAATTATCAAAAGAATACAAAATTACATTTGATAGTAATGGTGGATATGGTAGTATGGAATCTATTATATGTAAATTAGACAATATTTGTATCTTAAACGAAAATAAATATACAAAAGAAGGATATAGTTTTCAAGGTTGGTCAACGAAAAATAATGGTGTAGTAGAATTTCAAGATAAAGCAGAATTAAAGAATTTGTCTTCTAAAAATGGTGACAATATAACTTTATATGCTGTATGGGAAATTAAATTTTATAAAATAACATTTTTGGATTATGATAAATCCATAATTCAACAAGACAAGTTAGAATACAATAGTAAAATTATTTTACCTGAAAATCCAACTAGAAAAGGGTACACATTTAAAAATTGGGATAAAGAGTTATCCACAGTAAAAGAAAATCTAACTATTAATGCTTTATATGATATTGATAGTTATGATATATCTTATAAATTAAATGGTGGAACGTTAGATGAAGCACCTACTAATTATAATATTGAAAGTGAAGATATAATAATTCCTTCACCTAAGAAGGTTGGTTATTCATTTATAGGTTGGACAACACCAGATAATAAAGAACCTATAATAGACTATAAAATATCAACAGGTTCTGTTGATAATGTAGAATTAGAAGCTAATTATGATGCTAATATATATAATTTAATATTCAATTCAAAAGATAATAATGACTCTTTAATAAAAAGAAAAATTAAATTTGATTCTGAATATGGAATATTACCAGAAGTAGAAAAAGATGGCTATACTTTCAATGGTTGGAAAAATTCGAATGGCGACTTCGTATCAAGTGATACATTATATAATGTTCCTGAAGACACTAATTTATATGCTGAATGGAATTTAATAACTTATGATATTAAATATAATCTTAACGGTGGAACGTTAGATGAAGCACCTACTAATTATAATGTTGAAAGTGAAGATATAATAATTCCTTCACCTAAGAAGAATGGTTATTCATTTATAGGTTGGACAACATCAGATAATAAAGAACCTAAAATAGATTATAAAATATCAACAGGTTCTATTGGTGATAAAGAGTTAACTGCAAATTATGAACCAATAGCTTATTATATTTCTTATAATTCATCTGAAGGTCAAGGTGAAATGGAAAAACAAGAATTTGCATATAATCAAACTTCTAAATTAAATAAGAATCAATTTACAAAAGAAGGATATACATTCATAGGATGGTCAACATCAATAGATGGAGATGTAATGTTTAATGATGAATCAGAAATATCCAATTTATCATCTAAAGACAAAGATGTGATTACTTTATATGCTAAATGGGAAATTATAAAGTTAAATGTAAAATATTATGATTTGTTTGGAGCATTATTAAAGAGTGAAACAGTTGAATATGGAAATAAATCTGTTGCACCTGAAGATATGTTTATTGATGGTTATACTTTTGAAGGTTGGAATCCATCTCTTGGTGTAATAAGAGAGGATACCATATATAAAGCACAATATACCATTAATGAATATACAATTAAGTATAATTTTAATACTGGTAGTAATGATGATGCTCAAGAAATTAAATATAATGTAGAATCTGATACGATTACATTACCGACACCTACAAGAACTGGATACACATTTTTAGGGTGGACTGGAAGCAATGGATTAAAACCTCAATTAGAAGTGGTAATTCATAAAGGTTCTATTGACGATAAAACCTATAAAGCAAATTGGGTATCCAATTCATACAAAGTAAGTTTAAATGCAAATGGTGGAGTAGTAAATGAAGATTATATTATGATTTCTTATAATAGTTTATATGGAACTATACCGACACCTACAAGAGTTGGTTATACTTTTGAAGGTTGGTATTATAACGATACATTAATAACAGAAGATAGTATACAAGATAAGGAATTCGATCACGAATTAGTAGCTAACTGGAAAACTATACAATATGATATAACTTATAATTTGGCTGGTGGGACAGCATCTCCATTACAAACAAGCTACAATATTGAAAGTGATTCATTTGTACTTCCAATACCTACAAGAACAGGATATACGTTTACAGGTTGGACTGGCACTGATTTAAGTTCATTATCTAAAAATGTAACTATAAATAAAGGAACAATTGGAAATAGAAGTTATACAGCAAATTGGACTATTAATTATTATACAGTTAATTATTATGTAAATGGTTCTTTATGGGCTACTCGTTCAGTTGCATATAATACAGCACTTGAAAACTTAGATGCTCAAAGTGCATTAGATATTTATCATAAGTTTAATTACTGGGAAGGTTGGGTAGATAAAATGCCAACAAATACAGTTAATTTATATGCTAACATTACAGAATCTTATTGTATGTTAATGACTGGACATGGACCTTATAAAAATGCTGAAGGATTGCTAAATGTCTTTAAATCAGCAGGTTGGACAGGAAGAATAGAAGAAGCACCATCTGCTCCTGGATTTTACTGGGTAGTCACAGATTACACTTTAACAAGGGCTCAAGCTGATATTCAGAGAGATTATATAGCAAATCATACTAATTATACCAGTTATAATTATCCATACTTATATTGGGTTGCTGTATCATGTACTAATGGTATAGGGGATACTTGGACTAGAAGTGTAGGAACTAAACAATTTACTAGTCAATATCAGTAATGATAAGGTGCAAAAAAGATAAGGAGGAACAACTGAAATATGGTAAATAAAATATTAATTTGTTTATTATTTTTATGTTTATTGTTTATTTTGCTATTCCTATATTCATGTTGCGTTATTTCTGGAAGAATCTCAAGAGAGGAGGAAACTTTTGAAGAATTTAAAAAATGATTGGATAGAGAAAAATATTCTAAAAACGTCTTCAAATAAAAATTACGAAGATTATCCAAATCAAATGAAAAAAGAGTTAGAAAAACAAGCAGATAAATTTGATTTTGAAATATTTTCATATCAAAAAGATCATTATTTGATGGCAGCAGTTTTAAAAGATAAAACTGAGGATAGATTTATATCTATAATGATAAAGGATTTATCTTGTTTCAAAGAACGTACATATAAAGGTGTAGAACTTCGCTATATGAAAAATTCTAAAATGATAAGTAGAACTGTTGTCACTCACACTTCTTGGAATGAAATAGGCATAACAGCTAGAAGAATACTTGAATGTAGAAAAAACCTAGAGAAACGTAATGAGGAGGATATAAAACAAAAGGAATTAGAAGAACTTGAAAGATAATTTTTTTTAAAAATTAATGTTTACTAGTATAAACAAAGAAAGGAATGTCAGATGAAGAGCATAAGTTTAGAAAAAAACGGTAAAAATATAAGAATATTAGGAAATCAAGCGACTATTGATAGAGCAACTCCTATTATTGATAGACTTAATTTAACAGGTATTGAATCAAAAGATAGATTATTAATTCAAAATTGTATTGATGATAATAAGATAGGTGCAACTATTTTATATGATGGCAATACAGTTTATTCTTTCAACAAAATTGTGGATAAATATAAAAAGATTCAAAAGGATAATATGCTTTTAAATTTATCGGATGATTTATATAAATTCTTTCTAAATGCTTGTGGTGATATTGCTCATTATGATAAATCTGGATATATTTATTATTATGATAATGATTTTAGGAAATTAGAAAATACATTTTTAAAACATTGTAGATGCAATGATAGATTTTCAGATGTAAAAAGAATATTTAAAAAATTAAAAATAGGGCAATATTACGAAGACCGTGAAAGAATTGATCTTAATAAATTAAGTAAGAATGAGGTAAAAAAAATCATTGAACAATGTAATTGGAATGTTTCAATTACAAATAAAAATGTCTGGGAATTGTCAATAAGTATCAATCCAAATTTCAAATTTTGTTTTGAAATAGATACAACTTATTTAAAAACAGGCGATATAATTAAATGTTTGATGGAATATTGTATTAAATTTGATGCAGATGAATATATTGATATTCTTGCAAAGCAAAGAAATAGCAGTGGTTCTCCATCAGTTAGAACTATTGTTAATAATGCAGATATAATTTATTCAAAGATGCAACAGTTTGCTATGGATTTATTATATTATGGAAGACTTGCAGCACAGAATTTAATCGAGAAGGAACAGGAAGATATTGAAATAGAAAGGTAGGTGGCAAATATTAGTCTATATAGTGAAGTATTAAAACAAACAAGTATTGTAGATGTATTGAACTATTATGGATTAAATTTAAATCATAATAAATGTTTATGTCCTTTTCATAATGATAACAATCCTAGTTTGGTAGTTAATCCTAAAAAGAACATTGCAACATGTTTTGCATGTGGGACAGGTGGAAATGCTATTTCATTTGTTCAGAAGTATGAAAAAATTGTTAATAATAATGATATTTCTTTTAATGAGGCAATTACCAAAGTTGTATCAGAAATTTGTCATTTGAATATAGATGTATCTCATTTAAAAAAGAATAAATATAATAATAAGTATTTTGTTTCTTCAAGAAGGTATACAGAAGATGAACAAAAACTTTTACAGCTAAATGAAAAACTAAATAAATTATTTTCTTATAATTTGAGTGTATCTAAAGAGCCTAGAGATTATTTATATAAAAGAAATATAACAGATAAGGATATGAAAGAAGTAAGTATGGGATTTGCTCCTAAAGGGCAATTACTAAAAATTTCAGAGAAAAATGAAAATTATCCACGTCCTGAATTAATAGAACTTGGATATTTGCGACACAATGATTATGGTGATTTGTATGAAACTTTTTCGGATAGAATTATAATTCCTATTCATGATGAAAAAGGAAATATAGTCACCTTTTGTGGTCGTACTATTAAAGATGAAACGCCTAAATATTTACACACACATGAAACAAAAATTTTTCAAAAGAAAGAATTGTTATATAATTTTTCTAATGCTAAACCATTAGCATATAATAATGAATTGATTTTAGTAGAAGGTTATATGGATGTTGTAGGTGCTCAAAAAATAGGATTTGAGAATGTAGCAGCGTTAATGGGTACTGCAATTACTCCTGAGCATATAAAATTAATTAAAAATAATCGTTCATCAATTACTTTGGCATTAGATAATGATTTTGATAAACAGGAAAATATAGGTAGAACAAAAATGCTTCAACACATTCCAGTATTATTAAATGAAGGTTTTAAAGTTGATGTAATAGACTTTTCTAAAATAGGTGATTACAAAGACTTTGGTGTTTTGGGAGAAAAAGAAATACCATTTATGGAAGTCCAGAAAGCTAAAACTTCTGGATTTTCATTCTTATTAGATTATAAATATTTTAATAATTTAGAATTAAATGTTGAAAATATTTCTCTTGCATACAAACAATTAAAACAAGATAAAATAATTAATAACACTTATGATGAATCATTATTTAAAGAATATTTATTAAATCGAACTGAGTACAATAAAAAAGAATTAGATGAAATAATTTATCCAAAAAGAATAGAAGAGAAAGAAAATGCTTTAAGTAAATTTAATTCAAAAGCTATGAGTAATTTTCTTTATTCTGAATTAAAATTACAAATAGATAAAATGGATGATGTAGTATTGTCTTCATATTACTTAAATTTTAAAAGTTCAGTTGAAAATAAGTTAGTGTCTGTATTTAATAAAGATCCTGAATTATATTTAGATTATTCCACATCAACTTTGAATACTAAACTTTTGTTGAATGAATTCTTAAAAGATAATAAAGAATATTCTGATTATGAAACTCTTAATCGTTTTAAATATAATTCTGTATTTGATAAAACTTATATTAAAAATTCTAAAGGCAGTGGAATGATAAAATTAAAAGATAATCAAAAGCAAATGGTAATTGATCAATATGAGAATAGTTTATCTGATGAATCAAAATTGGCTTTAGAAGAAGTTGAAGAACTATATATTATTAATAGCATTGATGATCTTGATGGTATTTTAAATT
>ENA-OUQF01001354-OUQF01001354.1-human-gut-metagenome-genome-assembly--contig:-NODE-1354-length-15023-cov-6.683993_pt1 | contig 15023 bp, 8 predicted proteins | sample MGYA00237947_ERZ548826 | MGnify/ENA primary metagenome ERZ548826 (study PRJEB26490, sample SAMN05194701) | human gut metagenome | biome: terrestrial biome; feature: human-associated habitat; material... | reverse complement strand
CGAAGGCGATGCCGAAGGCGGCCACCAGGACGATGGCAGCGCCAGCAGCGTACAGGATCGTGGTGCCCATACCACCGGTGGACGGCAGCGAGGAGCCCTTAGTGTTCTTGATGGTGATGGCCACAGTACCAGTCTTCACGTCACCCGGATTGGGGGTGGTGCTGTCCACAGTGACATCAATCTTGGTCAAAGCATCCGTTGCCGTTCCAGCCCAATTCTGTCCATTGGCAGTGGTCGCGGAAATCTTGACTTCGAAGTCCTTTGCCGGCAGGTTGTAGCCTGCAGGAGCCTTGGTTTCCTTCAGATAGTAGGTGCTATCGTCCAGACCGGTGACGGAGAACAGACCTTCAGCGTTAGAGGTCAGCGTGGAGCCGGCTTTCTCAGTAGCAGACCAAGAAGTGACCTTATTATCCGCATCGACCACTGCGTACTGGTTATTTGCATTCCTCAGCTTGAATTCAGCACCCTGAAGCTTGGTCGTATCCTTATCGGAATCGACCTTGGTGGTATCGAGCTTGTAGGTGAAGACGATGACCTTGTCTTCCGGAGTCTTACCGGTGTTGTCTGTGTCACCAGCGCCGGACTGATCAGGCTTGTTGGAGTAAGCCAAGTCAGCTGTGTTCACGTTGCCCGGCAGACCAATCTGGGCAGAGGAATTCAGCTTAGCGGTATAGGACACAATCACATACTTGCCTGTAGCAACACCTGCAATTGCCTTCAAATCTGTGGTCGAAACAGTGAAGGTCTTAGCCAGCGGATTGGTGATGGTAAAGGAGCTGGTGATATCAGTATCTTCTTCAGTATCAAGCGCCTTGTTGTCAGACAGGTAGACCTTGACAGAAGTCGGCGCATCAAATCCATCGCCCAAGGTATCGGAGAACGTGTACTTATAGGTCTCATACTGAGACATATCCGGCACGGAGCCGATCAGATGGAACGGAACGTCGTCGCCAATGTTGTAATCGGCAACATCGTTGAAACCGCTGCCATACTCGCCAGTCACGCTCTTCTTGTTTTCCTGGACCTTCTTCTCGAGGGTCGGGACCGAGGTCTTGTCATGAATCGTGATATCGCTGGTGATGGCGAGCACTGCCGGGTTGTAGACAGTCTGATTACCTCCAGTGGTGGAATCGACAATCAGGTAGTAGCCGGTGGCAAGAGCATTAGCACCATTCTTCAGAGCGGTACCGTCACCCGTCTTGTTCGCCAAAGCGATCTTGGCGACAATGTTGGTCTTCGCGCCATTGGATGCGAAGACGTCCGCGTCGCCGAGTGCCTTCACGAACTCGTCAGGAGTGTTCACATTGGTGAAATAGTCGCCAATGGTCTTATCGGCCTTCAATGCCTTAAGGAACTCAGCGTCATTGATGCCATTGCCCCAGTGGGTGGAGCCAAGGGCCCCACCAGACGTAGCCTGGCTACCAGTGAGGATCTGATATGCGGTGTATGTGTGGTTCTGCAGGTTCGCGGTAGCCGGAACGGTAACCGTCACGGTGTTGTCGGCTGCCATTGCGGAACTAGCCACGCCGGCGAAGCCTGCGACAGCCATGGCTGCGGATGCAGTCACGGCAACAAAGCCCTTGAGTACCTTGTTCATTCTTTTTCCTTTACTTTGTTGGTTATATCTTCCCTGATATTAAGTTTTCAGCCCTTTGGAGAGGGCGTTCATAGAACAGCTACGGGCCGTCCTCCCCTCTCACAGAGTCGATAATCATGATTGCCGCCTCCTGAGGCTCAAGGCCAGACCGGCCACGGCAATCGCCACTGCGAGGAATCCCGCAGCGTACATCTTGTTCAACCCTTCGCCGCCCGTGCCAGGCAGGACGACACCAGGGGTGTTGGTAATGGATCCACCATTAACGGTGAACGCCGTATTCGCGTTGTATACGCCGGTGCTATCCGTCTGGAAACCGCTGGACGTGTACCAGTTGCCGGTCACATCGGAGCCTTCGGCGGGGCCAATGCGGAACATGTGCGGGGTGCTGTCGAGGTTGAATCCGTCAGGAGCCTTGGTTTCGACGAGCTGATACTCGCCCCATTCCAAGCCCTTGATTCTGAACTGTCCGGCCTTGCCGTCGATATCCTCGTAAGCTTCGGTGGAAACGTCGCACTTCGTTGCGGAAGAGTCAGAGTCCACGCAATCCGTGATGGTTGCGAGGAGCTGGCTCGCATCCGTGTACGATGCCTTGCCGTTCACCCAGGAGAAGCTCTTCGTCCGGGTCAGCTTCCATTCGGAACCGCCCAGCAGCTTGGTGCCATCAGTCTTATCGACCTTGTTCCACGTGACCATGCCGGTCTTGCGATTGTTCGGCAGCTTGTTGCCGGTCTTGGCAGGATCCCACGTAGCCTGACCGTTCTTGATGGTGATCGTGTACTCGCCGCCGATATCAAAGCCGTTCGGCTCGCCGGTTTCTTTCAGAACGTAGTAGCCGTCCGCAAGATTGCTGATGCGGAACGCACCCGGATCGGTGTCTTCATCCTTCAGCTCATCCTGAGCGGCGTTGGCCGCACGACTGGTTCCACTCGTCTGCGTGGCAACCTTCGCAGCCTTGCGAACCGCCTTGGCGGACTTGGCCGACCGCGTGCTGGCGGACACGGCGCAACCGTTCGGCGCGGTGGCGCTGTAGTTCGGGCCGGCGGAAATGGTCACGTTCTCGGGGAGTATGGCTTCACTGGTGAACTTGAAGTTGCCATCACTCTTCGGCACCTTCGCATTGCCCGGACCATACCACTCACTACCGTCCAGATGCCGGAAGCCGAACTGACTGCTCACGTTGATGTTATCCATAGGAATCCGCACATACGCATACTGGCCGCAGGAACCGCTCATCTGAGTCATGCTCTGAGCAACCCATGCGTTGTTCTTCGTGCGGTAGTAAACCTGCACATTACTCGCGCTCCAAGTCCCCTGATAATTCGAATCAAAGTACAGGGTGAGGTACTTCTGCGCCGATGTCACGGTAATTTTAGCGGAAGCAGACGCGCCATCCGCGGTGCTTGCCATAACGGTGGCAGTACCTGCGGAAACACCGGTCACCAAACCGTTCTGTTCAACCCTAGCGACCAGTTCATTATTGGACGACCAAGTCACATCCTGCTGGGGGTTGACGGTTGCAGTAAGCTGCATGGTCTTACCTTCAACCACCGTCGCTGTGCTGGGGGCCACCGTCACCTTGGCGGCGGTGGCACCGGTCACCTTGAACTTCACGGACGAGCAGACATTGGTATTCGATGTCGAGCATGCCGTAATAGTGACGTAATCATTGCCGCTGTTGGACTTCGGTGTCACGATGCCACTACCGGCGTCAACGGTGGCGTAGTAATCGTTCGACGAGGTCCACACCACGCCGGACGGAGCCCCGCTCGGAGTGACGGTGGCAGACAGCGTGAATACGTTGTTGACCGCCTTGTCACCCACATCCTGACCATTGGCATATGCCGTGCCATCCGAACCGACAATGCTGACACCAGTCACCGCGACCGTGGTGTCATGAATGTTCTTCGGCCAGCCGGATTCAGCATTCGTACGGTTCTCATCGGTGTACTTGGTCAGGTTCCACGTGGACCCGGCAAGCCTTGTATCAGTATCGTCAGCATCGACCTTCGACCATTCAAGGGACGAACCGGTAGCCTTGTTGACAACCGCGCCATTGCTCAGCAAATTCTTGCCGGTGTCGGTGGTAATGTCCGAATTCGCGTCATATACCTTGTCGATGGTGCTGTACGTCTTACCGGCATCGCCTGCCAGAATGCGGTAGATGTTCGTGTTGAGCGTATAACCGCTGACCGACGCGGTTTCCTTCAGATAGTAGGTGGCATTCGCCGTGAGATCGACCATCGGCTGAATGGTACCGGCCGTCGGATCAGCGTCGCCGGCACCATTATCAGTGACGGTCAGCAGTGCGTTCGTATTGTTCATGGCGTCGCTCTTGGAGCCGTATACCGCCCACGTGGTGCCAGCAAGAGCGTTTCCGCTCTCGTCAACCTTATTCCACTGGATACGCACGCCCTGGGCGTTGAACTGACCGCCCCACGGGAAGTTGTGGCGTTCCTGATCCATATCGATGATGGATGCGGAGTTGATGGAGGAACCGTTATGCTTCGCCTGAGTCGGGTTGTACATGCAGAAGTCTTCGCCCACGTACACACGGCCATTGGTGGTCACATGGGATTCGAAGCTACCGTTCGGTACCATGATGCTGCCAAGCAAATCGGCGGAGGGATCATCGTCCACGGAGGAGTTGGAGATGCTCCCCGTTAGTGTGTACCACCAGTTCGCGTTATCCGCATGCAGCCGTGAAACCGTCACGTTCGAAGCCTTACCGCCCTTGACGGTAACGGAGGAGGAGTCCGCGAAGTTCCACATGATTTTCTGCGCGACCTTGGAGTACAACGCACTGTTCGTATCGCCGGTCACATAACCGTTCGAAATTTCGGTGGCACCTGCGGAGATGGGATCGCTCACATTTGAGCCACCCCACCAGAAACGCCAACCGGTACGCATGGTAATCGGGGTCTTTGCTCCGGTGGTATCGTCCACAACGTTCACCAGCACGGAAGCATTGTCGGGGATATTGCGGAACCAGAAGTCAAGACCCTTGTCGCTGTTAAGAGCGCTGGCCTTGATCTCGAAGATCTGCATGCTGGATGTTCCGTCGCCATTGAAGACGGCAAGGCGCTCATCACCCGACTGGAAATTCATGTTCACCTTATAGGTGGAGAATGAGGTTTCGCCGTACGTATTATTTTTCCATATCGGCTTTCCGGCATTCTTTTCAGATTCGTTCTTCGCGAACGCATCGTACTTGTCGTAATCGTACTTGCGGCGTTCGTAATTGTTCTGCGCAGGAGCATCCGCAAATGTCACGGTGCCGTTGGCAGGCATTTTCTTTAGAGTTTCGGAATCCGTGGATACTTTGGTGCCATACTTGTCGATGGCATTGCCCTGGCCATCCTTGACGTCGGAGAAATCGGTCTGGTCCCAAGATGCCGCCGAATCGTTCACGCCATTGAAGCCGTACTTGTAGATCGACTGCTTCTTGATGGTGCCATCAGAGGACGAGGTACCCCACAGCTTCGTCATGGGGCCTGCAAGCTTGGTGCCGAAATTAGTCTTGCCTTTATTACCGCGATCCGTCTGTTGAACGCCGGCACCCTGCTGCTGCGTAATACCGTTAGCAGTAGAGTTCCACGCCTGGACAATGCTCTGCACATTGCTATCGAAGGCGGAATGCTTGCCTTCCACGGCGATGATGGTGCTATCGTTCGAAGGAAGGTACTGTGCACCGAACGCCACGGTACCGATAGTGAAGAAGCCCTTCTGGGCACGTTGCATATAACGGCCACGAATGAACGTCTGTCCTTCCATTTCGGCAGCCCAAGAGCCATCGATAGAATTCTCGTTCAGCGACTGGGTATCGCCGCTCTTCGGCTTGCCCACATAGAAATCACGCCCGACGAACGTGGCGAGGCCGGTATCGATATCATTCGTGCTGGCACCACTGTCACCCATGGTGATGGAAGACGGGACAAAGACCTTACCGTCATCATGGCCATCATCTGCATTGGCGCTGGTGGGGGGGGGGCAGGACGAAGGAGATGGCGGCCGTGGCCATCATGCCGACGGCGACGAGGGTTGCGGTGAGCGCACGGGCCGGTTTTACCCCGTGCTTCAGCGCTACGTGCTTCAGCCGTTCCACCTGATGCCTCATCGTTTCATGCTCCTCAAATAGCTCTATGTACTGAATGTCATCGTCCCCCTTCTTACCCCTTCGTCGGTGAACTTTTCACGTCATTGGGGAACGCTGAATTCAGTTATTCACAAACCTAAATACGAGAATATAGCGTTCGTTTGCATTGCGCAAATCGATCAACCGGCAAGTTGAGCGGGTTTACCCTGCATCCTGGTTTATTGCTTGCACCCACCCCCGCCCCACAACGGCACAGCAATGTGTTTTCGTTGGAAATTCGCGGTTTTTACCGCCTGATAAAGCTGTTTAACAGTGTTATTTTCTTGGGTTCGCCAGAAAAACAATAGATAAATTGTGCCTATTTGTCTATATATTCATCACTCGCATCCAACAACTATTGACGTTTCACCTGTTTTTTATAGCGACTTTTTTACCACCAAATGAGAGCGTTGTCATCACCTATCCTCCACCCCCCACCTATCCCCCCGTTACACACCACCCTTCATCTCCCGCAACAGGTTCGCACTCCCCCGTGTTGCAGCACACTCCCCCAGCCCACACCCGGCCACACCATCTACGCTCTACAGCCACGCCGCATAGCCGCATACCTATACAACGCCTGCCCGCCACTCATGCAACGCCTGCCCAGCAACCTGCCTATGCCTATGCCTATGCCTATGCCTATGCAAAAGGTCGCACCGAATCATCACGATTCAGTGCGACCCACTACGCCACATGCCACAAACAACGCCAATCCCCGCACGCCAGCAGGCGGAGACAAACCACCGTTACGCGCAGTATTACTTGTTCGCAGTATTTACTTGTTCAGCTTGTCAGATTCGCCCGGCTCGTCAGGCTCAGCAGCTTCGACTGGCTCAGCCGGTTCAGCAGCTTCAGCCGCAGCCGGTTCGACCGGTTCGGCATCTTCAGCCGCTTCAGCCGCTTCAGCCGGTTCAGCAGACTCAGTCGATTGGGCAACGGCCTCCGCAGCCTCCTCAGCGGGCTCCTCAGCCTCCGCGGCCTCAGCAGATTCCTCGGATTTGCCGGCATCCCCGGACTCGCCCGATTCGGCAGATGCCACAGACTCTTCCGGCTCTTCCTGCTTCACCGACTCCTCGGCGTCGCGCGGCTCTCCGGTCTCAGCAGTTTCTTCAGCCTCAACGGGCCCAGTAAGCTCAGCAGGCTCAGCAGGCTCAGCAGATACCTCGCCCTCAGCACCCTCAGCAGATTCAGCGGTCTCTGCGGACTCCTCAGCCTCCGCAGACTCCTCAGCCTCATTCTCGTCCGAATCGCCATCGCCTTCGCCAACGGCAATCACAGCCTCCAACTCGGCGGAAGCCTCCACGCCAGCAGGCTGGGTCTCGTTCGGCTCATCATCACCGGTGTCCGGCTCGGTGTTGGCCAGAATATCCTCTTCCGTAGCCTCATCCGAATCCTGCGAATCGTCATCCAACTGCTCGATCGCTTCGACCGCACCACGCTCATCACGCGGCTTCTGCGCAATCACATCAATATGGAAATCGTCATATGCGGGCTTCGACTGCACCCACAAGTGGCTCGGCTCCGGCGGCTCGATCTCGGAATGTTCGCCGCACCCGTGATCAACCGACACCACGCGGCCATCATCCGGGCTCCACTTATTCGCGCACACGCCGAACATGAGATTCAGTTCGCCCTTCAACGGCACGAAGAACCCGCAGGTGGAGCACAGGTTGCCGTCCGCGGTTTTGGTGGACAGCGCCTTCGGGCCGCGCGGGCCCTCATACCAGCGCTTCGCCACCTGTGCGCGCCCCTTCGGGGATAGCACGTGGCGGCGGGACAGCGCGAATTCCTCGACGATCTCGTCGGTCTGCTGGGCCTGCGCTTCGGCCTTGGCGGCTTCAGCGGTTTCCTCAGTCGCCTCAGCTACAGCGGTTTCCTGAGTTTCAGCGGTTTCCGTAGATTCCGTAGCTTCCGCGGATTCGGCAGTCTCGGAGGAATCGGCAGACTCGGCATTCTCGGCATTTTCAGCGGAATCCTGCGTCTTTTCGGCAACCGGCTCGGCTGGTTCGGCCTGCTCAGCCGTTTCAGCCGACGTCCCGTCTTCGCCCGCAGTCGCACCGGCAACCGGCTCGGTCTTACGGAACCCGCCCTCAAGACGCGGATCGTCAGGATCGGTACCAATGGAATCAGTCGGCGCCAAATCAGTAGGCTCCAACCTATCCTTCCACGGCACCCAAGCGGGCGGCACCAAAGCATCATCCGTGGGCACCAGCGACGACTCATTCACCGTCCACGTGCCCACCTCAGCATCGTGATACAACGTGACCGACCACTGCCATCCCTCGTATCCGCGCACATCCGCAGCCAAGCGGAAATCCGTCACATTGTCGCCAAGCTCGATGGCATTGACAACATCGCCCACCTGCTCGGGTTCATCGGCCACATCCATGGCCACCGCACGGGCAATATCGCGCGGATCCGGCTGCCCCGGCAGTTCCGCCTGCTCAAACGGCTCATGCGGCATCTGCGGATCAAGAGCTTCTGCAGCTTCGGTCATATATCAGTCCTCAATCAGTCCTGTACGTCGAAATTGTCGGCCACTGCACGCAGCAACGTCGCCAGCTTACGGCTCTCAGCAGGAGCCGGGTAATGGTGGCGACGCAGCGTATTGCCTGCAGAATCCAACATCTTGATAAGGTCTTCGCAAATCGCGGCCATGTCGTCCGGCTTCGGGCGGTTGGCCTTGACCATCGATGGTCCAGACGCGATCAGCTTCACATCCATGGCCTGCGGGCCCCTACGGCCTGCGATCACGGCATATTCCACCTTGGCATTCTTACGCAACGTGGTGGTTCCAGCGGGCAAAGCGGCCGCAGGCAGGAACACATCCTCGCCTTTCTCACTGGCGATGAAGCCGTACCCCTTAGCGGCGTCAAACCAACGAACTCGACCGGTGGGCATTGCGCACTCTCGCTTTCTTAGTCGTAAAAACATTAACCGATTTATTTTAGCGCAAGTCCCGTATGGATACCAGATGGCTTCGCCCACAGCCGCTCACAGCGCCCACCCTGATCTGGCCACGCCAAGGCCGCTCCCAGCGTGGCCAGATACGGACGGGAACCGGAAACAGCCACGCCCAAGGAGGCCATTGGCTGGATACGCGGGTCACTTAATGCCAGCAGAACCAGCCGCACCAACGCCAGCGCCAGCCGCCGCACCAGCCGAACCCGAACCGCCAACACCGTCGTCAATATGCGCCAACGGCAGCACGATGGTGAAGGTCAGGCCGCCGCCGGGCGTCTCCGTGGCACAGATGAACCCCTGATGCGCCCGCACCACCGACAACGCGATGGCAAGACCCAAACCGGTTCCGCCCTTGGCTCGCGCACGCGAAGGATCCGCTGTATAGAACCGTTCAAACAGCTGCGAGCGCGTTTCCGCAGGAGCTCCCGGCCCGTGGTCTTCGAAGCGCATGACGGCATACGCGGTGCCGGTGGACATGCTTTGCCCCACTTCGGCAGCGTCCAGGAACTGCCGTAGCGATGCGTCGGTAGGTGGCAGTGTGGCCAATGTGTGCTGGTCGATGGAGGCGCGCATGGTGCCCATCGATACGCGTACCGGCGAATCGGATGGCGTGTAGCGGTGCACGTTGCCGATGATGTTCGTTACCACTTGGCGTAGGCGTGAGGCGTCGCCGATCAGGCTGATCGGCTGCATCTGACCTTCTTCGATTGCGAAGTCGCACGGGTGTTCGCCATCTGCGGGTTTGAGTGTTATGGTGCCGCGCGTGACTTCGCGTTCCGGGTCGAGCGCGTGCAGGTCGTCGGTTGCGTCGGCCACGAGCGAGGTGAGCGATACCTGTTGCGTCATGTCGATGCCGCGGCCTTCGTCCAGGCGGGCGAGCGAGAGCAGGTCTTCGACCAGTACGGTCATGCGCTGGCTGGAGCGTTCGATGTGCGCGATGGATTCGTCGGCGCGTTCCAGGGCGCCTGGCAGATCGCGTTGCATGGTGTATAGCTCCGCATACCCGTGGATTGCGGCGAGTGGTGTGCGCAGCTCGTGGCTTGCGTCGGAGACGAAGCGTTTCATTTTCTCGGTGGTCTGTTCCTGCTCGTGGAAGCTGCGTTCGATGCGCGCGAGCATGGTGTTGAGCGAGGTGGACAGTGAACCGACTTCCGTGTTTTCGGGTGCGGGGGGCACGCGCTGGCTGAGGTCGCCTGCCGCGATCTGGGCGGCGGTTTTTTCGATGCGTTTGAGCGGGCGTAGCGTGCGGCGGATGATGAGTGCGGAGAGCGAGCCGCCGAGCAGTACGATGGCGATGCCTACGGTGACGCAGTATTGGGTGAGGGTGTTGATGATGTCGATCTGGTCGGATAGCGACAGGCCGATGAACACCACGCCTTTGACGGTTTCGTTGTTTTTCCCGTCAGATTCGACCCATTTGAATGCGGCTACACGCCACGGCGATCGGGCCGCCTGCAGCACGTTGCTGCCAGCCGCGAATCGTTCGGCTTTATTGTTCGTGTCACCGCCCGTATCGCCGCTGCCGGAAGCGTTGCCGCCCTCGTTCGGCACGACGTCCACGCCGTTCAGGTCGAATCCGCCGTTCGCATCGTTCGTCACTGTGCGCAGCATCGCACTGGTGGTGAACGGTTTGCCGAACATGTCGTCGGTGATCTGGCTGTTGGCCGGCAGTTTGGGCATGGACACGATGGAGTTGCCGGCCAGGCCTGCGACGGACGGCACGAGTGGTGTGCTTACCTTGCCGGTGAATTCGCCGTTTTCCACGTAGCGCACTTGCAGGAAGTAGTTGTTGCCCATGCCGCTGGATTGGCTGTTCGAGCCGCGCAGCATGGTGGTGTTGCTGAGGATCAGCGACCGTTGCGAGATGAGCTGGTTGTCGGTTTTCTGCAGCAGGTAGCTGCTGACCAGCTGGCGGATGGCCGTGGAGATGCCGACGGTGCCGACGATGAGTACGACCAGCGTGCAGGCCACTAGTTTAGTGCTCAGCGAGAAGCGGTCGAATTTGTAGAAGAAGAGTTTGGCGAGTGTGCGATGCTTGGTTTTGAAGGCTTCCGCGCCGGCTGCAGCCGTGGCTTTGGCCTGGTTGGCTTTGGCCTGACCGCGATTGCGGAACCAGGCGAACCGGCTTTTGGGGGCCGGCTGGGCTGACTGAGTTGGCTGGGCTGGCTGGGCCGGCGTAGATGCCGCATTGGTGGCGCCACCATCCGAAGCGCCACCGTCAATGGGAGCAGCCGAGTTCTTGGTATCCGCGCTTTCGCAGGAGACCTGCGAATCATGCGGCTCGTTCACGCCATACTGCTCATTTACACCATGCGATTCGTTCGCATCGTTCAGCCCGCTTGGATCGTTTGGATCCTGCTCGAACGGTTCATGCCGAGGGGGTGTCATGAGCGCGGCTCTCGAATCATGTAGCCGATGCCACGCTTGGTTTCAATCAGCGGGGTCACCTTGTGCTTGTCGCCGTTCTCGTCAGTCACCTCAATTCCGTCGACCTTCTTGCGCAAGTACGAGATGTAGCTTTCCACGATCGCGGCGTCTCCGCCCCAGTCGTACTGCCACACATGGTCGAGGATCTGCGCCTTGCTCAGCACACGGCCGGCATTGTCCATCAGGTAGCGCAGCAGCTTGTATTCCGTGGGGCTCAGGTCGATGGTCTGGCCGGAACGGGTTACGTCGTGCGAGTCCTCGTTGATCTCCAGATCACCCACGCGAATGATCGGATCCTCTTCGGTCTGTTCGCGCGTGCGGCGCAGAATGGCACGAATGCGCGCCACGACCTCTTCGAGGCTGAATGGCTTGGTGACGTAATCATCGCCGCCGACGGTCAGACCCATCACCTTGTCTTGCGTATCGTCGCGGGCGGTGAGGAACAGGACCGGAGCGTTGATACCCTCCTGGCGGATGCGCCGGGTGACGGTGAATCCGTCAATGTCCGGGAGCATGACGTCGAGCACGATGAGATCGGGCTGGACCTTTTCGATGACTTCGATGGCTTCCGAGCCGGAGGCTGCGGTAGAGACTTCGAAATTGGCGAAATGGAGGGACGCAACCAGCAGTTCGCGGATGGACGGTTCGTCGTCGACGACGACAATAGATGCTTCAGTAGGCTTGCTCATAGCCTCCAGCATGACCCGCAAGTCTGTAGGTTTCCTGAATGTCTTCTGAATTTTCATGTATCTGATGCAATTGCCCGCACGCAACGACGCGTGGGCGAATCCGCGGGGCGGACAAGCCAGTGACATCCCAACCAATAGCCGCCCACGGCCAGTACCGATCTTCGACCAATAGCAAAAGCCCTGTGCCGGGCCGCGTTTGCGCGGTGGCACAGGACTTTTGCTGCTGTGAGTTACTTGGCTCCTGACTTAATCCTCGATCTAGTCCTTATTCTCGTCGTTCTCGTTATTCTCGTCGCTCGGCCGTTGCGTTCCCGGAATGAACGGGCGGGCGAACATGGACTCGATGTCGTCGGATACGGATTGATCGACGGAACCGTCACCCGGCATAAACGAGTCACCCGCGTGGAACAGCGGCTCGGCGGAAGCGCCCTTCGCACCGCCGTCTGCCGCGGATTCGGGGGTCATGGTTTCGCCACGATCAGCGGCATCAGCGGCATTGCCATGACGGCGCTTTCTATGGCCAGCGCCATCGCTCTTATCGCCGCCCTTGCCACTTTTACCACCCTTACCGAACAGGTGGAAGCCGGGATGCTTCTTCGGCTCGCTCTCGTCGCCTGCCGGAGTCTCCACAGGCTGAGTCTCCACAGGCTGAGTCTCAGTGCGCTCAGCGGCACCGGCTTCAGGCGTCGCCTCGGGGAATTCCATACGCTGCGCAACCGGTTGCCCGGTCGGCTCAACCGGCTCGGTCGACTCGGTTAGCCCAGCCATCTCAGACTGTTCGACTTGATCGCTTACCGGCATGAATTTGGCGGAATCGTCTGCAGGCGCATCAGCCGAAACCATTGCAGGCTCCGCCGCACCCTCCGTTACGTTTGCCGCCTCGATACCGGCCTTATCGGCATCAGACTTAGCCACGTCGGCAGATTCCACACTCTCATCACTCCGCTTGCCGCGCCTGCCCCGGCCATGCTCCTCGCCACGCCTGCCACGGGAACGGCTCGCCGATTCAGCGGCATGACCCACCGCATGCCCCCTACGGTTCGCCCTGGTGCGCTTGCCCGCCGCGGCACGCGCCGCATCCAGCTCGGCCTCCTTGCGCCTGCGACGGTTGCGCAGCACAACAAACACAATCGTGCCCACGATCAGCACCACCACCACGCACATCAGCACGATCACGGCGATCTTCGACAGCGATCCCGACGTGGAGGTTTTCTTCAACAGCATGATCTGATCCATCATGGCAATCGCCGCACCGGACCAATCCTGCGCGCCGCTTTTCGCCAGCTTGTCGGTGGCGGCCTCGCTCAACGCATCCATGGTCTTCGAATTGCGCAGCCAATCCTCCGAATTCCCGGAGGCGACCACCACCAGTTTGCCGTCGCCGGAAGCCACCGCCAGCAGCACCGTGTTCGGCTTCGGACTCAACGATTCAAGCACGCCGCTCGCCCATTTCGTAGGGTTCATCTCGGTGCCGAAGCTCTCCACATACAGCAGACGGACCGTGACGCCGGACTGCTGCTTGGTCTCCTTGATCTTGTCGGTGACCGCGGAAACATTCGAACCAAGCAGATTCTGCGGGTCGGTGATGTTCTCCGTAAGCGTCCCCTCGCCCTCGGCGAAGGCGCACGGCGTTATCCACAATGCGCACATGAGCGCTATAACCAAGCAGATAAACCATTTTGCCACCTGCGACACGCCAATACGGGAGGTTCCGACCACAGCACCTGATTGTTCGTCATTCAACGCTTCGAATGTCATACACTCCACCATACCGACCGGTTCGGCTAAACGTCGACCGACTCGGCCATAACTCCACAATGCAAGCCAGATTAGGCCAGAACAGCCGGATTGAAAGGACCGGGCAGGCCATAGACGGGCTTCTGCAGGAGGCACTGGCATTCCGTAGGTGGTTTGGGCGTTCCGTAGGTGGTTGGCTCGGCAAGCGCCGTTCGGAAAACCGCTATATGGCGGCCTTGCGAACACCGGATACTACGGCCAACCACCTACGGAAGCAGAAAACCCCCTACGAAACCGATGCGGCGGGCATAACTGCCACGGCAGCCGTCGCAACACCCACAATAAACAGACAAAACCAATATCATTGACATATAAGGAGACAATGATGCCTCAGTACCAAGTGGATTCCGAACAGATCCAATCCTCCAGCGCGGCCGTGCAGGCCTCGGTGAGCCAGATCAGGCAGGCGGTGGCCGGTATGTATTCCAATCTCAACACTCTGCAAGGCGTGTGGCGGGGATCGGCGGCGACGCAATTCAGCGCGGTCGCGGCGCAATGGCGTACCGCGCAACAGCAGATGGAGGCATCGCTCGAATCGATCCAACGAGCGTTGACGCAGGCCTCCACGGTGTATGCCGAGGCGGAAACCGCCGCCTCGCGCCTGTTCGCGCAGTAATAACTGCGACAACCGCGACATACGGGCGCAATGCTGCAGGCTTAGTGACAAATTCTGCGGCGGAAATACCAATTGCTGTGACTGGTGTGACAAAAAAACGTTACGCCAGTCACAGTGATCGTCACAAACCCCGCAGTAATCGCAACGGCGGGCGAAACAGGCAACAAAAAACGGGGCTTCTCCGTGCGCAATGCACTGGAGAAGCCCCGAATCGTAAGCTCATCGTTAGCTTATGAGCATGTCAGTTCCGCTTCAGGCGGCCTGACCTCGATCCATACGCTGGGTGTTATGCCCTAACGGTTGGATCAGTAGCCCATGTCGGCGCCCTGAGCCGGAGCGGCTGCCGGCGGTTCCGGCTTGTTGGCCACAACGGCTTCGGTGGTGAGGAACAGGCCGGCAATGGAGGCGGCGTTCTGCAGGGCGGAACGGGTCACCTTCACCGGGTCAGTCACGCCAGCGGCCATCAGGTCTTCGTACTCGTCGGTTGCGGCGTTGAAGCCCTGGCCGTCAGGCAGCTCACGGACCTTGCTGAACACGACATCGCCGGACACACCGGAGTTCTCAGCGATCTGCTTGATCGGAGCTTCGATGGCGCGGAACACGATGGCGGCACCGGTTGCCTCTTCGCCGGTCAGGGAGGTCACAGCCTCGTCCTTCTCGGCCTTGGCGGCAGCCTGAACCAGAGCCACACCGCCACCAGGCAGCAGGCCTTCCTCAATGGCGGCCTTGGCGTTGCGCACGGCGTCTTCGATGCGGTGCTTGCGTTCCTTGGCCTCGACCTCGGTGGCAGCGCCAACC
>ENA-OUQF01001350-OUQF01001350.1-human-gut-metagenome-genome-assembly--contig:-NODE-1350-length-15065-cov-4.435776_pt1 | contig 15065 bp, 13 predicted proteins | sample MGYA00237947_ERZ548826 | MGnify/ENA primary metagenome ERZ548826 (study PRJEB26490, sample SAMN05194701) | human gut metagenome | biome: terrestrial biome; feature: human-associated habitat; material... | reverse complement strand
CAGAAGAAGCTCGGCTGGGAGGTCAATACATGGGCCGTCGGCGATCTGGTGAAAGAGATGAACGCCGTCACCGAGGCGGAAATCGATGCCCTGATGGACGTTTACCGCGAAAAGTACGACATTGCAACCGACGATATCGACGCCATCCGCTATCAGGCGCGCGAGGAGATCGCCATGAAGAAGATGATGGACGCGGAGGGCTGCAAAGCGTTCTCGAACACGTTCCAGGATCTCTACGGCATGGAGCAGCTGCCGGGCCTCGCCTCCCAGCACCTCATGGCGCAGGGCTACGGCTACGGCGGCGAGGGCGACTGGAAGGTCGCGGCGATGACTGCAATTCTGAAAGCCATGGGCGAAAACGGCAACGGCGCGTCCGCATTCATGGAGGATTATACCTACCACCTCGTCAAGGGGCAGGAATACTCCCTCGGCGCGCATATGCTCGAGGTCTGCCCGTCCGTGGCCGCCGGCCGTCCGCGCATCGAGACGCACTTCCTCGGCATCGGCATGAACGAAAAGGATCCTGCCCGTCTCGTCTTCGAGGGCAAAGCGGGCAAGGGCGTCGTCGTCAGCCTCATCGACATGGGCGGCAGGCTCCGCCTCATCGTACAGGACATCGAGGCCGTCAAGCCCATCATGCCCATGCCGAACCTGCCGGTCGCCAGAGTCATGTGGCGCGCGATGCCCGACCTTACCACCGGCGTCGAGTGCTGGATCACCGCTGGCGGTGCGCATCACACCGTCCTGAGCTACGATGTGACTGCCGAGCAGCTGCGCGACTGGGCACGCATGATGGAGATCGAATTCGTCCACATCACCAAGGACACCACGGTCGAGGAACTGGAGCACGAGCTGTTCCTGAACGACCTCGCGTGGAAGCTGAAGTAAATCGCAGCCCCCAAAACGATATAGACGCAGAACGAGCGGCTCTCCAACCGGAGAGCCGCTCGTTTCGTCCTGTCAAAGCGCGTCTGTCTGCGCGGGCCGGACGGGGATACAGATCTCCGTCACAAACTTTTCTGTATCGTTGGTAATCCCGTAGTCAATGAGCGCAATCTCGCGGGAAAAGCCGCAGATAAGATTCTTTTCCATGTGCTATGACCGCCCTCCTTGTGAAGACGCCTATATTATAAACTCTATAATGGTTATAGAGTCAAGAGGGGGGCGAAAAGAAATCATGCAGGGTTCGGTGCACGCAGCTTTCCCGCCGCCATCAGCAGGACCGGCAGGATGCGCAGGAAAATTACGCTGGCCACCCAGCCGAACTCCGACACGTAAAATACGCGCGGCGTCGCGCCGAACAGCAGCAGATACAGCGTCCAGTAGAGCGCGCCGAGCGCGAAGCAGCCGTAGAAGCAGAGCAGCAGGAAGTATGCCTGCCTGCCGCTTTTCCGATACGCAATACCGGCAAGGCAGGCGCCGGAGAACGTGACGAGTAATTGCAGGGAGTTTTCAATCAGCTCCATCGCGCCCCTCGCTTTCCTTCTCCCGCGTGTCCTCCCGGTCTATCCGGCGGAGCCGGAAGCACAGGGTGGTCACGCACACGCCGAGCAGAAACGCCAGAATGCCTATGACGATGTAACCCAGCGCGCTGCCGCCGCCGTACATGCTGGCCGCCGTTTCGAATCCGGCCACGCCGTCCGGCCGGAGCCGGGCCGTCATATCGGGCATGGCAAGCGCGCAGCCCACAATCAGCACAAGACACGCCGCTGCGGCTGCCATTCTCAGGAGCCTGCTGCGGCGCAGGCGCATGTTCCGTTCCTGTCCGGCAATTCGCCGCTTCGCTTCCGCGACCCGTTCTTCATGGCTCCGCATTTGTGATTCCCTCCCGTTCCAGAAGCCTGCGCAGGCTCTCTTTTCCCCGGTATACCAGATTCGTGATCTGCTTGACTGTTTTTCCCGTGACCTCTGCAGCCTGCGCATAGCTCATATCCTCAAAATAGGTAAGGTAGAGAACTTCCCGGCAGTCCGGGTTCAGTCCGTCCATGCACACGTGCAGAATGCGGTTGCGCTCCTTTGTCCGGATGACCTCCTCGGCCAGCAGCTGTCCGTCCGGCTCTTCGTCCAGATCGTCAAGGCTGAACATGGCCCTCCGCCGGCTCTTGCGCCGCAGCGCCATGTGCCGCGCGGCCTTATACAGATACGCCTTCAGACCGCCGTCCCGGATATTGGGCTTTTTCGTGAACAGATACGCAAAGACGTCGAGCATCAGCTCCTCGGCCTCATGGATATCGTGCAGATATCCGTCGATGTACAGCGTCAGGGAATCGCCGTATTTTTTCATCAGGGCGTCCAGCCCGTTGTCGTCGCCGTCCAGATACTGCCGGTATAGGGCCTCGTCGCAGATCAAATTGTTCACATCCTTCCCTCGCAGGCGCAGTGTGCTTCTCTATATGGAAATCTTCCAACATCATGCATCATATACGATTATCCGGAAAAAAACAAGGTGTACGTACCAACGAATGACTCCCAGAGCGGGAAAAACGCCTCCCGGTGCCGGGAGGCGTTTTCGTATCAGCTTCAGTCTGCCTGCAGCGGTTCGAGCGTCCAGTGCTCCGTGTGCCGGGTGCTCTGGCCCGGGGAAAGCGCGGCAAGCATGCCGAGCGTTTCGAGCTCCATGACGTCATGGTTCAGATACAGCTCCACATTGCAGCCCCGGTCGGCACACTGGCCGATCGGGTGTACCTCGCAGCTGACCGTCAGCCGCTGGCCGAGATTTTCCGCCGAGATTTCGCCCCGCGCCGTATAGACGCCGAGCTTCAGGCTTGTCCCGAGCGGCAGGTGCCGCGCGCAGATCTCCTCGGGGCCGAACCGCAGCCGCTCGTCCGCGAGTGACGTCTGGCCCCAGAGGGACAGGACGCGGCCGGGCGTATATTCTCCGGCCACTCCGCCGGGGAAGGGGATCCGGGCCGTTCCGCCGCCGCGAAGCGTGCAGACGCCCCAGGCGGCCGCCTGTACGGTCTGCGGATTGCGGTTCGTCAGAATATGCTCCGCCGACAGCCGCCCGTCCGGCGCAAAGCGCAGGATGAGCGTCTTTTCAAAGCCGGTCCAGGGATCGGTTCTCTGCCGCAGGCAGACGCCGTCCGCGAGCAGCTCGCAGGCGACCGGCGCGTTGTCCGGATAATACGACCGGCTGCTCTCCGGCGAGGCCCAGAAGCGGTGCCCGCCGTAAATCCGCCAGCCCTCCTCCGTCTTCAGCCCGTCGGACAGATCCTCCGGCTGGCTGTAAAACAGATTCGGCTTCCCCGCGCAGCTCAGATGTACGATTCGGATGCCGAAATCCAGCGCGGCGGCAGCCTCCGTCCGGCCGTCGGACAGCCAGATCAGATTGCCGAGCTTTGCGTCCATTCTGTGTTCGATCTGCATAGGCGCTCCTTTTTGAAACGGGAGCGGCTGCGCCGTTCCCGTTTCGTGTGTTTTTATAGCTCCTGATAGGCGTCCGTGACCTGCCTGCACAGGTGCTCCAGCGCGACCCGGAAGAAGCGTTCGCCCTGCTCCGGCGTTGCGTCGCGCGGGTCCCGGACAACGCACTTGTCCGCGGACGGATGGCCCGTAAACACGCAGTCGTCCGCAATGCCCCAGTCCGTATATTTGAGCTTCACGTCCCTGGGCGGCAGCTGGCTCAGATCCACGCAGCCGTCCGTCAGATACTGCATGAGTGCGGTCTCTGCGTCGCAGGCGTGGCCGAAATCGATTTCCTCGCCCTCGCGGGCAATCGTCGGGAAGCCGACGATGACCTTCGACGGCGTTTCGTGCGAAAATTCGACAGCCAGCCGCTCAAGCGTCGCCGTCTGCCCCCACGCACCGTGGCCGTTGACGATCACGATGAGCCGGTAGCCCTGCTGCACCAGCAGCCGCAGGTGCTCACGGACGATTACGGCAAACATGTCCTCGCGGGCATAGAAGCTCTTCATGCTGTTTTTCGGCACATCCATGCCGAGCACATACATCTGTTCCGGGTTTTCAAAGCCCTTGTCGCGCAAAATCGACGCCGGGCGCTCGCGCTCTGTGCCGATGAACAGCGTCGGCATCGCGACGCCGCCGGTCTTTTCCGCCGCGTGCCTTGCCAGCGACTGCGCCAGCAGCGCGTCCGTGCCGTAGGGCATGGCGGGGCCGTGCCACTCCAGCGGGCCGACCGGCAGATAGACGATGGAGCAGCGCGCGCGCTCGGCCAGAATCTCGCCCGGCCGCAGAAGCTCCAGTTGTACGGTTCTCATGCGGATTCCTCCCTGACGCTCAGATCAGCGCGGATTCTTCCTTGCGGGACCAGTCGCCCACACTGCGGTATCCGGCGGGGAGGGCGGCGGGGGTCTGGAACGTGGACTGCAGCTTGTAGAAGCTGCCGGTCTGCGCGCTTATCATAATGCCGTGCATCGTCTCAAAGACGTGATAGGCCATTTCCTTGCTCGCGCGGTGGTCGCGCCCGGCCAGAATAGACCACGCCATCTCCGCCGCGCCGAGACCGCGGGAGTTTTCCTGATATCCGTGCGTGAACGGGAATTCGACCGGTTCGCACAGCGGCTTCTGCAGGTACACCGGCGCGCCGAACAGGTTCGGGTCGCCCATGGTCAGAATACCCTCCGTGCCGTAAATCTTCAGGCAGGTTTCCTCGTCTTCGATGCAGTCCGAATTCATGTGCAGCGTGCCGGTCACGCCGCTTGCGTAGCGCAGCGTTGCCGTAATGACGTTCGGTACCTGAATGTCGTATGCCTGCTCAAAGCCCGGCGCGCCGATGCGGGTGTTGACCCGGTGCGGCTCGTTGATCGAGGTGAACGCGGCGAGCGATTCCACCGGCCCCAGAATAGCGGCCAGCGCCGTCAGGTAATAGCCGCCCATGTCAAAGCCGATGCCCGCGCCCTTCTTTGCCAGATGCGTCAGGAATTCCGCGTAAATGCCGTAATCGCGGGAAACGGACGCGCGGCAGCTCAGCGGCTTGCCGATCAGACCCTTGTCCACGATATACTTGGCCGTCTGCACGGAAGCGCCGAGGAAGGTGTCGGGTGCGACGCCCAGATGCAGACCCTTCTCGTTTGCGATCTGCACCAGCTCCTTGCCCTGTTCGAGATCGACGGCGATCATTTTCTCGGAGAACACATGCTTGCCCGCCAGCAGCGCCTGCTTGATGATGGGATAGTGCGCCGCGGGCGTGGTCAGGCAGATGACCATCTCGATCTCCGGATCCGCGCAGATCTCATCGAGGCTCATGGCCTTGATGCCGAACTTCGCGGCGCTGGCCTGCATGCGGTCGGCCATCAGGTCGCTGCACGCGACGAGCTCCATGACCGTGAATTTCCCGGTTGTGAGGTTCGTCATGTAGATATCGCTGATCGAGCCGCAGCCGACGACGGCGGTCTTGATTTTCTTCATTCGCTCATCCTCCCGCTTTTCTTACAGGCCCGCGATGACCTCGCGGATATGCTTTGCGGTGGCGTTGATCTCGTCCTCGGTCGAGTTGATGTTGATGCCGCAGCCGGAGCCGAGGCCCTTGTCGACGACGCCGATGGAGATATTGACCGCGCGGTCGAGAATGTCGTCCGTCTGCGGGAGCATATGCTTCTCATACGTCCGGTCGGACAGATGGAACGGGTGGTTGTCGGTCCAGGTCTTCTTGTCCAGGATTTGCTCCATGTTATTATACACATGCCAGCCGGACTTGGCAATCGGGGATGTGCCCATGGCGGCGCAGAACTTGTCCGCGAGCTCCTTGGTGTCGAACAGGAGCGTCAGCAGCGTGGCGCATTCCTTCTCGTCGTTGATCTTGCGGAAGCCGAGGCCGTCGATGCCCTGCAGCTGATCCTTGAGCTCCTTCTTCTTTGCGCGGAGCGTGTCGAGAATGCCGTCGAGCTTTCTGCCCTGCGCGACCGCGACCGCGCCGGAGAGCTCGTTCATACGCATGTTCATGCCGACCATCGAGCGGTTGCCGACCTCGACGCCCATCCGGCAGGGCTTGTGGCCCTGATCGTGGAAGCCGAAGGCACGCTCATACAGCTCGTCGTCCGACGTGCCGACGAAGCCGCCGTCGCCGGTGGTGATGGTCTTGAAGACGTTGAGGGAATATGCGCCCATATCGCCGATGGTGCCCACGCGGCGGCCCTTATACGCTGCGCCGACCGCCTGGCAGCAGTCTTCGATGACATACAGGTGATGCTTCTTCGCGATCTCCATGATGGGGTCCATATCGCAGGGGTTGCCCAGCATGTGGACCGGCATGATCGCCTTGGTCTTCGGGGTGATGAGCGCTTCGATCTTCGTGGGGTCGATGGTCAGAGACTCGTCGATCTCGGCGAGGACGGGGATAGCGTTCATCATCGCGATGGTGGCGATCGAAGCGATGAAGGTATAGCCGGGGACGATGACCTCGTCGCCCATGCCGATGCCGAGCGCCGCCAGGCAGCACATCAGAGAGCCCGTGCCCGAGCTCGTGGCGACCACGTGCTTGTGGCCCAGCCGCTCTGCCATTTCATTTTCAAACGTGACGACCTTCGCCTGGAAGCCGTCCACACCCGGCGTACCGTAGCGGAACAGATTCCCGCCGTCCAGCACGTCCAGTACTTCCTTGCGCTCTTCTGCGCCTAATACATAAGATCCAGGTCCGCCTGCCATTTTGTTTTTCCTCCTGTTTTGGTTCGTTATGGTTTGTTGTATCGGCTTGGCGAGCCTCCGGCACCATGGCGCCGGAGGTTCCCTTGCTGGTTCAGGGAAGCACGCGCTCGGTCAGCCGCGTGCGGTAGCCGTCGAGGGCGCGGACGAAGCCTTCTGCATACTTGCAGCCGGCCTGCATGCCGCGGAACTCGGACGTGATGCGGATGGTGTCGTAGAAGCGCTCGGTATCGCCGCCGAGCTGCGCGTAGTTGTCCGCCATCCACTGCTTCTGGCTCTCCATGCAGGAGAGCATCTTCATTTTCGTGTCAAAATAATCGGTGATATCGACATAGTCCGTCGGCACAAAGCCCATGGAATTCGCGGGCTCAAAATACCAGATGGAGGGCACGACATTGTAGGGCGGCTCCTCCGTCTTCAGGTGCGCGATGGGGATCATGACGGCGATATCGTTGATGATTTTGCTGGTCAGCATATGATCGGGGTTATAGTCGTGCGGATTGTGCGTAAAGATCACGTCTGCCTTGCAGTGCCGGACGAGATTGATGAATTTCAGCCGGGTCTCCCGGTTGATCTCAAAAAACATCTCATCGTCATAGTCCAGGCAGATGTATTCCGCGCCGATGATCGCGGCGGAGTTGGCTGCCTCCTGCTTGCGGATGCGGCCGATCTCCTCCATCGTATGATGGGCGGAGCCGATGTTGCCGTTGGTCGCCGTGGCGATGAAGACCTTGTGGCCCTGCGCGGCGTATTTTGCCAGAGTGCCTGCGCACATGGTTTCGACGTCGTCGGGATGTGCGCCTACTGCGAGAATGTTCATACGATCGATTCCTTTCTGTCAGATCTGTCAGACTTTTTCGTGTCTTCTTTCCATGTACTTGTCGCTCACAATGACCACCAGCAGAATGAGGCCCTTGACGAACGGCTGCAGCGGGGCGGGAATGGAGAACATGGTCATTGCGTTGTAAATGATTTTGAGCAGCACCACGCCGCCGACTGTTTTCAGTGCGCCGCCCCGGCCGCCGGCCATGGACGTGCCGCCCACGATGACCATCGGGATGACCTCCATCGGCCCCTGCAGCGCAAGGTTGCCGGAGGCGGAGAACTGCCGCGTCATCATCACGACGCCGCCGATGGCCGCGAACAGGCCCTGGAAGATGTAGGCGCTCCAGATATAGCTGCGCGCCTTGATGCCGAGGTTATCCGCGACGGAGATGTTGCCGCCCACCAGGAACAGGTTGCGGCCGAACTGCGTGTTGCGCAGAAACAGCTCCGTCAGCACCGCCAGCAGCAGGAAGAAGAAAAAGACGATCGGGAAAATGTTGAACAGCTTGATATTATTGATCGCCTGCAGCATCGGATGCGGCACGGAGACCGGGGTCTGGTTCGTGATGGTCAGGGCAATGCCCTTGTACGCCAGCTGCATCGTCATGGAGACGATGAAAGGGGAGAGGCGGAACGTGGCAACGAAGAAGCCCGTCACCGCGCCGCAGGCGCAGCCGACCGCGATGGCCGCCAGCAGCGCCAGCAGGAAATTCATCTGTGCCTGCAGCATCATCATGAAGATACAGGCCGAAAGCGCGATGACCGAACCGAACGAAATATCGAGCTGACCGACCAGCAGGATGAACGTGAAGCCCAGCGCCACGATGCCGTAGCCGGAGATGGAATCCGCGATGGTGAAGATATTGTACGGGGTGAAGAAGTTTTTGTTGACCAGCGACATGATCACGAAGATCAGCACCGCCAGGAGCGGGATGCGGTAATCCTTGAATGCTTTCTTTGCCAGCGTCATATCGCTCACCTCTTTTTCAGATTATCCAGGTTGATCGCCAGCAGCAGAATCGCGCCCTGCACGATGTACTGCACGGCCGTGCTCAGGCCGAACAGCTGCAGAATGTTGGAGATCAGACCGAACGTCACCGTACCGATGAACACCTGCACCATGCCGCCGTGGCCGCCGTAGAGGGCGTTGCCGCCGATGATGGAGCAGACCGCGCCGTTGAAGTCGCCGCCGACGCCCGCACCGTCCGACGCGCTGGTGAAGCGGGCAGCGTAGATGACCGCCGCGATGCCGCAGCAGAAGCCCGCCACGGTATAGGCGATGACCTTGACGCGGTTGACGTTGATGCCGGCAAGGAAGGCCGATTTTTTGTTCGCACCCGTCAGCAGCATCTGACGGCCAAACGTCGTCTTCTTGATGACGATCTGTAAAATCACCATGACTGCGATCCAGATCAGCGTACAGATCGGGAAGCCCAGCAGGTTTCCCTGACCCAGCTGCTTGAACCAGTCGATCTCCGCCGGCAGGTCGATGCGGATGATTTCGCTGCCTGCGCAGTACCACTTGGCAAGCGCCTGCGCCATCATGCCGGTCGCCAGCGTAATCATAAAGCCCTCGCCGGAGCCGCCGCGCGTGAGCTTCATCAGAAGTCCGTTGATGAGGCCCAGCGCCAGACCCGCCGTCAGCGCAATCTGAATGCCGACCGCGCCGCTGCCGGTGGATTTCTCAAAGCCGATGCACAAAACCGCGCTCAGCGCCATGACATGGCCGATGGAAAGATCGAAGCCGCCGACAAGCAGCGTCATTGTACAGGCAACGGCCAGCATACCGTTGACCGTGATGCGGCGCAGGACGTTCAGAATGTTGTCCATGCTGAAGAAATTGTCTGAGGTCAGCGCGCCGACGATAATCAGCGCGACCATCAGCAGTAAATTGGTATTGTTCCGGATCCAGTCGCCCGCAGAGGCGCTGCCCAGCCGTTTTTCAACCGTTTGATTCATACGCTCTCCTCCCGTCAAAGCGCATAGCGCATGACTTCCACGGCATTGATCTCGTCTCCCGTCAGCTCGGCGACGATGGCGTCGTCCTTGACGACGAGCACCCGGTCGCTCATGCCGAGCACCTCCGGCAGCTCGGAGGAGATCAGGATAACGGCCTTGCCCTGTGCGGCCAGCTCATTGATGATGCCGTAGATCTCCCACTTTGCGCCGACGTCGATGCCGCGCGTCGGCTCGTCCATGATGAGAATCTCCGGGTCTGCGTTCAGCCACTTGCCGATGACGACCTTCTGCTGGTTGCCGCCGGACAGATTGCCGACCTTCTGGTTGCGCGAGGGCGTCTTGACGTTGATCAGCTGAATGTACTGGTCCGCGATCTCGTTTTCCACCTTCGCACTTGTGAGCAGCCCCTTGCGCAGCTTCGGAAGATTCGCCATGCTCATGTTGGCCTTGATGGTAAAATCGAGCGTCAGACCCTCGACCTTGCGGTCCTCGGTCAAAAAGGCGATGCCGTGCTTCTTTGCCGCGGCAGGCGTCGTGATGCGCACCTTCTGGCCGTGGACATACACGTCGCAGGACGTGATATAGTCGACGCCGAACAGGCCGCGCATAATTTCCGTCCGTCCTGCGCCGACCAGACCCGCGATGCCGAGCACCTCGCCCCGGTGCAGCGAGAACGATACGTTCTGCTTCCGGTCCTTGCGGCAGAGGTTCTCCACACGCAGAATCTCCTCGCCGGGTACGGTGTCGCGCGGGGGATACGCACTGCTGACCTCACGGCCGACCATCATTTCCACGATCCGGTCGGGCGAGACCTCATTGACGTTGACCGTCCCGATGATCCGGCCGTCGCGCATGACGGTGGCCGTCTCGCAGATCTCGAAAATTTCCTCCATCCGGTGGGAGATATAAATAACCGCAATGCCCCGTTTCTTCAGGTCGCGGATGATGTCAAACAAAGCGTTCAGTTCTTTTTTGGTCAGAGTGGCCGAGGGCTCGTCCATCAGGATAATCCGGCAGTCGCGGCTGAGCGCCTTGGCAATCTCTACCATCTGCTTGCCAGCCACGGTCAGAGACCCGACCTCGGTTCTGGGGTCCGCATCAAAGCCGATGCGGTCGAGCAGCTCCTTCGCCTTCCGGTTGATCTCCTTCCAGTTGACCCGCTTGAGTCCTTTGGAGAGCCGTCCGGCAAAAATGTTTTCCGCAATGGAAAGCTGATCCACCAGATTGAGCTCCTGGAAAATGATGCTGATGCCATTGGCGGCTGCGACCAGCGGATCGGTGATATCGACTTCCTTCCCGTCGATGAGGATCTGTCCTTCGTCTTTCTTATAGTTGCCGTTGAGGATCTTCATGAGCGTCGATTTACCCGCGCCGTTTTCCCCGACCAGAGCCCGCACCTCGCCTTCGGCGACGGAGAAGCCCACGTCGTCGAGCGCCTTGACGCCCGGGAAAGACTTGCTGATATGACGCATTTCAAAAAAAGCATTGTTCACTGCGTTGTCTCCTTTTTTACAGCAGCCGGGTGTTGTCCACCCGGCTGCTGCTGCATCTGAATGACGTTCGAATCCGAAAGGAAACTGCGGCTTAGTCGTGCGCTGCAGTGTCGGCGTTTTCGGCGGTGACGAGCTCCATGCCCAGCCACTGGACGCGGTCGACAGTCTCGCCGTCGCTGACGGACTTGATGATATTCATAGCGTCACGGGCAAAGAAGCCTGCGGGGTAGGTGATGGTGAAAGCGAACTTGCCTTCCTTCAGATAGGGGATGGACCACTCATAGAAGCCCTGGGAAGCAATGATGATCTGATCCTGCTTGCCGGCGGCCTCGATGGCGTTCCAGACGCCCTTGGACATGCCGTCGTCCTGGACGAGAAATGCCTTCAGATCGGGGTTGGCGGTGATGATGTCTTCTGCGGCAGCCTGTGCCTTCTGGGTATCCCAGTCGCAGTACTGCGTGGCGACGATCTCGATGTCGGGGTACTTGGCCAGCTCTTCTTCGAAGCCGGCGGTACGCTGCTGGGCGTTGTCAGCGCCGGTCAGACCGGCAATGATGGCGACCTTGCCGGACTCGCCGCCGATCTTGACGTATTCGGCAGCTTCCATGATGCCGGATTCCTTCTGGCCGAACAGGACCTTATAGATCTTGTCGCTGATGCCGAGCTCGTCGGCAAAGCCATAGTGGTCGACGACGATGATGCCGTTGTCGGCAGCCTGACCGACGACGGGCGCCAGAGCGGCGTTGTCAACAGCTTGAATGGTCATGGCGTTGAAGCCCTGGGCAATGATGGAGTTGACCTGATCGATCTGGGTGGAAGCGTCCTGCTTGGAATCAAAGATCTCGTAGGTCCAGCCCCACTCATCACACTTTTCCTTGATGACGGCCTCGTACAGCTTGTTCCACTCGTTGTACTCGGCGAGGGAGATGGCGACCTTGAAGCCCTCTGCCGGAGCAGCAGTTTCGGTAGTCTGCGCAGTTTCGGTGGTCTCAGCGGGGGCGGTGGTTTCGGACTGAGCCGGCTCCGTCTTCGCAGCACAGGCCGCGAGGGCGAGAACCATGATCGTGGCGAGAAGCAATGCGATGATTTTTTTCATTGTAGAATCCCTCCGTAATAATATATGTTGAAGGCGTTTCCGCCCAGCAACCGGAAGCAAGGTACGTTTCATAACTAAAATATTTAGTGAAAATGTTTCTTTCAGCTGATTTCATTTAGATTTTAGCACACTTTACTTCACTTGGCAATATTACATCCTACAAAATCCGCTTTAAATTTTTGTATAACATTCTAAATAATTTGCTTTTCTTTTGATTTTTTGTAAACTGCGCCTGTTTTTGTGCGAGAAAAGCTAAAATTTTAGTTAAAGCGCCTTACCTGCGGCCTTCCGGCAATCAGCTAACAATTTTACATATTTACTAAAACTTTTAAATACTGCTTGCATTCTGCCTCTCGTTCCAGTATAATGCAGGTAAACATACGTGCAGTGTGTGCACAGAAGGAGTTTTTTATGGGAAAGGTCACAAATAAGGACATTGCCGAGCGCGCCGGTGTCTCCGCCGCCGCCGTTTCGCTGGCCATCCACGGCCGCAAGGGCATCTCCGAAGCGACGCGCGCCCACATTCTCAAGATCGTGCAGGAGCTGAACTACGCGCCGCCCTCCCGGGTCTGCACCGATTCGCGCACCGTCGTGCTCATTCCCGGCGCCGGACTGCGGATGCCGCCCCCGGCGCTGCTGCAGGGCATTGCGGACTTTGCCGCGCAGCAGCACGCGCAGCTGCACATTCTCACGCTGCCGCAGCTCATGGAGGATTTTCCTGCCAAGCTCACCGGCTGCATGCTGCTCGTCACGTTCGACGAGCTCGACCGCAGCAAGCTCGATCTGATCGCCTCCGCCTCGCCGGATATTCTGGTGCTGGACGGGAATTTCAGCCGCAAGCCGTTTTTCAACGTCCGCTGGGACTATGCCGCCGCGGCCTACCGTCTGGTCTGCTGGCTGACGCAGCTGGGCCACCGCAGCTTTGTCTATATCAATGAGGACTTTTCCCCCGATAAGAACCTGATCATCTTCAGCGGCTTCCAGCGGCAGATCCTGCAGATGCACCTGCCGCTCGATCCGGTGCAGATCGTCATGGACGCGGGCAGCGACCCGCACGTCTGGTCGCACCTGCCCGAGATCGTGCGGAAAAACAACATTTCCGCCATCTTCTGCACCTCCGACCGCACCGCCGTCCGGGCCGCGGCCCATCTGCTGCAGGCCGGTCTGCGCATTCCGGACGATATCTCCATCGCCGCCCTGAGCGTCGACACGCCGCCGGAGCATCCGGTCTACCAGTTCACCCGCGTCGGCTTCCGCTCCGATACGCTTTCCGGAAGCCTGCAGTCGCTTCTGAGCGCGCCCGCCGACCGGCGGGAGCTGCTCGTCCCCATCACCGACGTCGTCCCCGGCAATACCACCGCCGCGCCCAAATACGACCCGTCTGTCAAGCGGCTGGCGCTTGCGCTCATCCTGAAGGATCACCCGACCTACCGCGTCGTGCGCGCGGGCTTCCTCAATACCGTCCAGCACCTGGGCTATCAGGCCGAGGTCGTCGGCATCTCCGACACGGACGAGACCGCGTTCCGCAGCGTCTGCCTGAGTCTGCTCGACCAGAACGTCGACGGCGTCGTCATGTGGCTGCCGCAGCCGGATATCATCCGCAGGCTTTCCGCCGCCGGCATTCAGGTCGTCTGCCCGCACAGTCTCTGCAAAAACGGCGAGGCCTACGGCCTGCGCGCCAACATCGCCGCCGCGCCGGAGCAGATCGCGCGTGATGTCGTCGCGTTCCTTGCGGAAAAGCTGGCCGGCCGGCGCGGCGTCATCGCCGTGTCCCAGTCGTCGGACAACGAGCAGGAGGACGCCGTCACGCGCGAGGTCATCCGCCTTGCGAAGACGAGCCTGCCGAACGTCGCCATCAACGCCGACCTGCGCTTTACCGAGCATATGGAAAAGAACAAGCAGCTCGTCATGGACTATATGAAAAAAACGCCGGATCTGCTCGGCGCGTACACGACGGCAGGCGCGGCCTGTGCCTGCTGGGCCGCGGCCAGACGGACGCTCGGCAGGGAAGACATGCTCATCGTCGGCACCGACTACACCGACGAAACGCTCGACCTGCTCGAAAGCGGCGAGGTACAGGCTTTCGTGGCCCAGCCCCTGTACGAGGAGGCGCAGACAAGCGTGATCGCGCTCGACACCCTCCTGCGCGGCAACAGCTACCCGTTCTTCACCTCCCTCGACGCCCCGCTCGTCACCCGCGCCAACATGGACCGCTACCGCAAGCTCTTGCAGGACGTCAACAACTGGTACGCATAAAAGCCCCAAGTCTCCCCTTTCAGGGGGGCTGTCAGCGAAGCTGACTGAGAGGCTGCAGCAGTCAGCGTAAAAAAAACAGAAGCCCAATGCGGCTTACGCACGCATATCCAAATTCTATTGTAGGGGTCGATGCCCACATCGACCCTTTGGGCAGTTACGGAAATCTCCGACGGATTCGCAACTTCCCAGTGGGCCGATGTAGGCATCGGCCCCTACAAAGCGTATAGTCTAAAGGCTTCCCTTGGGCACAAGGGAAGCTGGCCCGAAGGGCCTGAAGGGATTCGAACGCCGGAAATTTCAAAATATTATAAAATTTCCGTAGCATCCACTTAAAAAACACCGTCCCCCACTTGAAAAGCCTGACTATATGTGGTAAAATTTCAATGAATTTCAAACAGGAGATATCTCCTGTTTCTGTTTTCCTTTGGGAAACAGAAACATCATGAATTGCACATTTATTTCAAGTGTTTCCATTGGAAAAATGTGGAGAGTATTTCTGCATCTGCATTTGAGAATTGCAAGAGTCTAAAAAACGTCCGCAACTTGCACTTGCAATTTGCGGTTGCATTATTTACGCAAAGTCTGACAGTGTACTCAATGAAGTAAAGAATGCTCAGCATGTAACAAGCTATATATGCACTTACATCGGGCGGCATCTTTACTGAGAATACGGCGTTCCGTGCAGCTGCTCTTGCCGCCCCCGTCAAAGACGGCTGCAAATTCATTGGCTGGTACAAAGACGCGGACTTCAACACGCCTTTGGATAAAGGAGCACCCGTTTCCGGGCAGACCTATTATGCAAAATGGACGGATTCTGTTGACGAGATCCCCGGCAA
>ENA-OUQF01001349-OUQF01001349.1-human-gut-metagenome-genome-assembly--contig:-NODE-1349-length-15066-cov-18.014989_pt1 | contig 15066 bp, 10 predicted proteins | sample MGYA00237947_ERZ548826 | MGnify/ENA primary metagenome ERZ548826 (study PRJEB26490, sample SAMN05194701) | human gut metagenome | biome: terrestrial biome; feature: human-associated habitat... | reverse complement strand
CATGCGCGCCACCCGCGGCCAGGCCGACGCGAAGGCCGTCACCAAGATCGTGATGGGCAAGATCAAGTGACATTCCGGCGATTGCCGAACGTTGCCTGATTGATGGCATCGAAAGGCGTGCGTTTTTGCGATGAGAGGAATCGTAAAAACGCACGCCTTTCTGCATTTTGTTGCTTTTTATCTGCTTTTACATGCCTTTTCGTACGATTCACGCGTCGGCTGGGGAGGTTTCACGGGGATTTTGCCTAACAAAACTCCCAGCTGGCGTTCAGTCGGGTACAATACCGTCGGTATGGGTGCGGCGAGGGACCGCGCCGAGAAACATAGGAAACGATAATCATGTCAGAGTACGCTGAAACCACAGCGAAGGAACAGACGACGGACCAGCGGGCGAGGGAGCTGCCGGAACGCATCGTCATTCCGCCCATCAAGGGCGAGATGGTGCACTTGCGCCCTGCCACCATCGACGACATCGCACGCATGGAGGTCATTGAGGCGTACGTCGGCGCATCCGGCATCACCGGCAAGGACCGCGTGGCCGAACGTGGCGCTGTGAACGCGTGGGTGCGTCGTTCCGTGGCATGGTCCAATGGCGAAAAATCGAACGAATCCGGCGTGGGGGATCCGGAATCTCGTCGTACCATCGCATGGTCCATCGTCACCGAAGCCGACCATGACGGCGACGGCGAGCTTGACGCGGCCTCTTCCGACAACGTGATCGGCATGATCTTCCTCATCGACATCGACGGCTGGGCACGTTCCGCCCGCATCCAAGTGGTGCTCGGCAAGGACTACCGCGGCCGCGGCTACTCGCGAGACATCATGCCCCGCGTGATGACGTACGGCTTCGCGCCGGAACCGGCGGGCCTCGGCATGCACCGCATTTGGGTGGCCGTGCCGGAACAGAACACGCGTTCCGTATCCGTCTACCAGTCGCTCGGCTTCGTGCCGTCCGGCCGTTCGCGCGATGCCCTGTGGAACGCGTCGGAGAACCGTTACCAGGACCTCATCGTCATGGACACGCTCGTCGACGAATTCGACCCGATCCGCTCGCTCGACGCGTTCGGCATGCACGTGATCGAAGACAATCCGGGCGTCAAGGAGGCGTTGAGCGCCCGCGAACACTCGATCGCCATCCAACTCAACTCCGTACATAAGGGCGATGCGGACGATGCCGCAGCGGCAGGCCAGAGTGGAGACACTGCGCAGACCTCCGCCGACGAGACGTCTGCCGCGCCATCGCAGGAATCGCAGCCGAACGAAGCATCCGGAACGGCGAAGACGGACCAGAAGGCCGGCGATGCCGACAACAACTGGCCGTACAGCTCGGATGAGCGCAAAACCTCGAAGGATGCTTGGTGGCGCACGCTTGGACGTGGCCGCAAGCGCGACACGGAAGGCAGACGATGAGCGCCGAGGACCTCGACAACTACGAAACCGACGCCGAGCTGTCCCTATACAAGGAATACCGCGACGTCATCAAACTGTTCACCTACGTTGTGGAGACCGAGCGCCGCTTCTATCTGGCCAACAAGGTCGATTTCAACGTGCGTTCCGCCGGCCAGGACGTCTACTTCGACGTGCGGCTGACCGACGCGTGGGTGTGGGACGTCTACCGTTCCAGCCGTTTCGTCAAGAACGTGCGCATCGTCACGTTCAAGGACGTGAACGTCGAGGAAGTGCAGAAAACCGACATCGACATTCCCGACAGCATGTAGCGGACCTACGGAAAACCAGTCTTCGGCGGAAGCCGTACGGCTGGTTTTCCTTCTATCAGGGCGATTGCTGTCGGACTTGGCGGTGATTTTGTGTGTATGCGCACAGGTGCGCTGTGCGTTTCCCTACCTTCGGGTAGAATATCTTCGATTTTGTTTGTAAGGAGACTTCAAAGTGACGCAAAAGCAATCCGTGGTCATCATCGGTGGCGGCCCTGCCGGCCTGACTGCCGCTTGGGAGCTCGTCAAGGACGGTGGCTCCGAACAGTACGACGTGACCGTGCTGGAAGCCACCCGCGAATTCGGCGGCATCTCCCGCACCGTCAAGCATGACGGCAATCGTATGGATATCGGCGGCCACCGCTTCTTCTCGAAGGACGACCGCATCATGGACTGGTGGAAGGACGTTCTGCCGCTGCAGGGCGCACCCAGCTATGATGACAAGAAGCTCCACCGCGAGCATGATATGGAGCCGGGCGGCCCGGATCCGGAAATCGAAGACAAGGTGATGCTCAAGCGCCACCGTGTGTCCCGCATCTACTGGAACCGCCACTTCCTCGACTACCCGATTTCCCTGAGCGCCAACACCCTGAAGGCCATGGGCTTCAAGCTCACCATGGTCGCCGGCTTCAGCTACCTGAAGTCCATGGTGCACAAGCTGCCGGAAACCAACCTGGAGAACTTCTACATCAACCGTTTCGGCCGTAAGCTCTACTCCATGTTCTTCGAGGGCTACACCGAAAAGCTGTGGGGCCGTCACCCGTCCGAAATCTCCGCCGACTGGGGCGCGCAGCGCGTCAAGGGCCTGAGCATCATGGGCGTGCTGAAGAACGCCTTCCAGAAGCTCCTGCCGAAGAAGCGCGACAACTCCGAAGTCGAAACCTCCCTCATCGAAGAATTCTGGTATCCGAAGCTTGGACCGGGCCAGCTGTGGGAAACCGTCGAATCCAACTGCGAAGCCGCCGGCGTGAAGGTCATCACCGACGCCAATGTGGTGGAAATTCGCCAGAAGGACGGCAAGATCGCATCCGTCGTGTACGAGGATTCCGAAGGCAACCGCACTGAAATGGCCGCGGACGACTTCATTTCCTCCATGCCGGTCAAGGACCTTGTCAACGCCGTGGACGCCTCCGACCAGCCGGCTCCGAAGGATATGACCGAAATCGCCAACGGCCTGCCGTACCGCGATTTCGTCACCGTCGGCCTGCTCGTCAAGCACCTGCGCCTGACCAACACCACCGACATTCCGACCCTCGGCAACCCGCCGATCGTGCCGGATTGCTGGATTTACGTGCAGGATCCGGGCTACAAGGTCGGCCGTCTGCAGATCTTCAACAACTGGAGCCCGTACCTGGTCAAGGACGTCGACAACACCGTGTGGATTGGCCTCGAATACTTCTGCGAGGAAGGCGACTCCTTCTGGAACATGACCGACGAGGAAGCCACCAAGTTCGCCATCCAGGAGCTCACCCGCATGCAGGTCATCAACGGCCCGCAGGACGTGCTCGACTCCCACCGCGAACGCGTCAAGAAGGCTTACCCGGCCTACTTCGACACCTACGACCGCATGCCCGAACTCGTCGACTACCTCGACTCCTTCGGCAACCTGTACTGCGTTGGCCGTAACGGACAGCACCGTTACAACAACATGGACCACTCCATGGCCACCGCCATCGAAGCCGTCAAGGACATCAAGAGCGGCGAAACGTCGAAAGACAACGTGTGGTCGGTCAACACTGACAAGTCCTACCACGAAGAAAAGTAGAAAAATAAATAACGCGTGCGCATACGCCCTTTCTCCGGCGCTCGACGTACCTTTGTACGCCTTCGGCCTCAGACGGGCGTCTTCGCACGCGTTATTTATTTTTCGCAGCGTAACTTTGATCAAGCCCATGCTTTTTGGCATGGGCTTTTTCATTGCGATTTTTATTGCGATTGCGCGGTGCGCGAACCGCACGGGCGGACCGCGCGTGCCCGCTTTGCGTTGGTCTGGGTTGCGTTGTATGGTTAGGGTAGTTCGAAAACCGCGATGTTTCGCGGCGGACTTTTCATTCGACGGAAATTTTCCGCAATTCTTTTTTACAGCTGTCGCGGGCGCATGCCTGTGGAAGCCAAGGAAAGGCAACTACCAGTGGCAACAAGCCCTAATCTCGATGATATGAAACTGCCCGAGCTCAAGGAGCTCGCCAAGCAGATGGGACTTCGTGGTGTCTCCACCATGCGCAAGACCGAACTGATCGCAACACTTCAAGCCGCCCGTTCCGGCGGCCAGGCTCCGGCCGGCGTCACCGTGCGCGCGCCAAAGTCCGCTCCCGCCGCAGACGCTGAGGTCAAATCGGCAAAGGACAAGAAGGCCGATGAAGCCAAGCAGGAGGAACGCCCCGTCCGTGCCAAGCAGGCCAAGTCCGCGGAATCCTCCGAAGTCGCGGATGCCGTGGCAGCGGTGGACGCGTTGAAGCCGAACGATGAAGCGCCGAAGCGTCGTCGCCATCGTGACGCCGAAGCCGGCGCCGACCTGCTCGCCGAACTGGGCCTTGACGATGCCGCTCCGAAGCAGGATGACCGCCGTCGCCGTCGTGATGACGACCGTAGGGACGATTTCGAGCCGCGTCGCCGCCGTCGCGTGGCGGACGGGCCGAAGAGCGAAGACGTCGTGCGCGACCTTGATGACATCCTCGCCACGCTGCCGTCGCAGGAAGACGCCGACGATGATAAGCGTCGCGACGAGACCGAAGACAACGAATACCGTCACAGCCGTGGACGCAACGATCGCCGTGGCCGCCGTATGCGTGGCCGTGACCGCGATTACGACGAGCGTGACGAGCGTCGCGGCAGGGGCGATCGCAATGATCGCAACGACCGTAACGATCGCGCCGACCGCATGGACCGCAACGCCGACCGCGACCAGCGCAACGATCGTATGGATCGCGCCGACCGCGACCAGCATCGCGACGAGCCGAAGGAAGACCTCGTGCCGGTCGCCGGCATCGTCGACGTGCTCGACTCCTACGCGTTCGTGCGTACGTCCGGCTACCTGCCGGGACCGAACGACGTGTATGTCTCCATGGGCCAGGTCAAGAAGTACGGCCTGCGCAAGGGCGACGCCGTGCACGGCTCCATCCGCGCCCCGCGTGAAGGCGAACGTCGCAACCAGCGTCAGAAGTTCGTGCCGCTGCAGTCCATCGACTCCATCAACGGCATGAGCGTCGAGGAAGCGCAGCATCGTCCGCAGTTCAGCAAGCTCACCCCGCTGTATCCGCAGGAACGCCTGAAGCAGGAGACCACGCCGAACAAGCTCACCGGCCGCCTCATCGACATCGTGGCGCCGATCGGCAAGGGCCAGCGTGGCCTGATCGTGTCCCCGCCGAAGGCCGGCAAGACCATCACCCTGCAGAACATCGCCAACGCGATCGCCACCAACAATCCGGAAGTCCACCTGATGGTCGTCCTCGTGGACGAACGTCCGGAGGAAGTCACCGACATGGAACGCACGGTGCAGGGCGAGGTCATCTCCTCCACCTTCGACCGTCCGGCCTCCGACCACACCACCGTCGCCGAACTGGCCATCGAACGCGCCAAGCGTCTCGTGGAGCTCGGCCAGGACGTGGTGGTGCTGCTCGACTCCATGACCCGTCTGGCCCGCGCCTACAACATCGCCGCGCCGGCCTCCGGCCGCATCCTGTCCGGTGGTGTGGACGCGCAGGCGCTGTACCCGCCGAAGAAGTTCTTCGGCGCCGCCCGCAACATCGAAAACGGCGGCTCCCTGACCATCATCTCCTCCGCGCTGGTGGAAACCGGTTCCAAGATGGACGAGGTGATCTTCGAGGAATTCAAGGGCACCGGCAACATGGAACTGCGCCTGAGCCGTGAGCTCGCCGACAAGCGCCTGTTCCCGGCCATCGACGTGAACGCCTCCGGCACCCGCCGCGAGGAGCTCATCACCGATCCGCAGGAACTGCCGATCATCTACCGTCTGCGTCGCCTGCTGGGCGGCCTCGAGCCGGAACAGGCCTACCAGACGCTCGTGCCACGCCTGAAGAAGACAGCGACCAACCGCGATTTCATGGCGTCGCTCATCCAGCAGAGCGGCAACGCCACCAACGGCAACTGAGTCGTCGGCTGCAAGCGAATCTGAAGGTTTGAGGGGCTGCATGGCAATCGCCGTGTAGCCCCTTTCCTATGCGTACGTTTCGACGAATTTCGTGAAATTGACCACTTTTTGGACAACGTTGTCAATTAAAAAATAGGTAAAAATACTACGAGAAAAGATAAATGGGGGAAATATATATGGTCGATATGGGGGTATGAGCTAAATAAAACAAAGATATTTCATGACAGCGTTGCGCCGTCCGGATAAACTGCGGCGATTCCGCGACGGTATGTGCGCGGTAGTGGGTATGGTAAGGAAGAAAAAGAACATGGAACTGCAGTGGGGACGGTCGATTGCGGCCGGTGCAGTGGATTGTTGGAAAAGGGGTATGAATGACCAACAGTGACAATGGTCCGGTAGACGCACGTACGGTTGCGAGCCAGCTCGACGCGACCGATGGCGTAATCCTCGACATGCTTGAAAAGGATGGCCGAGCCACGCTGTCCCACCTTTCCGAGGCGACAGGCCTGTCCGTGTCCGCCGTGCAGTCGCGCGTGCAGAAGCTTGAGCGTCGCGGCGTGATCCGAGGCTACAAGGCGGTTATCGACGACGAGCGCCGCGGCCTTGCGGTGAACGCCTACATCGCGGTCACGCCCATCGATTACTCCCAGGAAGCCGAGATTCCAGACAAGCTCAAAAACATCGACGGCATCATGTCCTGCGATTCCGTCGCCGGTTCGCCCAGCTTCATGCTCACCGTTCGCGTCGAATCGCCCAGCAAGCTCGAAGAGCTGTTGAACCTCATCCATCGCACGGTGTCGGTCAGCACCGAAACCACCATCGTGCTGCAGCGTTACTTCGCGAAGTGACCGCTGTTCGGCAGATGCCGCGGTAGGGTGCGCGGTAGGCTTATACCCATGAGCGACAGCGAACATGACTGGCTTCGGCCAGAAGAAGAAACCGAATCCGAAACCATCATCGACGCGCGCACCGCGCAGAACAACCCCGAAGTGGCCGATGTGGTGGCTAAAATCGCCTCGCTGCGCCAATCGATAGACAACGTCGACACCGCCATCGTCTCGCTGCTGGCGGAACGGTTCAAATACACGTCGCAGGTGGGTGTGCTCAAGGCGCGTGCGGGCTTCGCGCCGGCCGATTACCAGCGTGAACATGCCCAGATCGAGCGTCTGCATCGCATTGCCGACGAAGCCGGACTGGATCCGGAAATCGCCGAAATGTACCGCGAATTCGTGGTGACCGAGGCCAAGCGCCGCCACAAGCGCATCGCCGAAAACGGGGGAGACCCGGGCGTACTCGACGTTTTCGCCTGAGCCGTCCGTTTTCCGCGCGCCCCGCGCGAACGTCCATTGCCGACGGGCATGCCGGGCACTACATTAAATGCCTTGGAAAGTTGTTTCGATTGCGATTGAGAGGTCCGGCATGCGCCACGCCACCGCGAACCGTCCATCCGGTGCCCGACGCCCGCTTGCCGCGGCGATCGCGGTCGCCGTCATCACCGCCGCTCCCGTCGCGGCAGTCGGCGTGAACGACGCGATATCGGCCTTGCAACAGAATGGGCAGTACGCGGCCGATGCATCGCATGATGACGTGATGAGCGCCTACACCTCCATCGACAAACTAGGCCGCCTTTTCCTGACCAACAGCGGATCCTCCACGTCGAAACGCGTTCCCAAAGGCGTTGTCGCATTGCCGTGGAAAATATCCGCCTCCTTCACCCTCAACGGGCCCGACGTAAGCGTTTCCGACGTTTCCGGCGCTTCCGGCATGATCGGCATACGCATCGCCCTGCATGCCACGAAACCCGACGTGACCGCCAATCTGACGCCAATCGTCGCCTTCACCATTCCCGGACGCGTCGGCAGTGACGTGACCGCCGATGACGGCGTGCTCGTCTCATCCGACAACACCTCGACCCTGGTGGCTGCGGTCGGCAAACCGGGCGAGGACCTGACCTTCAACGCCTACGTGACGGCGAAGCACTTCACCATGAGCTCACTGTCCATCGCCGCGGTGGAAGGCAACGTTCAGCAATCACTGCCTGACCTGACCAAGCGCGCAACCACCTTGGTGGACGGTCTGACCAACGTCGGCTCGCAACGCAACCGCAAGCTCATCGCCCAACTGGAACAGCTCAGAGACAACGAGAAAGCGCTTGCCAAACAGACCATCGCCGTACGTTCCAAAGCGCACGATCAGGCGTTCGACGGCTACATCGACGCGTACGTGGGCTCATACACCACGCATCTGTCCGGTTCGATCGGCAACGCCACACAGCTTCCCGCCATTCTCGGCACCGCGTCCGAACTGAACGGCGATACCTCCGTAGCTAAATCCGTGGCAGACCTGGCCAACGCCGTCAACGACGTGAGCGCCGCATACCGGCATATCGGCGCGGCCGACGCCGTCGACGAGGTGATTCGCACCATCGAACAGCGTGGCACATCCGGCTTGGTGAACGAGCTCACCAAGCGCGCCGGCGAGGAACAACAGCGCGGCTCCAAAGACTACAGTGCCGGCCAATCGCAGCTGTCCGCGGCCATGATCCCGTATTCGATGGATTTCACCGACGCATACACGGCTCGGCTTAAGGAACTGGGCGCCACCGCAGGCACGGCTGGCAGCTACGAAACCCAGGCGATCGCCGACGTGCGTGCCGGCATCAAAGACAATGAGAAGCTCAAAACCGCGTCCGACAAGGTGTCCGCGGCGATGACCGCGTTGGCGGACGCCAGCGAGCACACCGGACAGGCCAGCGCATTCCACCAGATCGTGCTGCGATTCGCCGACCAGCTGGATTCGGATGACGACACGTCCGAATCGGGCGCTGCCGATGACGCTTCTGTGCTGGACACGTTGCGTTCCGCCTCCGCCAGCCAATCGTTGTGCGCGAAAGCCGAGAAACGGCGGTCCCGTGCGCAACGCAAGGCCGAACGCGCGCAGGCGAAGAACAACACCGCCGATTCGACCAGCTTGGTCGATGACAAGAACGCCATCAGCATGGATGATGTGATGAGCTACGCGGGCGGACTACGCCCGTCGTTCGGCGCCGCAGCGGACACCACGTCGAAGAATGTGGCGAAAGTCGGGGGAGTGGACGGCTCTTCGAAGAACAGCGGTGGCGATTCGTCCGACGGTTCGGCGGATTCGTCCGCCAGCTCGCTACCAATTACCGGCTATGGCTTGGCGAAAACCGGTTTCACGCCGGATAATGGCGATTTGATTGACGAGACGGTCGAATTGGCCGCCGCTGCGGAAGTTTTCGACAATGCGCTGCAGGCTGGATTGGGTGGGAACGGTTCCGGAAATTCGTCCGCTGGCCCGCAGTACCTCCTGTCCGTTCCGGTGCTGTAGAGCACGCGGTTTGTGCGATGCGCTAAATCCGATAGTGCTCCGTCGCTTACGTGGTACGTTTCGGGGTTTTTGATTGCGATTTCCGCCTCCGCTTGTGCATTCGTTGAGATTACGCCCATAAAAACCATTTTTCGCGTACGGGTTTGTGCGCAGGGGCAGGAATGTACGCTGAGAACAGCCGAGAACGGGATAAGGACGGTTCTATGCGCGCACGTCTTGCGATTTAGGGCGATTCTGCACGGACGTGAGCAAAAGGGGATATGATTTCGACCGTTTTGCCTGCGATTTATACCCCTTTTCGCTCACGAAAGCATTTTTCCCGCGATTTTGACTGAATATGAGCAAAAGGGGGCACGGTTAGTTGCAGACAGTGACGAGATAGACGAGGGGCCTCTCCTTCATGCAAAGGAAAGGCCCCTCGTATGTGGGTGAAGTGAGCGGCTGCGCTACAAAAGCCGCTGGCGGCTCACCTCAGAGACTCACTTCTTCGGTTTCTTGGCCGGAGGTTCGCCTAGCTCGCTTTCGGCGACCGTCACATCGGCGGCCTCGTCCTCACCCTCGGCGGCAGCCGGTGCGGTGAAGGCGATCGGTCCGGTCACGCGACCAGCTTCGGCGATATCGCCCAGCGCGGCCTCGATGGACCCGCGCACATCGTCGGCAACGGCAAGCGTCACAGACAAGATCGGGGTCTTCATCGAAACCTTGGCCTTCGACTTGATGCCACGCAGCGCGGCCAGAGCCTCACCGGCATGAGCAAGCAGATCGGCGGATGCGTCGCCGGCGGCGGCCGCGTACACGTCGGCCACAGGCCATGCTGCGCGGTGCACGGAGCCTTCGCCCTCATGCATCCAGCTCCACACTTCTTCGGTGGCATACGGCAGGTACGGGGCCAGCAGGCGCGCGAACGCATCAAGACCCAGGCCCAGCGTGGTGCGTGCGGACTTCACCGCGGCCTCGCTCGGCACGTTGCCGGTGGAATCGGCGGTGCCGTAGGCGCGGTTCTTGACCAGCTCGATGTAGTCGTCGCAGAACTGCCAGAAGTAGTTCTCGATGACTTCCAGAGCCTTGGAATGCTCGTAGTTGTTGAGATCGTCGGTGGCTTCGCGGACCACGGCGGCCATCTTGGACATCGCGGAACGGTCGATCGGCTCGGTCACGTCGGCCGGGTTCCATGCGGCGACTGCCGGAGCGCCCACGTGATGGTTCTCGTCCTCACGGCCGATGGCCAGCGCGAACTTGGTGGCGTTGAGCAGCTTGATGGCAAGACGACGGCCGATCTTCATCTGGCCTTCGTCGTACGTGGCGTCCAGGCCCAGACGTGCGGCCGCGGCCCAGTAACGCACCGCGTCGGCGCCGAACTGCTTGATCGGCTTGTCCGGCACGACCACGTTGCCCTTGGACTTCGACATCTTCTTGTGGTCCGGATCGAGGATCCAGCCCGACAGCGTGGTGTTGGACCACGGCAGGCACTTGTTCTCCAAGTGCGCGCGGTCCATGGTGGAGAACAGCCAGGTACGGATGATGTCCTGACCCTGCGGACGCAGGTCCATCGGGAAGGTGGCGTTGAAAATGGCCTGGTTCTCTTCGCCCGGCTCCTCCCAACGGGTCACGATCTGCGGGGTGAGCGACGAGGTGGCCCAGGTGTCCATGATGTCCGGCTCGGCGGTGAAGCCGCCCGGCACGTCACGCTGATCCTCGGTGTAGCCTTCCGGCACATCGTCGGTCGGGTCGATCGGCAGACGGTCCTCGCTCGGGGTGATCGGATGGTCGTAATCGGCGGTGCCATCCTCCTTCACCGGGTACCACAGCGGGAACGGAACGCCGAAGAAGCGCTGACGGGAGATCAGCCAATCGCCGTTGAGGCCGTGCACCCAGTTCTCGTAACGCACGCGCATGAAGTCCGGGTGGAAGTTCAGTTCCTTGCCGCGTGCGATGAGCTCGGCGTTCAGCTTCTCGTCGGTGCCGCCGTTCTTCAGGTACCACTGGCGGGAGGTGACGATTTCGAGCGGCTTGTCGCCCTTCTCGTAGAAGTTCGTCATACGCTTGGTCGGGGTCGGCTCGCCGTCCAGATCGCCGGCAGCGCGCAGCTCGTCGACGATGACCTTACGTGCGGAGAACGTGGTCTTGCCCGCGGTCTCCTGGAAGATACGCTTGCCTTCCTCGGATTCGATCCAATCCGGGGTGTCCATGACGATGCGGCCGTTGCGCTGGATGATGGAACGCAGCGGCAGGTTCAGATCGCGCCACCATTCGACGTCGGTGACGTCGCCGAACGTACAGCACATGGCGATGCCGGCGCCCTTGTCCATTTCCGCCGCCTTATGCGCCAGAATCGGCACCTTCACGTGGAACAGCGGGGAGTAGACGTACTGGCCGAAATACTGCTTGTAACGCTCGTCGTCCGGGTGCGCGATCAGCGCGCCGCAGGCGGCCAGCAGTTCCGGACGGGTGGTCTCGATGTAGATCGGGGTGCCGTCTTCGAAACGGAACGCCACCTTGTGGTAGAAGCCCGGATATTCGCGCGATTCCAGTTCGGCCTGGGCCACTGCGGTCTGGAACGTCACGTCCCACAGACCCGGAGCGTCCTTCTGATACGCTTCGCCACGGGCCAGGTTGCGCAGGAACGCCTTCTGGGCCACGCGCTGCGGATGCTCGCCGATGGTGTGGTAGGTCTGCGACCAGTCGATGGACAGGCCGAGGGAGCGCCACAGCGCCTCGAACTGCTTCTCGTCCTGGGCGGTGAGCTTCTCGCACAGCTCGATGAAGTTCTTACGGGAGATCGGCACCTGGTCCTTGGCGTCGATCTTCTTCCCGTCCGTACCCTCGAACGGCGGCACGAAATTCGGATCGTACTTCAGGGACGTATCCACGCGCACGCCGTAATAGTTCTGCACACGGCGTTCGGTCGGCAGGCCGTTGTCGTCCCAGCCCATCGGGTAGAACACGTCGTAGCCGTTCATGCGCTTGAAACGTGCGATCACATCGGTGTGCGTGTAGGAGAACACGTGGCCGACGTGCAGGTGGCCCGAAACGGTGGGCGGCGGGGTATCGATGGAATAAACGGCCTTACGGTCGCGGGTGCCCTGGAACTTGTAGACTCCGCTCTCGTCCCAGACTCCGCGCCACTTGTCTTCGAGACCGTCCACGCCGACCTTGTCGGGCAGCGGCGTGAGGTTCGCGTTGATGGTGTTATCTTGGCTTTCAGTCATAGTCGCTAGTCTAGAAAGCGAATGTGACAACTGCCGTCGTATCAGCGCCTATCGAACCGAATGCCGGAATCGCAGGCAAATCGCGGAAAATCCACATAAAAAACCGTGGAAAAATCAGTGCAGCGTCAATCTGTTCAACGGCAGCAGACGGTCGGTCAGATTCTTCGGATACCCCTGCAGCCCATCGGAAACGGCAAGGAAGTTCTTGCGCGTGTACAGCCAGTCGCTGGCCGCGTTCTCGCTGACGGCGCGCGCGTAATCGCGCATGCGGGCCTGATAATCGTTGTCGTTGGTCGCGGCCATGGCATTGGCGTAAGCCTGCTGTGCGTCGCCGTTCTCGAAATGGAACACGGACTGGCCGTTGTCGAAGACGCTTGCGTCACCTTCGTCGCTCATGGTGGTCAGCGCGATGTTATAGGTGCCGGCGTTCATGCGTTCCGTCACGTCCGCGGCGGAATCGAGCACTTCCAGATTGGTGTTGATATTGAGGTTTTCGATGGCGGTTTTCACGTCGTTGCCGATGCTTTCGTATTCCTTCGGCACCAGAATGTCGATTGGCGCGATGTAGTTCACTCCGAAATACGTGCGCATCCGTTGCCCCTGTTCGAGGTTGTAGGGGTACAGGCCGCTCAGGTCCTCATACCCGTCTTCCAGCGGGCTGATCGGCCCTCCCAGCGGCGCGTACGTGTCGGGCGCGTTCTTGGCGATGGTCTTCGCATCGATGGCGTATCGCGTCATCTTGCGGATCTGCTCGTCGGAGAAGGGGCTGTTGTTGTCGTTGTTGAACGCGAGCATCACCTTGTCGAAGCTGATGCCGCTGTCCGCGGTAATACCGTTGGTTTTGCCCAGTTCCGAGGCGGTTGAAGCGCTCAGCGGCAGCGCCATGCTGATTTTGCCGGCTTTCATGGCATCGGCCATGGATTCCTCGTTGGCGTAGTAGTAGAGCGTCACTTGCGATGATGCGGCTTTTTTGCCCCAATACGAGTCGTTGCGTTGCAGCACGATTTGCGATTGGTCCGCGGTTGACACGGTGAATGGTCCCGATCCGACCGCCGATTTCGCATAGTTGGTTTTGCTTTCCGCGTCGTACACGACGCCTGCACGGCCGGCCAGCGCGCGCAACAGCCGCGGATTCGGCTTGGCGAGCGTGATGACCACCGTATTCGCATTGGGATTGGTGATTTCCTTCAGATCATCAAGCTGGTCGGCTCCCACGTAATGGTTGTTGACGGCGTTCTGCAGCGACCAGACCACGTCGGACGAGTCGAGTTTGTGCCCATTGGCGAATGTCATGCCGCCGTTCAACGTGAACGTGTACGTGAGACCGTCGTCGGAAGCCTGCCAGGAGCTGGCGATTCCCGGCTGCAGTTTGTTGGTTTCGCTGCGTGACACCAGCGTTTCGTATACGTTGCCGAGCAGCGCTTGCTCCACGGCGGTGCCTTGTTCGGTGCGGATGTCAAGCGATTTCGGCGCATTGCCTTCGATGCCGACGGTCACCGACGAGTCGGAGACGAGCGTGCCGAAGGATGTGATGGGATTCTTGCGGCCTGTCAGCGACAGTCCCAGCCACAGCAGCACACTGAGCACGATCGCGACGCCGAAGAAGATCAGCCAGCGCGTCGCCTCGGCTTTCAGATTACGTTTCCGCCCGTTTTCATCCATGCACCCGAGTCTAGTTGACGCGTGCTACACGCCCGATGGCCGGGTGCGATTCGACGGAGTGCCGGCGTGGCGGCTGGCATGCGTCGGAATCACGCGGCGAACGCGCCCGGACACGTGTCGTTGAGGGGGCAGTCGGCGCAATCCGGTTTTCGCGCATGGCAGATGGCACGGCCATGCAATATCAAACGGTGAGACAGATCGGTCCATTCTTCGGGAGGGAAGCAGGCGGTGACCTCACGTTCGATGGCCACCGGGTCAGGGGAGGGGCTCGCCCAGTCGGACCGCCACCGCAATCGCCCAGTCACACGAATCACATGCGTGTCCACAGGAAAACCGGGCACGCCGAACGCGTTGCCCAACACCACGTTCGCGGTTTTGCGGCCCACGCCCGGCAGGCTGACCAGCGAAGCCATATCGGCCGGCACCTCGCCCCCGAATCGCACGCACAACTCATGCGACAGCCCGATGATATTGCGCGCTTTCGTACGGAAGAAGCCGATGGTGCGGATGATGTCCTCGACGTGCTCGGGATTCGCGGCGGCAAGCTCCGCCGGACCGGGATATTCGCCGAACAGTTCCGGCGTGACCATGTTCACGCGCTTGTCGGTGGTCTGCGCGCTCAACACCGTAGCCACCAGCAGTTCGAAAGGAGAATTGAAGTTCAACGCGCATTTCGGATCGGGAATCTCCACGCACAACTGCTCGTATTCCTGATGCATGCGCGCGATCCGCGCCTTCTTCGATTCCCGAGGCATGCCTCCCAGCCTACCCCTCGCATGCGGACGAACGCGGGAAACCTGCGGAAACGTCGCAATCGGCAAAAACAGCGAAAATCCATCGAAAAAACGACAGAAAATCAGCAAAAAACAACAGGAAATCAGCGAAAGGACAACGAAAACAAACGGAACCCGTCGAACATCAACGGAATGATCGCAAGAAAAAGTCAGCTTTCGCCGGACTCGCCGTGAGCCGCATCCTTGGCCGCGGCCTCATGCTCATCCTCTTCCGGCGGATCGAA
>ENA-OUQF01001348-OUQF01001348.1-human-gut-metagenome-genome-assembly--contig:-NODE-1348-length-15070-cov-10.765967_pt1 | contig 15070 bp, 28 predicted proteins | sample MGYA00237947_ERZ548826 | MGnify/ENA primary metagenome ERZ548826 (study PRJEB26490, sample SAMN05194701) | human gut metagenome | biome: terrestrial biome; feature: human-associated habitat... | reverse complement strand
CCGATTCATGGGCTACCGACACAACGGGTGTCGCCGCCATGGTCGACGTCCTTCGGTGCGACGGCTCCAAGGGTTGCTAGTGGCTCCATGCCGGACAGAGATGATTATAGCGAATGCAGCTGGATATGAAAAATGGTCCAACCATTTCCGGCTGAACCATTCTACGAACATACGACAGTATAGCATTTCAACGGTGACAGTCAAGTAGGGCTGCTAGTTCTCCGAGGTTGAACACGTACTGTCGCTTGGTGTTTGTCGGCGTGGCGTGGGTGAGTTTGCCGCGTTTGAGCCATTGGCTGATGAGGTTGCGTGATACGGTCAACCCGTAGCGTTTGAGTTCTTTTGCCGCGTCGCTTGGTGTGCCGGTGATTTGCATTTGCCATAGTCTTTCGTCTCGGGCTGCTTTGATTGCTGGCGCGGCCCATTCACGGTGGCAGCCTTGGCATGTGACCGATTCGGCTTCTGGCGTGCCGGTGAGGAGCGTGCAGCATTGGGGACAGGTGCCGATGATTATGAGCTCGTCTTCCGGCGTCAGTGCTTGTTCGTTGCGTCTGGTGATGTGTTCCAGGGCTGCGTAGTCGTCTGCTGCGGTGCTCATCGTCAAGATGGTGTGTTTGTTGCTGATGATGGCGTACCATGCTTTCCGCCAGCCGTATCCGGCGTATGCAGCGCGTATTTTGCCTGCCTGTTCGGCGAGCCATGCCTCACTGTCTGCGATGAGGTCTTGTGCGTGGGTGTCGATTGGCAGTGGCGCGTTGCCTTTGTTTGGCGTGTGGCCTGTGGGGCCGATGTGCGCCTGTCGGAGCATGATGCTGCGCAGGGCGGGCAGTTGGACGTGTCCGAGCTGGTAAATCATGGTCCAGTAGTCTGTGCGGCAGTCCGGGCAGAGCATGCTCGCCGCCGCCGGTTTCATGGGCTTGCGGCAGTGCTGGCGGTCGGTCAAAGTCGGGTCTCCTTGTCGTGCTGGTGGATGATGGCGGCGACTTCGGCTTTCGGCACTTGCGGCACGAGCGGCGCGATTTCGTCGAGTGCATATCCGGCCTGATGCCATTTGATGATCATGTTTTCGAGTATTTTCTTCATTTGTATTCCTCCACTGTGTCGCAGCCGATGGTCGTGCCATGGTCGGTTAGACAGGCCCATGTCACGTCGCCGGTCTTGACCGTCTCCATGCCATAATCGGGATGCGTGGTTGTATACCAGCCCGCATAGATGCTTAAGCCAAGCAGGGAGAACGTCACGACGACTGATATCACCGGTGCGATAATCAGAATTTTCTCGACCTTGTCCAAGCCGTCCATCACTCACCGTCCTTTTCGATGGCGGCATCCATGGCTTCCCGGTACTTCTTCGTCCGTTGGAACCGGTCGGCGAGCATGTTCGCGGCCTTGTCGATGATCTCGTCCTTGCGTTCTTCGAGGAAGCTATGCAAAGCGTCCTCCATCAAGGTCTTCCACATGGTTTCCCGCGAATACGCGTTGGTGTGCGCGAAAACACTGTCCACGGCGTTTTTGGCGAGCTTGTCGAGCACGTCCCTATAGGCGTATTCCTCGATACGGTTCTGGATGGCCTTGTCGTCAATGCCGATGGCGAACTGCACGAGATGTTCCATGATTACTTTCCTTCCTTTTCGATTTCATTGATCTTTTCGGCGAGCGCCAAACGTACCGTCCATGCGGTTCCGTGTTGAAGTTCCCTCCAGAACCGTCCGAGATCGGCCCAGTTCTCGGTCTCCAGTATTTCGAGAAGCCTAGCGGCCTTGACGTCGCTGGTGAAGGCATCCTCTACGCTCCATGCAGCAATTGCCGGCACGTTAGGTCGATTGCGTCATTGATGAACCAGAGCGCTTTCTTGAGGTCTTCCACGCCGTTCTTGTGCTGCCATCTGAAGCAGTATTGGACGGCTTGGCCCCAGTTGGAACTAAGCAGTCTGGATAGTTCGATGCATTCGAACGGGCCGTTCTCGTAATGCTTTGGATGATTGACGTTGTCACTCATTTTTGGACTCCTTAACTGATTGCGAATATGATGATCGGTGCGACGCACAGGCTGACGGTCAACGTGACCGCGAACAGGACGCTGAACGGGTCGTGCCTCACTCGAACGTCTCCTTGTACGGGTTTTCTGTGGTGTGTGGCGGGAAATCGCATTCCTGGTCTTTCCACCCTGCGGAGTAGCCTTCCCTCCATGCTTTGCGGCGCTCGGCTTCCAACCATTCGGCTGTACATGGAACGCTGTGGCCGAGCATGTTTTGGCAATGCTCATAGACCAGATACAGGCCGCGAAGTTTTCCATATGTGCGGTCGGTAGTAGCGTCCTCAGTGCACTTTATTTCAGTCGAAAGCCGATCGCACCATGCGATAATCTGCTGCAGCGTCTTGTCTTTCTCAGTCACGTTCGTTGCCATGGTTTTCCTCCTTGTTGAGTTTGTCGGCTAATTCGCAGGCCTTTTCGTCTGCCTGTGCTGTTTCTTCGTCGCGTCCGAGTGCTTCGAGCACGTGAGAGCATTTCCACGTGTGCTTGTGGCGTTTCGATGGTGGTATGCCGCTCATGTTGGCGCGGCGTTGGCACCAGCCTTTCCACAGGCGCGTCCAGTCGTTGACGGTGTGTGTTTCGCCGTAATGCCGTGAGCTGAATGCGTTCCATGCGTCCGATAGGTCGAGTTTCGGATAGTTTCGGATGATGTCGGCGTTGGCGTGCGCCTTCTCCCTCACTAGCTCGAAGTCACTTACCCCGATTTCTTTGGAGAAAGAAGAAGAATATTCTTCTTTCTCTTTCTTTGGTGTTCTGGTGTTCTGGTGTTCTGGTGTTTGTCCCGATGTCACACGCATGTCACGCTGTGACACTGCTGTGACAGTGTTGTGACATCGGGATTTGCTTTTGCGTTCCTTGGCGTCGGCGCGGGCGTGCAATACCTGTTCTTTGGTGCGGTTATGCTCGGCGTAGTCGTGGATTATCCACCCTTCCTCCACCTCTTCAAGCATTCCCTCGTCCACGAGCGCCTGCACTTGTTCCGGTGTCGCTCCGATGTTGGACAGCATGGCGCGGCGTGGTACGAAACCGTCCGTGAGCCTGTCGCCGCATAGCGAGAGGGCCATGCAGTACACGCCAACGGAATCGGCGCGGCCCATGCGCACGAGGTCACGTATCTTGTCGTTGTCGTAGAAGCCGTTCACGAGCTGCACGTAGCCGCGTCTAGCCATCGCCGAATCTCCTCTTGTGATTCCGTTGTGTTCCATCCAGATGGCCTCCTGTCGTGGCGTGGTGCATGGCAGGCCGTCGAAGTTGAGGTTCGCCCAACCGCTGCCGACGTGGGGCTTGGCCATGATGTCCAATGCGTCGGCGATCTCCACGAGGTCGGGCGGCGGGTCGAGCGTCACCATGGCAGTGCCTCACCGATGGCCTGCATGGCGTCCACCAGCTTGTATCCGCAGTACGGGCATGTGACGTAGTAGGTGCCGACCCGCTGCCCGCAGTGGGCACATTCCACATACTTGATCGTCTTGCTCATTCGCTTACCGCCTTCCGCTCGGCTTCGAGCATTTCCTTGGCCTGTCTGACATATTCCGCATGGAAACCGGGAATCTCACCGGCATAATCCCATGCGTCATCCTCGTCTTTCGCCGCGTAGCTATCGACGCCATCCCATTCGCAGCTGTTCCAGCAGAGCCGTTTCGCCACTGCTTCGATTTCGGCATTCGTAGGTGGTGCAGTGCGGCCGAGCATGGTCTCGCAACATGCAGCGCATTCGTCAAAGGCCTGAATCTTCCCTCGCAGGAACATGATTCTTTCCCCGTACGTGACGTCAGCCGAATCATGCCAGTCCTCCGAGTGCGTCAGCATGAAATCGTTGAGGAATTGACGGTAATGGACGCGCTTCTCCACACACATGTCGATGATCTCGTTGAGCGTCTTGTCTTTCTGTGTGACGTTGGTAGCCATCATTCCTCCGCGTCCGGGCCGAGCGGCAACCCACTGTTGAGCATCAATGCAAACTCCTGCAACGTGATTAGACACATGGTTTTCTTCCTTCCCAATGGTTCGGGTTTGATTCGCGCGCGCAATGCCGATGGTGAGAGCCTGAGCATCGCGTCCATCACTTCGGTGGTGGTGTAGGCGTGCTGTTGTCCGAGCTTGTGCATGGACGTGAGTCCCACGCCTGCCTTCTTCTGGATGACCCACGGGTAGGGCGAGTCCATGTTTCCGGCTTCTCGGATAGCTTCGCGCATATGCTGCGGCGCGTCCATGGTCTGCGTCCATTTCACTTCGATGCACACGGGCTGGCCGTGCCAGTACACGTTGCCGATGTCGCCAACGTCCTTGCTTCCGTGCAAACGGAGGCGTTGTATGCGCAGGTCGCCAAGAGCCCACTGCAAGTAGGATTCGACTGCGCTCTCCATGCGGGTGCCATTGTCCTTCGCTGTCTTGCGGCTGCGCTTGCGTGACTTGTCGCTCATTGGTCCTCCTTTTCCATGGCTTCGATTTCGCATTCGGGGCATGGGATGGGGCGCGCCGGATACAGCGCGCACCCATGGATTGGACATACCGGTTCCACGTCCGGTGGTTCCAACCATTCGCGCATCAGAAGTCAGGCTCTCCGGCTGGCGCACTCCACGGATCATCGGCAGGAGTCTGCGACTGCTGCTGTGCCTGCTGCGGCTGCTGATAGCCGCCACCATTGGCATTGCCGCCCTGGTATCCGCCCGACTGCATCTTCTGCACCTGAGCCGTCGCATACCGCAGGCTTGGGCCGATCTCGTCCACCTGCAACTCGATGACCGTGCGGTTGGAGCCGTCCTGCGCCTGATAGGAACGCTGCTGCAAACGACCCTGCGCGATCACGCGCATGCCCTTCGCGAGGGATTGGGCGCAATGAGTGGCGAGGTCACGCCAGGCGGAACAGCGGAGGAACAAAGCCTGACCGTCCTCGAACTGGTTCGTGCTGCGGTTCCAGGAACGCGGCGTGGAGGCAATGGTGAAGCTGCACACGGAAGCGCCGCTGCCAGTGGTACGAATCTCCGGATCGGCGGTAAGATTCCCAATAATCGTGATAACGGTCTCACCGGCCATCACTCAGCCTCCTTCACGTCGGCTTCGGTATCCTCCGGCATGTCCGCTTCCATGACTTCGGCGGTCACGTCATCGGCTTCGTCGGCGCTATCGTCATCGAGCACAGGTTGGAACACGTCGCCGTAGTCAGGTGTGATGTCATCGGCGGCGACGGCGGTCTGCGCCTGCACGGTCAAAGGCAGGTACGGGGCGGCGCGACGGATGGCGGTCTTCTTCGCCATGGCCTCGTAATCGGTCTTCCACGGGCCGAAATTGCCGCTCTTGCTGCGTGCCCTCGCCTGCTCGATCTCCTGACGGTTAAGGACGAGGAAGTAGTGTCCGCCGTCCTTGAAATGCGCGACCATGTATACGTGGGTCAGTTCGCCGGGGTTGGCGCATGGCACGTGGTGCAGCTCCTCGTTCAGACCATACGAGTAGGAGAATTCGTCTCCCTGGTGTACGGCGCGGGCGCTGATGTCCACGAGCTGGCCGCTACGTCGCGCCAAGTCGATCATGCCACGGTAGCCCATGATGAACGTGGCTTCCATTCCGCCGGATTTCTTGTTGTAGAAGGGAAGCACGTAGGCTCGCCCCAATCCGTCCACGTTGGATGGTTCCAATCCGAGCGCGCTGCAGGTCATGAAGCAGGAGAGCACGCTTTGCGGCGAGCATTCAGCCAGTTTCGGTGTCTTGTTGATCGCGCTGACGCACATCTGGTAGAGGCGGTCGGGGCTGATGTTGTTGCCGACGACGCTGGCGATGCGCGGCCAGCTTTTCCGCATCAGCATCTGGAGGTTCTTTTTCGGCGTCATTTCGACCATCTGCTGGCCTTGCGCCTGCTGTGCGATTGCTCCCATGATTATTGCTCCTTTTCTTCGATGGCTTTGAAAGCGAATTTGCGGTATGTGGTGGCTTTGACGGTGTATTCCTTGCGGGTCGTCGGCTTGTAGGTGGCTTGCAGGTTGCCGCAGCGCACGCCCGTATGCGAGCCGATGCGCAGGATGATCTGCTCCTGCAATGCCTTCTGAGTGGCCTTCAGGTCATTCAGCATTCTGATGGCGCTCTCGTATCGTGCGAGCAGGGCGTAGAGGTCATCGTCGGCGCTTTCGTCCACGATGTCCGGCGTGGGTTCCGGGAACGCCTTCTGCACGTCACCGCCGGTCAACTGCGGTGGAGTGCCGGTGGTGACGAAATGCCAGAAGTCGGCTGCGGCCTTGTCTATCGCGGCCATGTCCTCCACGTCGGCCTGGAACGGGATTTCTACCGGCTCGTCGTCTCCGATGGCCGCGTACACGTAGCCCCACGTCCATCCGGTGACGAGCGCATAGAACTCGACTTGAGCGAGATAGTAAGGTGGAATTCGGAGGTTGCCGTCCTCGTCATGCCAGTCCCCCGCTCGACGGCTGCTCGCCGTCTTGATTTCGAGGATTCCGAAACTTCCGTCCTCCCCTTGCAGGATGCCATCAAGGGAAGCGCGCAGATAGGGCTTTTCGCGGCTGATGAACTGCTTGTCGGTGCCGTCCGTGACGAGCATTTCCGGATGATTCGAGCGGAAACGCTTCCTGAGCTCGTTCTCCAAGGCATTGCCGCGGATGACGGCCCACTTGTCGGAGATGTCCTCCGGTTCCACGCGGCCGGTCTTCTCCAGCCACAAATCGTAAGGTGTCTTGAAAGCGTTAAGGCCGAGTATCGTGCTCATGTCACTGCCGCCCACACCAGCCTTACGGCTCTTCAGCCACGCGAGATGACGTTCCGTCTTCTTGCACTGCTTGAACCGTTCCAACGTGTAGCGTTCCGTGTCCTTGAGTGGGATGCGCTTCATTCCTTCGCCACCTTCATTTCCTGGACTTCACCGTTAAAAAAATCGATGATGAGATTGCAGATGGCAGGTGCCGACGTTTTGAGCGCGGTTTTTTCCTCTTCGCTTTCGGCTTTGACGGTGAAAACGCCATCCTTGCTGTTGAAATTGAGTCTCATTTCGCCACGTCCTTGCTGTAGTTGGCTTTGATGTCCATCAATTCGCCGTTCAGCAGCTTGGTGGCGAACATGTATACGACCTTGTCGTTGGCGTGGTATGCGGCGCGTTGCAGTGCGGAGATGGAGTCATAGATGCCGACCAGCGCGTTCACGATGATGGCGCGTGGGTTCTCGCACTCTTTTTCCGGTACTGCCTCCGTGTTGGCGGTGATTCCCTGGCTCATTGGTTCCTCCTTGTTGGCGGCTGGTTTCGATGTGACGGTCATGATGGTTTCTTTCTTCTTTCCGGTTGTGGAGTTTTTCCGTGTCTTGCGGGGTGAATGCTGGTTGAAGGCCGGCAGCAGTCCCTCCTTGCGGAGTTGGCTGAGAATGTTGCTTACTGTTTTCTGGCTCATGCCGAGCGCTTCGGCGGTTTCCTTGCCGTCGAACGGTTGGCCTTGGTCGATGCGTTTCTTGCAGTGCGCGAGGATGCAGTCTCGTTTCGACGGTTTCTCCGGCAGGTCCTGCGTGAGGAGTCTGGCCATGCGTAACGCCCTCATTTCGGCGGGTTCGAGACCGGCTTCGCCCGATTCGTCGTAGATTTTTCTCAGTTCGGCGAGTTCCTTGAACGTGTATTCGTGTTTCAACGTTTTCCTTTCCTGAGTCTTTCGATGAGCGCGTGGTTTTTGCGGATGAAAGCGTCCACGTCGATGCCCTGCTGTGTGAGGGTCGGTTTGCCGGTGTCGAAGCGTGCTTTCCCGTCGCTTGTGACGTTCGGACGGCTTTTAACCCGTGAGCCGGAGCGAGCATGCCGTTTTTTTCATCGCGCCACCGTCCTTCGGTATTCGTGCGCGGAAGCCCACCGTTCCGCGATTTGACGCTGGTAGCGGACTTTGCGCCTGTCCTGATGGCCTTCCGGCGGTTCCACGCCGATTTTCAAGTACGGCGGGCCTTTGCCGGTACTCCGCCAGTTGGCGAGGGTGCGCACGCTCATGCCGAGCATGGCGGCCAGTTCGGCTGGCGTGAGCAGGTCTGTCATGGCCGGCCGTCCCGAATGTCGTCCATCGGGTCGATGTGGAGGCCGTCGAGCATTTCCACGGTGTCGCTGTCACCTCCGCGTTCGAGGTGACGTTTGAGCGCCTTGTCGATGGCCTGGCATGCGGTTCGGGCGGCAAGCGCGGTTGCTTTGCCGAGTCTGTTGCCGGGCAGGGTGACGCTGATCAGACCGCCTTTGAATGCGTCCAGCGGCATGTCAAGTGCGGCGACGAACATTGGGTCGGATTCCGGGTTGTCGGGGTCGATGTCGACGCAGAGCACCCATTTTGCCGACTGTGGTTTGTTTTCGTTCATGATGTGGTTTCCTTTGCTTGTTGCCGTTGTGTGCCCCGTCCTGACGAGTGGATGGGGCTGAGTGGCTGGCAATGGAGTCGAACCAGTGCCGTCCTTGGATTCCGAACGCCCCTTTGACTGTTGGAACGCGACCTGAAAGCGTTCACGGCCGGTGGCGTGGCCGACGGTGACTGGCCGTCAGGCGGACTTGAAAGGGTCTGCAAACACCGGAATGCCTGCGGTTCTTGATAGAGGAGAAGAAGATTGGAATCCGTGGACGTGCGAACCGTCGCCCAGCCGAGTGCGCCGACAGTGTATGTGACCGAGATGGTCGGCGCGTGGATAATAATCGATATTCAGTTATGTGTCCCCGCCAGCCGACATGAGTGAACGTGGATGCCCGCGAAAAATATCCCTAATTTGGTTTTTTTGTTGGACTGTCGGCTGGTGGGAAGTCTTAGTCGCGTGGGGCGAACCGCACGATCAGCCATAGGCCGGTCAGAATGTAGATTCCGGCGACGAGCCATGCCATGTGCCTGTCTGTCACATGCCATGTGAAGAGCAGTGTCACGCTGCTTACGAATCCGATGATGGCGGCTGCGAACTTCAGGCGGCGGAGCGTGTAGTTCGGTTTCGTGTTCTCCGCCTGTCCGCTGTCGTGCAGTTGGTCATGGCTGTTCATTTGCTTGCCTCCAGTTCCTTGAGGATTCGATTGCATTCACGTTTGATGCGTTGCACTTCGGTTTTGCTTAGGGTGACGTCGAAGTTGCCGGTCGAGGTGCGGAAGCTCATTCGGGCCATCGTCACCCTGTTTCTGGCGAATGTCTTGATTTCGAATCCGCCGTCGTCCATCCAGCTCATCTTGTGTTTCCCACCTTTGTTGTTGAGCCCGTAGGCGATGCCTTCGATTTCCGCCGACGTGAAGTCCGCGAGGGTGATGTCTTGGATGCCGTCCACGAGACTGGCGCTGCCGTCCTCATGGAAGCGGATATAAAAGCCGCTTGATGCGAGCAGCAGGCATCCGGGTTCGTGGAGTGTCGGCGGTTTTGGCGGGTTGAGTAGTTGACTGGTCATTTCTGCGCTTCCTTGACGATCGTGTCGATGATGACGTCCACGAGGTCGGGCACGTCGATGTCCATCGGCCCGGTGATGTGGCCGAGGAACCGGCTCGCGTCGATTTCATCCCACTGTTCCGCGTATTGCGGGCGAATCATGTCGCCATGCTCGGCGAATTCGTCGAAGACGGCTTTCACGCAGGCCTTGCGCAGGTCTTTGGTGTAGGTCTTGCTGTCCATCGGACGCTCCTTTGGTGTGGCTTTCAGGCTTTGAATTGTTTGATGCTGTCGATCGGCTGGAGCAGCACCGCAGTGAATTGGAAGAGGGTCATTCCAAACATGTCGGCGATTTTTTCCAGATCACTTACGGTGAAGTCTTTCTTGCCGGTGAGTTTCTTGTTCGCCAGCGGCCTTTCGCATCCAATCGCTTTGGCTATGTCTTCTTGCGTCATGCCCCTTCGAGCCATCTCCCCTCGGATATTGGCTCTCATGAGTTCCGTTTCGCTTGTCACCCAACCTCCTTTCTCGTTTCGTTGCTGATTACAGATAGTACTTATTTGAATACTCTTACGAGAGTACTTAATTGATTACTTTACAAAAAGTACACAATTGGGTATCATGGAGCCATGGGAACAAGAGCTAACACCGACGTTACCGCCGGAGCGCGGAGCGTCATGGAATACTGCAAAGCACTGCAATCCAGGAGCGGTATGACCGCTACGGATTTCGCCGCGAAATGTGGATTCAGCCGCAACTATTGGTTCGTCCGCGCCCGGTTCGACGCGCCCTTGACGGTATCGGACTGCGAGCGAATCGCCAAGACATGCGGGATGACATTACGTCAGCTATTCGCAAACGCGCTGGCAGCACAGGAAGAAAAAAGAACCGCCGAAACCCTCAACAAGCTGCAGAGGGGCGACGTGGCCCTTGCGGCGTATCGGGCCGCTGGCAAGCAGGAGGCCATCAATGGAGAGGCTGGGCCGGATTACGACGAGCCTGCCTGACCTGCCGATCGACCGGCGCATGACCTACGGGGCCATGCGCCGCGCCATCATCGGACTGCCCGTAACCGTATCCAGCGCCATCCTGCCGGACGGCCTGTGGGGCTGCTACGACGCATCCAACAGCGTGATACTCATTGACAGGCGCCTTACCTACACGGCGAAAAGATGCGTGCTCACGCATGAGCTGCTGCACTGGAAGCATGGTGACGATGGTTGTGCGAACGATCTTTCGAAGCAGGAACGCCGCTGCCGCACGCAGACAGCGCTCCTATTGGTCAATCCCGCCGAACTCGCACTGCTAGAACGCATGTACGAGTACGAATGGCAGATCGCGGACGAGCTCAACGTGACCACGCAGGTGTTGGAGGATTACCGGCGAACCATCACGCCGGCGTAGAATGTGCGTAATATTCTACAACTTGGAGAGGGGAAAGTTTATATATGAAGAAGACGATAGCTGCAACGCTGGCCGCAATGCTGACGATGACAATGGTGGCGTGCGGCGAGAACGACACAGCCAACGAAGAACAGGCAACGAATTCAGACAATCAGACGGACTCGCAGGAATATGCAAGCGGTGACTCTGATAACGGAGAAGACGGAACGCCAATCGCAAGCGGACTGTCCGGCTCATGCGATGGCGATTCTGAATTGATGCCGTCCGCCAGATTGGAAACCACAGGACAATACCTTGGAATCTCGATTGACGGTTACGATAAAGTCAAGGATTTGGCGGCCTCGCAGTTCTACGCCTACACGTTCCTCATCAAGAATCCCGGAGACGACGGCACTTGGTACCAGATAAACCTTGCTGATTATCTAGCTACAGAAGGAACAAAGCGTGAGATAACAAACCTAAAAACCAACGAGAGCGACATATACCCCGGTTGGACCACGTCAGACGACCAAACCGCATTCGAGACCAATATTCCAGACACGATGATTCACCAGGAGGAAGGGAACCTCACTTGGACATTGGCTCTTACCGTCGACGGAGAGGAGATGGCGCATTGCCCGGCAGACGGGGATGCGGATCTCAAATAAGCGAATAGGTTGAAGCCCCCATAAATGTGGGGGCTTTTTTATACTGCCTTATAAAAAAGAATGTTAAAACTTGTAGAGCTTATATATGTGCAATTGCGATTGCACCAAACGTCTCTGCTTTCTCTTTTGCAATTTTACTCGCTGTGCAATTTGACTTTTACTTTCGAGTGCAATTACAATGCGGTCATAAATGAAAAAGCCCCGACGCTGACCAGAGCAAATCGGGGCGACGGAAAACCAGCTAGATTCTCCATGCACCATTCTAAGGCAAAGCATGGAGGGAAAGACATGGAAGACATGGGATACCAGAACACGCAAGCCCTTTACGACCTAAACCGCACCGGACGCCTCGCCAAGAAGCGCGGAGACAACCTGACCTGCTATACCACTGCGCAACTCGCAATCTCCTTCATGTGCTCCATGACCTACGACTGGGACCGCGAACGCAACCAGCCACCCGAGAAGCTGCGCAAGGTCAACGCGCCATGCCGCTACTACACGCTCGGCTGGCGTGCCATCGCCGACGCATACGGCATGATTCTGCTCACCCCAGAACAAGCCATGAGCGAGAATGCCGACAAGGAGATGAAGAAGCGCGAGAACACAGTCAAGACGAACATCAGCAACGCTTGGCTATTCCTTCAGGAGCGTGGCGTCATCAAAAAGCTGGAGCCCGCCTCGCTGGGCAAGAACGCGGGCTTCCTCCTGCTGCTTGGCGACGACGAGGAGAATCTGGCGGTGGAACGGTGGGCGCGCCAATGCCTCGGACTGCCAATGATCTGGTGAGCCGTGCCCACCTGTGCCCACATTTTGCCCACACTTTTCCGGTAATTGCAGTGATTTGGAGTGATTTGCAGTGAATTGCAAACCATGCGGGAACCGTTGGAAACACTGGGAAAACGGCGGAATGGCAACGATTGGAAAAACCGAGCGCAAAGGGTTCGAGTCCCTCATCGCCCACCTTTTGTTTCCGCAGAAGATAAGCCGTTCCGACTCTTCTGGTATCCCAACTATCTCGCGTACACGTCAGCAAAGTCATGACTTTTGTCAAGGTTTTGCTAAAGCCTCCGTCAACGCTTACCGATTCAATATAGACAATTTCATGGAAACATCTTCTTCGACCGCTTTCGCAAGCAAAAAAGGCTTGGAATCGTGTGATTCCAAGCCTTTATATGAGCGCCCGACCTTGGCCATGCATGCCGCGAGGCGGGCAAAACGAATACGATCAGCGGCCTTTACCGAATGCGCGCAGACGGATGCCGTTCCAGTCACCACTGACGGTCAGCGGCGTGGCTGCATTCATGCCGGCAGTCTTCGCGGCGGACTGCACGGTGCTTGAACTTGCCGCGCCCGGACGTCCCGGCTTCGGGGTGAGCACCCACAATGGACCATCGTCTCCAAGGACCGCATACGCATCGACGATGGTGTCAGACAATTCGTCTTCGTCATCGCCGTCGCGCCACCAGATAATCACGCCATCAACGGCGGAATCATAGTCCTCGTCGACCAGCTCCTCACCGGTCAGATCCTCGATCTTGGCACGGATCGAGTCGTCCACATCATCGTCCCACAGCCATTCCTGTACCAGGTCGCCGGCGTGGAAACCGAATTCTTCAGCGTTATCAGATGCCGTTTGATTCACGTTCGTCAATATACCAACACTGCTCGAACATATACGTTACGAACCGTGAAATTGCCCACTTTGCGAGATTGTTTTTTATATGCGTTAAGAATGCGTCACTCTTCCGCGGAGCATTGCGGCAAGGATGCACCCTTGCCGTCTCGGATGGCGATCAGCGTATCGTACGCCTCCTGCAAAGTGGACACCTTCACCACGTTCAAGCCTTCCGGAATATGGCCCACAACGCTGGAACAATTGGATTCCGGGGCAAGGAACCAGGTTGCGCCGTCGCGTTTCGCTCCTAGCATCTTCAAACGGATGCCTCCGATTTCACCGACTTCACCTTTGTCGTTCATCGTGCCCGTTCCCGCGATGATCTTACCCCCGGAAAGTTTTTCACCAGTCACCTTGTCGATCAGACCAAGCGTGTACATCATGCCCGCCGACGGCCCGCCAATGTCGTCCACATGCATGGACACCTTCATGCCGGACACGTCATAACCATGCCCTTCCAGGAACTTTTTCGCCGCCGCGGTGGCAGAATCCTGCGATGACGTCATCTCCTTGTCGCTGGAATCCTTGTATTCCTCTGCGGTCTGCCCAACAGGAACCACCGCCTCCTGAGGCATCACCGTGGATTTCGAATCGGCCCACGCCACCAATGCCTGAGCGTTCGACACCGGGTACCCTGGTACACCTGAAGCATTGACCGTGACTAACAGCAGTTGGCCCGAATCCTTATACGTTTTCACACCGGAAACGGCGATGACCTGCTTGCCGGAAACCTCCCCGAGCACATTCTGCGTCGGACCGGGCATCTGCACCACATATGCGCTGGGCATAATCAACACCAATACGCACAGTATCGCCACCACCGGCCCTGCAAGATAACGCCATGAACGCGCGGACAGCCAACCTTCAGCGTTTATCAGCCATCGTTTGACACGTCCCGGAGCACCGTTACGTGTGTTTTTGCCGTAAATTCGTCGTGTTTCCTTCATCTTGGGCATACCTCCCATAGCATAGTATGGAACCAACCAAACTTGAAAAAACGCTTAGGAAAAGGCAGGGCCGGCATGGACGAGAACGCGATCCGCCAATGGTTTATCGATTGTTTCGGACCAATTCAAGGCGAGATGGCATGGAACCAGTTTTCCAACATGCCGGAAGAGTTGCGCGACCAGCTGATGAGTCAGGATGTAAGCAAGCTTCCCAAACCGGCTGAAGTCAGGTCGATGATGCAGGCGTTCACCGCGGGCGGACTCAACACTTTCGGAGACATCCAGCACATTACCGAAGAAGGTCCAATCAACGTCAAATTGGCGAAATCATTGGCATTGCAGCAGGCCAATGGCGAGGAATCTGAAACCAGCGTGAGCGCGGAATACGGAGAGATGGCCCGCCGTGCCATCAGCGAGGCGAATCTGTGGCTCGATACCGCCTGCGAGTTCAATCCCGCACAGGGCGAGACGCAGGTGCTCACCCGCGCTGGATGGGTGGAAGGCTGCATCGATTCCTGGGCGCAGTTCGCATCTCCCATAGCCGAGTCGATGAGTGACGCACTGGCTTCGATTTTATCTCAGCGCTTTGGAGATTCGGAGTTTCATACAGAAGTTTCCGGCATTTTCGCTGGTCCGGTGCAGATTCCGATTCCTGATGACATGAAGGATCCGGCAAAGCTGATGCGTTTCGTCGGCAACACGTCGTTTGCCATGCAGCTGGGACGCGCCGCTGGTGATCTGTCACATGAGGTGCGCGGCAGTTTCGACCAAGGTATTTCGCTGCTGAAGAATCCGGCTGGCGGCCTGATTGTACAGAACATCGTCGAATACGCCAAATCCTTGGAAATCGACGTGACCGAGGTAATGAGCTATCTTGCATTGCAGGAGCTCGCCCATTCGCGCCTGTATGCTTCCGTGCCGTGGCTGATGCCACGCTTCGAAGCGCTGTTGGGCAAGTATGCCCGTGGCACCAGCATCGATTTGGACGCCATGGAGGAGCAGATCCGCGATG
>ENA-OUQF01001342-OUQF01001342.1-human-gut-metagenome-genome-assembly--contig:-NODE-1342-length-15104-cov-12.083594_pt1 | contig 15104 bp, 14 predicted proteins | sample MGYA00237947_ERZ548826 | MGnify/ENA primary metagenome ERZ548826 (study PRJEB26490, sample SAMN05194701) | human gut metagenome | biome: terrestrial biome; feature: human-associated habitat... | reverse complement strand
AGCTCATGGGATGTTTCTAACGTTACAGATATGAGTTCTATGTTCTCAGGTTCACCTTTTAACCAGGATATCAGCTCGTGGGATGTTTCTAACGTTACTAATATGAGTTGTATGTTCAATGAATCATCTTTTAACTAGGATATCAGCTCATGAGATGTTTCTAACATTAAAGATATGAGAGAAATGTTTAGTGATTCATCAAACAAATCATACGAAATTCTCTTAAGAAAAATTCAATAATGTCAGTGAGTAAAAAGCATATTCAAAGACCATAAATTTATCAGTACTGTCATTTTTTAAGATATTACATAGCAGGTACAAATGATGGTTAAACAAAACAGAAATACGATTGATGGATTAGATAAAACAGAGCTAAACAAATCACCTGATGATTTATGTTTTGATCCGTCAGATGCCTCTATAACTCCTTCTTCAGATAAAAGCATTCCTAATAATGTGTTAGATGTACTTGTTAAACTTGGTGATAAAAAGGTTAACAATGATCCAAAATCTACTGCTGATTCTAATAATGCAGATCAAAGTGAAGATGTCCTGCTTGAAGACGCTGTAAGTAGCCTTCTGGATAAAATTATAGAAAAGCGTGTAAACCAGCGTTTAAGTGAACTTGGGATTACTGATTTAAATGGCTCTTTAAATAAGAGTTCTATAGAAGAGACAGAAGAAAAGAACTCGAAACAAAGTTTGAAAGCTCATGATATTAATGCTCCAAAGGAATCTTCATTAAAGAAGAAAATTTCAACTACAAAAGAAAAGGTTAAAAGAAAATTCAAATACCATCCTGAGACAAAAGAAGAACTTTATAAACTCTGCAGAGATGAAAGTGTCTATCTTGGAGATATTGATACCTCAAAAATCACGGATATGAGTGAGCTGTTTAGTGGAAATGATGAAATCAAGTACAGCAGAGATTTCTCAGGCATCGAATCATGGAACGTATCGAACGTTACAGATATGAGTTATATGTTCTTAAACTCATCTTTTAACAAGAACATCAGCTCGTGGGATGTTTCTAACGTTACTAATATGAGTTGGATGTTCGCTAACTCATCTTTTAACCAGAATATCAGCTCGTGGGATGTTTCTAACGTTATAGATATGAGTGATATGTTCAAATACGCATCTTTTAACCTGGATATCAGCTCATGGGATGTTTCTAACGTTACTAATATGAATGTGTATGTTCCGTGAATCATCTTTTAACCAGGATATCGGCTCGTGGGATGTTTCTAACGTTACTGACATGCAGGAAATGTTCTGTAGAACACCTTTTAATCAGGATATCGGCTCGTGGGATGTTTCTAACGTAAAAGATATGAGTGGGATGTTCTCATATTCACCTTTTAACCAGGATATCAGCTCATGGGATGTTTCTAACGTTACTAATATGAGTGGGATCTTCTCTGAATCATCTTTTAACCAGGATATCAGCTCGTGGGATGTTTCTAACGTTACTAATATGAGTGGGATGTTTAGAGACTCAAAAATCGAATCATACAATAAGCCCATAAGAAAAAAACAATCTGGCCCCAAAAAGGAGAATACGATAATCTCTGTACTTAAAAACATATTCAGAGACCATGAATAACTATTTTCTAGAGCTGACATTTTTTTATATTTTTGCATAGAGGAACAAACGATGGTTAAACAAAACAGAAATACAATTGATGGATTAGACAAAACAGAGCTAAACAACAAATCACCTGATGACTTATGTTTTGATCCGTCAGATGCCTCTATTACACCTTCTTCAGATAAAAGCATTCCTAATAATGTGTTAGATGTACTTGTTAAACTTGGTGATAAAAAGGTTAACAATGCTCCAAAATCTACTGCTGATACCAATAATGCAGATCAAAGTAATGCTGTTCTTCTAGAAGACACTGTAAGCAACCTTCTGGATAAAATCATAGAAAATCGTGTAAACCAGCGTTTAAGTGAACTGGGGATTACTGATTCAAATGGCTCTTTAAATAAGAGTTCTATAGAAGAAATTGAAGAAAAGAAATCGAAACAAAGCTTGAAAGCTCCTAATATTCCTGCTTCAAAGGAAATTGTTAAAAGAAAATTCAAATACCATCCTAAGACAAAAGAAGAGTTGGAACAACTTTGCAGAAATAAAAGTGTCTATCTTGGAGATATCGATACCTCAAAAATCACGGATATGAGTTGTCTGTTTGACGGAGTTTTTGATAGATATGACAGAGATTTCTCTGGTATTGAATTATGGGATGTTTCTAACGTTACTAATATGAGTTGTATGTTCCGTGAATCATCTTTTAACCAGGATATCAGCTCATGGGATGTTTCTAACGTTACTGATATGAGCAGTATGTTCTCTGAATCATCTTTTAACCAGGATATCAGCTCATGGGTTGTACCGAATGGTGATAAAAAAGCATTATTTACATATGAAGATGAAGAAGAAGATGATGATGATATTACTTTTTAGACTATATTTGCTCAAATATTGATACTAATTCATGTTGCTACCATTTGTGATCCATGTTTTTAAGTAGCTTCATGCGTAAAATCAAGACTCTTTGAGCTATTTTCATCTCAGTCTAAAACATTTTGAAGTACACAGCGATGCTCTACCTGATGGCTGTCTGAAAAGGGAAGGTATCTTAGGAATAGGATTTAAACTCCTAAAATAACCTGCCAACTAACAATAATGGAGCTTCAATGATATACGTAACAGGCGATCTTCACCAAGCAGTTGATATCGACAAGTTATATAAGATCGCAAAACTTGATACTGTGCCTAATATCGTACTGATAGCCGACGATTTTGGAGGGGGCTAGTATTCAGCAGGCCCCCTGAAAAATGGCATACAACCTAACCAGCACGACAGGCTTTTTTTAAAGTACCTGTCATTTCTTCCATTTAAATTCATTTCCTGCCCCGGCAATCACGAGAACTGCGACGCAATCTCAATGCTACCCAAAACAGATGCTCGGTGGCAAAACAGTAAAATTCTATGATAATATTGAACTGTTAGACAGAGTATATGTCTTTACAATTGAAGTTAAAAAGATCTTCTCACAAGCAGGAGCAATGTCATCTGACAAACAGTTCCGTACTTAACATGAGATCTGATGGCCTCAGGATACTGTGACTGAGGAGAAGTTTCAGAGATCACTAAATGAACTTACAAAAGTAAACTTTAAAATCGACACTGTGCTTACTCATACAGCACCATTATGAATTTTATCCTCACTTATGGATTTCTACATAAGAGATTCGTTTCATACTTTCTGCTACATGAAGGCTTTCTCTCATGATATCAGCACCAGATATCCTGAGAAAATTAAGGCAGAGAACTGATTTTAAGCACTGGTACCATGGTCATTTTCACGAAGACATAGACTTTAAATGTGATAACAGAAAATTCTCCTGTAGCTTAAACTCATTTACAGAACTTTCGCTCTAATCACTTTCAAAAGTAGTCATCTGTAATCATTGGAGACAGCAGATTGTGTATACCAGAATTATCAGTGGAATTTTAAGATGGACTGGAATGAGCTTACTATCTGAGTCCATCTTTTACATGGAAAGAAAAGCTGTTTTAACTATCTCTTCTCAGAGTTTTCGTTAAACAGCAACACCATTTGGCATAACCTTAAAGCCTGATTTCTCATAAAAAGGACAATTGCTTTTATCCTCAGGCATAACATCGATATAAAGATAGTCTTGATATTTCTCTTTAATCATCTTGATAAGAGTCGATGCAATATGGGTATCCTTGATACTCAGAATCTACTAAGACGTAATGGATAAATGCCACCATTTCACCATCATCTAAAGTTCTGGCAAGGCCTACTAACTTATTTCCATTCCATGCTGTAACTAAAGTTTAAGAATTCATTAGAGCTTTATGTAATCTCTGAGGGAAATTAGCTGAATACCAGTTAATAGACTTAAATAAACGGTGAGTATCCTCTTTAGAGAACTTCTTTTCAAAGGTGTATTCAATTGACAAAATAACAATTACCCTTTTTAGTATTGGCCTTCTTTTAGGCCTGTTAAATTAAGTATATCTTCAGAGCTCATGCCTTTATTTTTCATTTTTATGGCAATATTTACTTGTGCCTGCTTTGAACCTTCTTCTATTCCTTGTTTCAAACCTTTTTCTATTCCTTGTTTCAAACCTTTTTCTAGTCCCTGTTTTAAACCTTCTTCCTTTCCTTGTTTCAAGCCTTCTTCTTTTCCTTTTTTTTGACCTTCTGTAAAACTTGATTCTAAAGTTGCGTAGTTATCCCACATTTTCTTCAGACTTTCTTCATAAGCATATTTTTCCTTTTCTGAAAATTTAGCTATTTCAGCAATTCTAAATAACCTTGTGAAAACTTGTTCTTTTAAGGCAACAGGTTTGTCATTTAAAGCAGAAAGATTCTTAATCGCAAACATCCACTTATCTTGTATAGTTTCAAGTTCATCTGCATTTTTAGTGAACTTTGGTAATTCTAAATAGTAGTAAGCTAATTTGTCATAAAATTGTTTTTTTACTGCTTTGTCATACAAAACAACTTCATGGCGATATGGTTCACTGTCTTTATCTAATACAAAGTTTAAAATACCTATGGTATAAACGGCCTTTAATTGGTAATTCCAAACTCCTTGTGGAGCTTGATTTCTTATAGCAAATGAGCTGTAAAAGATGCTTCTATCTTTAAAATAGTTCTGAACAGCATTTTGCATTTCGACAATGATATATGCATCATCTGAGGTTTTGCAGTATACGTCAAAGATTGCATCTCTATCTGAGACTAGATCTCCTAATTGCTCTAAAGATAAATATGACAAATCTACAATCTTGTCTTTTAAATTCAAAAATGAATTTAAAAAGCTTATTAAGATATCTTTGTTTAGTTCTGTTCCAAACAGTCTTTTAAATCCAAAATCTGTATAGGCGCAGACATATCTACCTTGATCAATTGGCATAATGGCTTCCTCTTAACTATTTTCTTTATTGTACCTTACAATCATAAAAAAAGATCTTCCCCTTTTAATTAAGTGAAAGATCTTTTATTGTTCTTTTCTAGACTGTACTAGAAACTTTGTATTAACGATTTGAACTTAAACTAGTTAAGTTTTAGTTCCTTTAAAACATAAGCTTTTAAAGTATTGTAGTCAGCAGGTAACTCTACAGCCTGTGAAGCTAACTTAGCTTTATCAGCTAAAGCCTGAGGTAGAGGTAAATCGATACCTAAAATTCTATCTACATCAGCCTTGAACTTGGCAGGATGTGCTGTTCCCAGGAAGATACCGGTCTCACCATCTTTGAGATTGTTCTCTAAGGTCTTATAGGCAATAGCAGCATGTGGCTCTAAAATATAGCCTGTCTTTTTATACAGGTTCTGCATGGTCTTTTCAGTTTCAACATCTGACATTGAGCCGAATGCAAAATCCTTTAATGACCAGCCCTGCATCTTTACCAGAGCCTCAACACGTGGCCAGTTGTTAGGTCTTGAGATATCCATTGCGTTTGACAGTGTTGCAACTGTTGCATGAGGATCCCACTTACCTGACTGAAGGTAACGTGGTACAGTGTCATTGGCATTGCAGGAAATCACAAAACGGGCCTTAAGACCTAAGGCTTTAGCAATTAAACCTGCGGTGATGTTACCGAAGTTACCGCATGGAACAGAGAATACCACACTGTTTCTCTTCTCTTTTGGCAGCTGTGATACCGCCTCAAAATAGTATGATACCTGAGCTAATAAACGGCTGATGTTAATTGAGTTGGCACTGTTAAGACCTACAGCAGTCTTAAACTCAACATCATCAAAGGCAGTCTTTACCATGTCCTGACATTCGTCAAAAATACCGTCAACCTGAACTGCCTTAATATTCTTGCCTAATGTGGCAATTAACTTTTCCTGAAGATCTGAAATCTTTCCCTTTGGATATAGAACTACAACATCAATACCCTTTTGCTCATAGAAAGCAGCAGCTACTGCAGCGCCAGTATCACCTGAGGTTGCAGTTAAAATGGTTAAATGCTTATCTCCACGGATTGAGCCTAATACACGAGCCATGAAACGAGCACCAAAGTCTTTGAAAGCTAAGGTAGGACCGTGGAATAATTCTAGGGCATATACATTCTCATCAGCTTTTACAATTGGAGCTTTAAAAGTAAAAGCATCAGCAATAATGCTCTCTAATTCAGGGATCTCATCACCGATTAAGTGACGTAAAATCTTTTGAGAACGCTCAACTAATGGTAGGTCTAATAACTCATCTACATTAGCTAATGGCTCAATATGATCTGGGAAGAATAAGCCCTGATCTTTACCAATACCTTTTACAACTGCCTGTGCAAAAGATACCTTCTCGTTATGATCTTTTAAATTGTATAGTTCCATAATTTATTTACTAATCCTCTAAAGCTTCTGCATAGGCACCACGTCTGTCTATCTTACAAATATGACAGAATCCGTCTTCGTTGGCAATAAAGTTTCTCTCAAGATATTCTTTCATCTGCTCTGCCTTTTCTTTGTCTTCAAAGATTGAGAATACAGATGAACCTGAGCCTGAAATACCGGTTGCAAGAGCACCCAAGGTCTTACCATGCTCTCTTGCATCAGTAAAACCTGGAATTAAGCTTGCTCTGTATGGCTCTGCAATTACGTCGATTAAGCAGGAAGCTGCAAGCTTGTCATTACCCTCATGACAGGCATGTACGAAGGTAGCTAAACGACGACCAAAGGTAATCACATCAGCACGTGAATATTCCTTTGGAAGAATTTGACGAGCAGCATTAGTTGAAACTTTAATACCAGGGAAACATGATACCCAGTACCAGTTATCAAAATCAGGAAGAGTGGTAGATATCACTCCATTTTCCTGAACGATAAGCTGCAGACCACCGAAATAGCATGGAGCAACATTATCGTAATGAATAGAGCCTGAGATTTTTCCCTCAAGTCTACCCATAAGCTCAAGGCAGCCTTCCTGACCTAAAGCTTCTGAATGAATAGCATCTAGAGCTACTACAGCAGCTACCACAGAAGCTGCTGATGAGCCTAAACCTGAGCACACTGGAAGGTTCTTAGATAACTCCATGTGCACATCTTTAACTTTTAAGCCTTTTTTCTCTAAGGCATCTTTGTACATTAAATATGCATCGTACACGATGTTCTTTTTAGGATCAGATGGCAATTTGTGGGCAAAACGACCAACCACTGCAACATCACAACCTTTCTCTGAGTTTTCAGAGATGGTAATTTCATCTCCTAATAAAGCTCCATCGATTGGCTTTAGAGCTGCACCTAATAAATCAAAACCTACTGACAGGTTTGCAGCTGATGCAGGAGCATATGCTTTAAAAATCTTAGACATGGTTAAATTCTAATCCTCATGAGCCCAATTCTGTAAACGTAAAACATCAGAGAGCACACCTGCTGCAGTTACTGCAGTACCTGCACCATAACCTCTGATTACTAATGGAATAGGCTGATAGTAAGCTGTGGTGAATGCTAAAGCATTCTCTCCGTCACGAACCTTGAATAAAGCCTGATCAGGACCTACTGCCTGTACAGAGCAGGTGCACTTACCGTCTTTAATAGAACCGACATAGCGTAATACCTTACCTTCAGCTTTAGCTTTTTCAACTAAAGATGTAAATGAAGCATCAGCTTTCTTGATGTTCTCGATAACTTCCAAAGCATTATTGCCCTGTAAGTATTCAGAAGGAACAGCTCCTTGTACATCAACGTCTGATAACTCTAACTTCAGGCCGCATTCACGAGCTAGAATTAACAGTTTTCTTGCAACATCCATACCATCAAGATCGTCTTTTGGATTTGGCTCAGTAAAGCCCTTCTCATAAGCAATCTTAGTTGCCTCTGATAAGGTCATACCATCTTCAACTAAACCAAACAGGTATGAAAGAGTACCTGATAAGATTCCTGAGAAGTCAATAAGTCTGTCGCCTGCTGCTAACTCATTCTGCACAGTATTGATTACAGGAAGACCAGCACCTACGTTTGCTTCATATAAGAACTTTCTGTGCTGAGCACGAGCTGTTCTTCTTAACTCCTGATAGTACTCATAAGAACCGGTGTTAGCTTTCTTGCTAGGTGTTACCACATGGTAACCTGCTTTCATGAAATCAACATACTTAAGAGCTAACTCTTCAGATGAGGTGCAATCAACTAAAACAGGGTTAATTAAATGAGCGTCTTTAATTAACTGCTCTGCTGCCTCTGGAGTTAATGTAGGTTTATCGCTCTTAGCTAATAAATCTTTATAGTTCTCTAAATCAACACAATTTGGATCTGAGATAAAGTGCTTAGAGTTACCGATACCTACAACACGAATATCAATACCATGACTGTCTGACAATTCTGTTCTCTGACGCTTTATCTGAGCTAAAAGCTCACCACCTACACCACCGCAACCGATTAGTACAACATCTATACGCTGTCTTGAATTAAAGAAAGCTGTATGGGCAAAAGCTACCGCCTCTGTAACTCTCTTTTGTGAGATTACAGCTGAGATTGAACGTTCAGATGAGCCCTGAGCAATTGCTCTGATGTTTACGTTTGCCTCAGCTAAAGCTCTGAAGAATTTGCCTGAAATGCCGCGCACCATACGCATACCGTCGCCTACAACGGAGATAATTGCGCAACCTTCCTTTATTTCAACAGGATTTAATAAGCCATCTTTTAGCTCTAACTTAAATTCTGCATTGATTACTTTCTTAGCCTTAGCAAGTTCTGACTGGCTGATGCAGAATGAAATTGAGTACTCAGATGATGACTGAGTAATTAAGGTAATAGAAATGCCTGCTCTTGATACAGCGGTAAACAGACGACCTGCCATACCTACCATACCCTTCATACCAGGACCTGAGATATTGATTAGAGCAACATTCTTTAAGTCAGAAATACCTTTAATTGGTACTGATAAATCAGTTTCCTCAGAAATTAAGGTGCCAGGACCTTTTGGATTCTTGGTGTTCTTAATTAAGCAAGGGATCTCAAACTGTGCGATAGGAGCAATGGTACGAGGATGTAGAACCTTAGCACCAAAGTAAGATAACTCCATAGCTTCAGCGTATGACATCTTCTTTAGAAGAACTGCGCCTTCTACTACTCTTGGATCACAGCTGTAAACACCGTCAACGTCTGTCCAGATTTCACAGCACTCAGCATTTGAAATTGCAGCTAAACATGCAGCTGAGTAATCAGAACCATTTCTGCCTAACAGTACTAACTGACCTTGAGCATTACCGCCACAGAAGCCTGACATTAAAGTGATAGCTTCTTTGTCATCAGGCAGAGCGGCATAACTAGCTCTTGACAGCTCAATGTTTACAGAAGACTCCATGATACCGCCTTCTGTTACTAATACCTGAACAGGATCAATTACTCTTACTTTCTTGCCTAAAGCCTTTAACAGCTCTGACATGATTAGAATTGAGAAACTCTCACCACGGCTTTCAACGAATGCCATTACAAGTTCAGGACATACACCTAATAAAACCATACCATCTAAACGCTGTTTTAAGATGTCCATGGTTTTGTTGAACTCTCCTAAAATTCTGTCGGTGTCGAACTTTTCGTACTTTGAGCCTAAGGTTGTAATAATTGGTTCAACAATAGCGCGGATCTGAGCGAACTCTTCGCTTCCGTCTTTACCGGCAGCACCCTGTGCTACCAAAGCTACTAATAAATTGGTGATCTTTGCTGGAGCAGACAGAACTAAAGCTGTCTGTGATCTCTTAGCAGTATCAAGCGCAATTTCAGCTACATCCTGAAATCTCTGAGCATTTGCAACTGATGTACCGCCAAACTTAAGAACGCGCATAAAACTAGGCTCCTGTTGAAAAGCTGAATAATCTTTTTATAGTTGAAGTTAACGACTTTTAGATTTAAATCTGTCTTGTTCTAAAACACTAATCTTACTGTCTTAAACACAGGTAAATAATCCTGACCTTACAAATTTCTAGATAGGTAACTTTGAATATGTGCTCTACATCTATAGATCTGTAATGTTGTAATAAAGTTGATGTTAACTTTTTTTATTTATTGAGTAATTCAATAATAGATATATGAAAGCTTTATTTTTAAAGTTTTATAAATTATTGTCAATTCAAATTTGCCTCGTCTTTGCCATTTTTGGCAGGAAGTGGCAGGCACTTTTTCTTATAAATTAAAAATATTATTAAAGATCATAAAGTTAAATAATGGCACTATCCTTGCAACTTCCTAAAAAAACATAATTTTTGGGAAATTATAAAAATGGGAAATGTACTGAATTTGGGCAATGTACAGGCAATTTTACTGTCATCTGACAGTACGCTTGCTAAAAAACTGTTTTTTTCTATGCAAAGCAATGCTGTAAATGCATCAACCCTTTCATCTAATGCTACAAGTGTAGCTACAGCAACGCTTTTACCGAATACCAATCTTATAGCCAACACTATCAATGCAGGAGCTATCAATGCTAGCAGTTTAGTTGCATTTCAACGAGAGCTTGAAAGACAATCTAAACAGCAAACTTACGAGGATAAGCTCAATTCTTTAAAGCAGGGAATCATTTCAGCTGAATCTAAAGCATCTTTAGATTCAGCAACTGCAAGCTCTGCTTTTTATTATGCTAATAATAAAGAACTAAGCTCCTCATCGAATTCTTCAAAAGCAGAGTTTTTAAAAGGTAAAAAAGCTCTTCACGGTGAAGCTTATTCTCAAGATTTTGGTTCTGAGAGTTTAGAGCCTGTAAATACTGATGCTTTAGATGAGTTAGCTCCAGTTTCTAGACCCGATGCTTCATTAAATAATGATGACACCGATCCTCAAGTAATTGAACAAGAGTTAAAAGAGATATTTTTAAATTCATCCCATTGTGCTTCAAAGTCTATCTTTGAAAATGAATTGTCCTTAGATGACACTCCTATCTTTTTTGGATCAGAACATTCTCTTAGTGTGTCAGCATCAGTAGCTCAATTAGTCGATAACATGGTAAATACTCTTTTGAGCTACCAAAGCATTCCATTAAATAATGCCTTAGAGATGATTACAAATATCTCTATGTTAATGAAAGCAGTAAGTGACTGCTCTACTACTGCTATTGAGACCATCTCTCAATCAACTGTACTAACAAACCAGTACAATCCTAAAGTAATCATGCTCCCCCTGTATGTCTTAGGTTATAGCCTCATTGATTACCTTAGACGCTATAACTGCAAGGAGTTCAATTACAAGAAGGAAAGACAGAAAGCTGAAGAAAAGATCGCTAAAAATGAGAAAGAGCGTAAACAAAGAATGGCTGAGTTTGCTGCTTCTTTCCAGTTTAACTACAGTTAAAGATGTATACAGCTGTTAATGCTGTTTAGATTTTCAAAAGAAAGAGTTATAAGTCTCTTTTAGAGTGGAAAGAAAAACACAGCAATCGCAATGCTCTTTTAGTTAAAGGTGCTAAAGGTGTTGGTAAAACTACGCTTGTAAAAGAGTTTGCTAAAAATGAATTTAAACCTACATTCTGATTGACTTTGAAACAGCAACTAAAGAGCTCATAAGCTTGTTTGATGACATGCAGAATTTAGATTGGTTCTTTCTAAAGCTGCAACAGTTTACTCATGTAAGACTCTATGAACATGACTCAGTCATTATTTTTGATGAGGTTGAGTACTTTTCTCGAGCAAGACAGGCTATCAAATATCTTGTAGCAGATGGCAGATATAAATATCTAGAAACAGGCTCATATCTTGAGCGTAAGAAGAACCTTCAAAATATTCTGATACCAGGTGAAGAGTAAAAACTCACTCTAATACCTTTAGATTTTGAAGAGTTTTTATGGGCTACTGGAGATGAAATCACAGCTGATACCATAAAACAGCTCATAGAAGATAAAAACGAGGCAGGAACGACTCTACACCAAAACTTAATGCAAAAATTTAACCTCTTCATGTTAATAGGAGGTATGCCTGAAGCTATCAGAACTTATACAATTACAAACAACCTTGAAGAGGTAGACAGTGTAAAAAGACAGATCCTAAAATAATATAAAGTTGAACTTTTAAAGATTAAGAGAAAAGGATTTGCTTACAAGTTATTCAAGGCTATACCTGAAAACCTGCTTAACCAAGCCTCTAGATTTATCCTGTCTAATGTAAAGAAAGGAGCAAGATCTGTTAGTGTTCAGAAGTTACTGCCAAATATTTTAAGTTCCTATGAACTTAACATTGCCTACAAAGTAATGAATCCAAATGATGAAGTAAGTCTTTTTGCCGATGACAGCCGCCACAAATTGTTTCTTTCAGATACAGGACTTTTCATTACACTTGCTTTTATCGACAAGAAATACACAGAGAATGTAATTTATAACTAATTGCTTTCAGATAAGCATGAAGCTAATTTGGGTTATGTTTACGAAAATACTATAGCTCAAATGCTAGTTTCAAAAGGTTATAAACTTTTCTATTACACTATGAAAAGTGAACCCCCTAATCATCTGTATGAAGTAGATTTTTTAATCTCTGAAGGTGACAAGATAAGTCCTATTGAGGTTAAGTCTTGCAATTACAGGCAACACAAATCACTAGAAGTCTTTTGTGAAAAGTTCAGTAGAAGAGTAAAGAACAAATACGTTATCCACACTAAGAATTATGCTTTTGCTAATGGAATACATTTCCTTCCTGTATATATGGTTCCCTTTTTTTAATTCCTGAAGATTTGAGATATTAAGGAAGAAAGGCTCATAAGTACAACATGACAGTTTCATAACCGAATACACAGAAAATTTGGCTGTACAATACTTTAAACACTTAATATCTCAAAAGAAATTTGCACCAAAATTTGCCACCCTAATAAAACGCTTACGCTCACATAAAACATCGCATTCTTATGCAATAAGAGCTATCTTTTTCGGGTTACGAGAAAAAAAAGCGCTCAAAATGTGCTTTTTATAGTAAAATACCGAAAGTTTGTGTGCTGAAAAGAAAGTGATATTCAATCAGAACAGCACTAACGGCTGTATCAAAAAATGTATTTATTGAGGATAGGATCATGAGAAAACCTGTTGTAATGGGTAACTGGAAATTAAACGGTACCAAGTCAACTGTTACTGATTTAATTAAGGCATTCAGAGAGCCAGCTGACAAAAATGCAAACGTAGATGTTGCAATTTGTGCTCCTGCTATTTTCATTGGTATGGTTGAATCATTAGCAACTGGTTCAAGCTTAAAGTGGGGTTCAGAGGACTGCGATATCCACACTAAGGGTGCTTACACTGGTGAGAACTCACCTGAGATGTTAAAGGAATTCGGCTGCACCTACGCTATCGTTGGTCACTCAGAGCGTCGTGGCTACCACAATGAGTCAAATGAAATCGTAGCTGGCAAGTTCAAAGCTGCTCAGGATAACGGTTTAACTCCAGTATTATGCATCGGCGAGTCAGAGGCTGAGTACGATGCAGGTAAGACTCTTGATGTTTGCAAGGCAGAAATCAAGGCTGTTATCGATTTATGCGGTATCGAAGCTTTCAAGAATGCAATCATTGCTTACGAGCCAATTTGGGCAATCGGTACTGGTAAGACTGCAACTCCTGAAATCGCACAGAACGTTCACCACGGTATCCGTGAGTTCTTAAAGACCTTCAATGCAGAAGTTGCTGACGGCGTACGTATTCTTTACGGTGGTTCATGCAACGCTAAGAATGCTGCTGACATCTTCGCACAGCCAGATGTTGATGGTGGCTTAATTGGTGGTGCTTCATTAAAGGCTCCAGATTTCACTGCTATTATCGAAGCAGCTGCAAAGGCTTAATTTAAAAATAACGGACACGTGTAATATGGCAATCAAGAAAATTGGTGTTCTGACCTCAGGTGGTGATGCACCAGGCATGAACGCAGCTATTCGTGCTGTAGTTCGCACAGCTTTATCATATGGTTGGGAAGTTTTAGGTGTACGTGATGGTTACTCTGGATTACATTCAGGTAATTTCGTACAGTTAAACAGCCACTCAGTATCTGATCTGTTAAACCGTGGAGGTACTTTCTTAGGTACAGCTCGTTTCCCACAGTTCAAGCAGCCTCAGGTTCGTCAGGAAAGTGTTGAAGTTATGAAGAAACACGGCATCGATGCTCTAGTAGTTATCGGTGGTGACGGCTCATACATGGGCGCTAAGTTAATTTCTGAGTTAGGCTTCCCTTGCATTGGTTTACCAGGCACTATCGATAACGATATCGCTGGTACTGATGCTACAATCGGTTTCGATACAGCTTTAAATACAGCTGTTGAAGCTATTGATAAGTTACGTGACACCTGTTCTTCACACAAGCGTATCAGCGTTGTTGAAGTTATGGGCCACCACTGTGGCGATTTAGCTGTATGCGCAGCAGTATCATGCGGTACTGAGGCAGTTCTTGTTCCAGAAGTTCAGTGGAACAAAGAGCAGGTTTATGCTGACATTAAGAAAGGCATCGATGCTGGTAAGCGTCATGCAATCTTAGTTGTTTGCGAGAACCAGACAGATGTTCACCAGATGGCTAAAGAGTTAGAAGAGTTAACAGGTCTTGAGACCCGTGCTACTGTTCTAGGTCACATTCAGCGCGGTGGTTCACCAACAGCTGTTGACCGTGTATTAGCATCACGTATGGGCGCTTATGCTTGTGAGCTATTAAAGAGCGGCGAATCAGGTCGTTGTATCGGTGTTGAGCGAGGCGAACTAGTTCACCATGACATCATCGAGTGCATCAACAACATGAAGCACCAGTTCATGAAGAGCACTTACGATTTAGCTTTAAGTTTGAAGTAATTATTGCTTTTCTTAAAAATGCCCTCTTTTGAGGGCATTTTTGTTTCTTAAGATTTATCTTCTAAAACTTATCTCTACTTTTATGTTCACAATTTGTCACTAATAAAGGCAAAATGAGGGCTTTATAATATATAATTTTAGATGTAGTTTTGGAGATAAATACGTATGAAAGATATCAGCTCAACAGGCTCATTTATAAACTTTTATCTAAATAATTACATTTATGTAGATAAAACACAGTACATTAGAGACCTGATAAAGCTTGAAAGAGTTTTTATCTCCCGTCCACGTCGTTTTGGTAAATCTCTTACCTTAGATA
>ENA-OUQF01001327-OUQF01001327.1-human-gut-metagenome-genome-assembly--contig:-NODE-1327-length-15228-cov-17.033942_pt1 | contig 15228 bp, 15 predicted proteins | sample MGYA00237947_ERZ548826 | MGnify/ENA primary metagenome ERZ548826 (study PRJEB26490, sample SAMN05194701) | human gut metagenome | biome: terrestrial biome; feature: human-associated habitat... | reverse complement strand
TGTATACAATGGATTATAGTGCGGATTATGGATTGGATGAGTTTTTAGAAAAAGGCGCAAGCAATGATAAAGAGCTTGTCGAATTTGTGGTGAATCACGTCATGAAGGGATTACCATTAAGCATAAATATTCCAGATTTAGGTTGTTCTACATTTATTGCACAAAATAAAGATTCAGGATATTTGTTTGGTCGTAACTTTGATATGGATTATTCGCCAAGTGTATTAGTTAAGACGAAACCTAAAAATGGATATGCCTCTGTATCCATGGTGAATTTAGGTTTTGTTGGGTATAATGAAAAACATTTACCAGATACATTAAAGGATTCATTAGTAACTTTGGCAGCCCCTTATGCACCATTAGATGGAATGAATGAAAAAGGATTAGCGGTTGGTGTATTGTTGATTGATACAAAACCTACAAATCAGAATACAAAAAAGGTGGATATCACAACGACAACAGCGATTCGTTTAATGCTTGATAAGGCCAAAAATGTGGATGAAGCATTAGAATTATTATCTTCTTATGACATGCATTCAAGTGCGAATAGTTGTTATCATTTCCAAATTTGTGATGCTTCTGGAAAGAGTGTTGTTGTAGAATATGTGGATGATGAAATGAAGGTTGTATATCCAGACAAGAATTATCAGTGTGCCACAAATTTCTTATTGACTCAACCCGAAGCAGAATTTAATTTTGGCCAAGACCGCTACCAAATTATTGATGAAAAATTAAGTTCCACAAATGGAAAACTATCCAAACATGAGGCTATGCAACTTTTATCCGATTGTTCGCAAGATGCGCATAAAAACAAACAGGGAAAAATATCAAAGACACAATGGTCTTGTGTATATGATTTAAAGAATAAAAAGGTAACGATTTGTGTGAATCAAAATTATGATGCGAAATACACAATTTCTGTGCTAGAATAAAATTATGAAAAAGAATGAACAAGTATTAGAAGCATGGCTTCAAATGACAACTGTTATCAATAATGAAAGAATCACTCCAGATCTTCCTTACAATGAGTCGATGATTTGTCGTTATTTATATCAAAATCAAGATTTAGATGTAACCGCAACGGATTTATGCAACTATATGCGCATGCAAAAATCGCAGATGAATCGTACGCTTACAAGTATGGAAAAAAAGCAATTGATTACACGTATTCGTAGTGAAAAGGATACGCGTAAAATCTATATTACATTAAATGATTCGATGATTAAAATCTATAAGAAACAACATGAAAAGATTTTAAAAATTGTAGATGAATTGTTTGATAAGATTGGCTATGAAAGACAACCTGAAGTGATTGAACTGTTTGATTTGATTACACAAACCGCAAAAGAAATGTTGAAAAGATAAGCTGGATCCCCAGCTTTTTCTTTTGTTTCATAAACCCTTCTTTTTTGATAGAATATAGGTGGCGTTTGGGGAGGCTTATATGAAAAAATCAAATTATGTAAAAGATGTATTGATTGTATTATTGGGAAATTTTATGGTGGCAGTGTCGGTTGCTTTTTTTGTTTTACCGAATAATACATTAACTGGAGGGGTAGCCGGTGTGGCAGTGGCATTAAAACCGTTGTTACCATTTATTCCATCGGTATGGTTGATCAATATATTGATGATTGGACTTTATATTGTGGGAGCCGTTTTTTTAGGAAAGGCATTCGCATTGAAATCATTAATTTCAACATTTAGTTATTCGTTTTTCGTTTCTTTGTTGACTTATGTGACAACTTTATTTCCAAAAGATACATTTGTGATGCAACCCATGTTGGCAAGTATTTATTGTGGGTTGATTTCAGGTATTGGCTTAGGACTTTGTTTTAGAGTAAACGCAAGTACAGGAGGAATGGATATTCCTGCATTATTGATTCATAAATTTACGCATATTTCTTCTGGAAATTCCGTCATGATCATTGATGCTTTAACTGTATTATTGGGAATGTCTACATATGGTGTAGAACCAGCTTTGATTGGAGTTTTATCTGTATTCACATCTGGTTTTGCGATTGATAAAACGATTTTGATTGGTTCAAGTACAGCTATTAACTGTATGGTTATTTCGGACCAATGGGTTGAAATTAAAAATCATGTACTAGACAACATGAAACGTGGAGTTACTGTTTTAGAAGGTAAGGGTGGATATACAAACGAATCCAAACCTGTATTGATGATTGTTATTCCACAAAAAATGTATTCGAATTTAGAACATGAAATCATGAAGGTGGATCCAAGAGCGTTTATTATCGTGAATAGTGTTCATGAAGTCGATGGCGAAGGATTTACTTATGAATTGGAGGATTTAAAGTGACGACAAAATTAGTGATTTGTGACATTGATGCGACATTAGTGAATGAAAAGAAAGAATTGACACCTAGAACGAAGAAAAATTTAATTCAACTTCATGAAAAAGGAATTTATTTTGGCATTGCATCTGGTCGTCCAGCAGATGAATTAAAACGCAATAAAGAGTATTGGGATTTACCTTTTGACTTTGATTTTGTGGTAGGGATGAATGGCGCAGAACTTTGGGATGGAGTGCATCAAAAATTCTACAGCTATTTCATGATGAAAAAGGAATGGCTAAAAGAAACCATGGAAATCATGAAAGTTGTCAAATGTAATCCAATGATATATTGGAATGGAAAGATTCGTTGTGTTCATATTGATGATTGGATGATTCATTCGGCTTCTACATCGCATAAAGAATTGGAAATTGTAAAATTAGAAGATTTCTATGCACATGAAAACGCAAAAATCATGTTCCGTATGAAAGAAGAGGATATGCCTAAGGCGGAAGCTTGGGTAAAAGAACATCCAAATCCTTATTATCATGGTTTTAAAACACAATCCACACTACTTGAATTTTGTGATAAAAGAATTAATAAGGGGTATGGACTTAAAAAAATATGTGAACTCAATGATTTAGATATAAAGGATGTCATGGCCTTTGGAGATACATCCAATGATAATGACATGTTAAAAGTAGCGGGTTGTGGCGTTTGTATGATCAATGGTACGGATGATACAAAGGCTTGTGCTAATGCCATTACCAAACAGGATAATGATCATGATGGCTTAGCTATTTATCTAGAAGAAAGTGGAATTCTATGCTAAAAGTATGCGTAATTGGAGGGGGTCCATCCGGATTGATGGCTGCCTATACGGCAAGTTTAGAAGGGCATCAAGTTGAATTGTTTGAGAAGAATAAACAATTGGGTAAGAAATTACAACTCACAGGTCATGGGCGTTGTAATGTGACAAACAATTGTTCAAAAGATGAATTTTTTAAGCATGTTGTGCACAATGAAAAATTCTTGTATAGTCCTTTTTCACAATTTTCGAATTTGGATATGATCAAATTTTTAAAATCCAATGGTTTACCTACCATTGAAGAAGATCATGGACGTATGTTTCCAGGTTCAAACTCAAGTCAAGACGTTGTCTTATTGTTTGTAGATTTATTACGCAAAAACAATGTCATCCTACATATGGATGAGGCTTGTACAGATTTATTGGTTGAAGACGATAGAGTTGTTGGAATCAAAACGGATAAAGGAACATATTCATTTGATGTAGTCATTGTCGCAACGGGAGGAAAATCATTTGTATCCACAGGAAGTAGTGGAGATGGATATAAATGGGCTCATAATTTGGATATTAAAGTAAGTGATTTGTATCCTGGATTAGTTGCTTTACGCACTAAGGAAGACTTTGATTTGGCTGGACTTTCATTGTCTAATGTTGGAATTCAAATAAAGAAAGGTAAAAAAGTTCTTTATAAAGAATGTGGTGATATTTTATTTACCCATGAAGGTTTAAGTGGACCTGCAATTTTGGCCATGTCAAGCTATGTCATAAATTCAAAACCCGAACGAATTATTTTAGATTTAATTTGTGATAAATCAATTGATGAAGTAGACATGCTCTTGTTAGAACGAATGAATCATTCTTCGAATAAAAAATTGAGCCATATTTTAGAAACAATGATTCCTAAGCGATTGGTTCAATATGTTATGAATCGATTATATATTGATGATTCTTTAAAAGCCAATGAAACCACAAAAGCACAAAGAAGAAGTATTAGTGAATTATTAAAGTGCTTAAGTTTTGAAATCGCAAATTTTGCAGGTTTTGATCAAGCTATGATTACTGTGGGTGGAATCAAGACCAATCAAATTCAGCCTCAGACAATGGAAGCTAAGAAAATTAAAGGTTTAAAATTTGTTGGAGAAGTTTTAGATTTGGATGCACAAACAGGTGGATACAATCTACAAATCGCATGGACAACAGGATATGTTGCGGGAAGCACAATAAAAGAAGGGGCTAATTAAAGTCCCTTCTTAAATTTTGATGCAGGAATATGACAATAGGCACCTGGATTTTTATCTAGGTATTTTTGATGATATTCTTCGGCATTAAAAAAGTTTTTCATAGGCTCTACTTCAACAGCTAGAGGCGAATCATATTTCTTTTGGATTTCGTTGTATTTAGATTGAATGGTTTCTAAATCTGCTTTTTCCACATAATAAATACCTGTACGATAGGAAATACCGATATCTTCACCTTGTTGATTGACGGATACCGGATCAATGATATCAAAGTATAAGTCTAAAATTTTAGATAATGAAATTGTTTTGTCATCATATTGAATTTCTAATGTTTCTGCATGACCTGTAAGCCCTGCTTTAACATCTTTATATTCTGGATTTTGCGTTTTACCATTCGCATATCCAACAATTGTTTTTAAGATGCCATCAAATTGATCAAAATAGTGTTGTACACCCCAGAAACAGCCACCTGCTAAATATATTGTTTTTATCATTTTAATTTATAATATTTTCCTTTCGAATCCTTTTTATATCGACCTACTTTTTTTGCGTAATCACTTTCGATCCATTTTGAAAGTTTACACTTCTTTTGTTTATTCGCTAAGATAGGCATTAAATATTTGCTTAAATCATCAATTGATGCATAGCGTGTATTGATTTTAGGATATTTTTTTAAGGCTTCTAAAACCTCTTCATCACTCGCCTCATTTGGCTTTTGATTTGTTTGTGGCGGTTGTTTTTTTGCTTTTTGAACTTGTTTTGGCTGTTCTTCTTTTAATGGCAATAAGAATGTATCTCTTGTTTGCAAGATTTCGATGTCGATGTCTTTACCTTGAAACATTAAAGCTTGTTTAATACCATGAAATCCCTGATCATTTGTGACAAGAAGAATTTTTTTAGGTATAACATTGGCAACAACTTGACCAAGAAGTGTAGCACAATAGATGTCCGCAAAATTCTTTTGACTTTGGTGTGTATTGAAACAATAGGAATTAGGAAAATCTTTGGCAATCGTAAAGATTTGTTGCCATGCTTTTTGTCCTATTTTTTCAAAGTTTCCAAAGAAAAAGAAAACGCTAGGACTTGTGGCGTTCAGTGTATTAATATCGAATTGTTGGACATTTTCGCAGTCAATACAATAGAGTGTACAGTCTTCAAAATTATCGATTTGTATATTTTGAGGTGAAAAACTCATGCATTGAGAAAATGTTCCAATTGAAAAATTAAGTTGTGACATTTCATTCATCCTTTCATAAATAATTATAGCACAACATGGTATTCTTTCCTTTTATTTGTTATAATAAACTTCAAAGGGGGAGTTTTAGTGGCTTATTATCACATCTTAAAAGAACGTCGTACAAACCTAAAACTTTCCATTCAGGATGTTTCAAATCAGACGCGACTAGCGCCTCAATATATACAAGCTATCGAAGAACACAACTTAGATGTTTTTTCGGATGATTTTTCTTTCGTTCGTTATTTTGTACATGCCTATTGCGATGCCATTGGTGTAAATTGGCAAGCAATCGCTGATGAAGTGGACATGGATATTAATGAAGTGGCTCATCAAAAAGATATGGCTTTGACAATGGCACAAAGACGAATGGTAGAGCAAATGGCGAGTGTTCAAAAGAAAAAGAAGTCATCGACTAAAAAGAAAAAATCTTGGTTTCAAAAACATGTAAGTCGAACAAGTTCTTCTTTGAGTACAAATCAATCGCAATTGATTAAAGTGCTTGTCCTGATTGGAATTGCAGGTTTATGCGTTTTATCTGTTATTAATTTTGGGCTTCGTGCCATTTCAAATCAGAAACTTCAAACGCAAGAGGCTTTGCGTCAAGAACAGCTTTCAAAAAAGGAACAGGAAACCAATAAATTGGCAAATCAACGTCAAAAGGCAAAGGAAGCAGCTGCTTTAGTTGTCGAAAAAATAAGTGATGAAACCAATGCATATCAGCTTTCAAATATACAATCTGATGTTAAAAAATTAGATTTAAGTATTACTTTACCGACTAAGTCAAAGATCACTGTGACAAAAGATGGTGAAACGATCAACGATGATACAAAAGTATATACGGGTACATTTACGCAATCTCTAGAATTATCCGAGAATTGTACTTTTGAAATTAGTATTGAAACATATTCGGATAACTCGATTACTATTGATGGAAAGGAGATTTCTTTTGATAAAACAGATTGGCAAGAAGGTCAACCGGCCATCATAACTTTACAGGTTGGAAAAGGAAATCAAAAAGAGACTGAAGAATATTCACAATATGATGATAGTGGCTATGATTATGGTTACTCAGATGAATATTATGGACAAGAGGGGGATTATACATATGACCAAAATGAATATACCGAACAGACTAACGATTATTAGAATTTTATTAGTACCGGTAGTTGTAGCTGTATATTTATGCATGGATCCTACTCTTTGCGTAATTGATGAAACAAGCGGCTTAGCCCTTCGAGATGTGATTGCGTTTGTGATCTTTGCGGTTGCGAGTATTACCGATTTCTTTGATGGAATGTTGGCAAGAAAGAACAATTGGATTACTTCATTTGGAAAATTTGCCGATCCAATCGCAGATAAGATGTTAGTCAATACAGTATTGATCTTGATGGTTTATTTCCATCAGGCAAATGTGATTGCGGTATTATTGATGATCGCAAGAGATTTGATCGTAGATGGATTAAGAATGAGTGCTGCAAATTCTGGTGAAGTTGTCAGTGCAGGAATTTTTGGAAAATTAAAAACTGTACTACAAATGTTTGCGCTTGTGTTCTTATTGTTGAAAGATTGGCCATTTGTCTATATGGGTATTCGTATGGATCAAATTTTGTTGTGGGCAGCAACAGTGGCTTCTTTATATAGTGGATTGATTTATTTCAATCAATTAAAAAAATATGTTTTGGAGACTATGTAATGAATGATGCAAGACAACTAGTTTCTTTATGTACAGAAAATCATTTAACCATTTCTAGCTGTGAAAGTTTAACGGCTGGATTATTTACGAGTACGATTGCCTCCATACCTGGGGCAAGTGCCATATTAAAAGGTGGCTTAGTGACTTATTTTACACCAATGAAAAGTGTATTGGCTCATGTGGATGTGGACTTAATTCAAAAATATGGTGTAATCAGTGAAGAGTGTGCGTATGCGATGGCTAAAAATACAAGACAAATTATGGATGTGGATTATTGTATTTCTTTTACAGGAAATGCTGGACCGGATGCTTGGGAAGAAAAACCAGCGGGAAGAGTATATTGTGCAATCGCATCAAAAAAAACTATTCAAGTGTATGGTTTTCAATGTACAGGTTTGTCTAGAAATGATGTTAGAGAACATGTTGTTATGCAGATGATTGATATATTGATTCAAACAATTCAAAAGGAGAATATATGCCAAAAGAAAAAGTAGAAACAAATAAAGATAAGCTTTTAAGTGATGTTTTAAATGAAATCGAAAGGGAATATGGTAAAGGTTCTGTCATGAAACTTGGGGATCGAGCGGCTGTTGATATTGAACCTATTCCTTCAGGAAGTTTACTTTTAGATGATGCCTTGGGTATTGGCGGATATCCAAAGGGAAGAATTATTGAAATCTTCGGTCCGGAATCAAGTGGTAAAACAACGCTTGCTTTACATGCCGTTGCTGAAGTTCAAAAAAAGGGTGGTCGAGCAGCCTTTATTGATGCAGAAAATGCGATCGATCCTGTATACGCAAAAAATTTAGGTGTTAATATTGATGAATTAATTTTGTCTCAACCAGATTCAGGTGAACAAGGATTGGATATTATGTTGATGCTTGTAGAAAGTGGAGCTGTTGATTTGGTTGTTGTAGATAGTGTTGCAGCTTTAGTTCCACAAGCCGAATTAGATGGGGAAATGGGTGATAATCAAGTTGGATTACAAGCTCGTATGATGTCTAAGGCTATGCGTAAGCTTGCCGGAGCAATGAACCAAAATGATTGTACGGCTATTTTTATCAACCAGCTTCGTGAAAAAGTCGGCGTTATTTATGGAAATCCAGAAACAACACCGGGTGGGCGAGCTTTGAAATTCTACTCATCTGTTCGTGTAGATATTCGTAAGGCAGATGCCATTAAAAATGGTACAGACATTGTAGGGAATAAAGTCAAAGTAAAAATTGTTAAAAATAAGGTAGCTCCTCCATTTAAATCGGCTGTACTTGAAATTATGTACGGAGAAGGAATCTCTTATATTAGTGAACTATTAGATTTATGTGTTGATGCCAATATTGTAAAAAAGGCAGGGGCATGGTTTAGCTATGAAGGAGAAAAAATTGGACAGGGAAAAGAGGCTGCCAAAGCTTACATCAAGGCAAATCCAGAATTCAAATCAATGCTTGAAGAGAAATTAAAGGAGTTTAGAACAAACAAAGATGTTGAAGAATAAGAGTTCTGCGTAGAACTCTTATTTTCATTTAGAGGTATATATTATATGGCACGTTTAGAAAATAAGAATTATAAATCCATTCAAAAAATTGAATTAAATAATCCGGTTGTATTTGTGGTGGATATGATAAAAGGGTTTGTGAATATAGGCCCACTTCATGATGAAGCTATTGGCAATGTGGAAAAGAATATTGAAAATCTATTAACATGTTTAGAGTGCAACAATTTTTTTGTATGTGATTCACATCCACCAAAGACGCGTGAATTCAATTCGTTTCCAGCACATTGTGTAATTGGAAGTGAAGAAGCTGAAGTAGTTGATTCTTTAAAGCCGTTTGTGAAACATGTCATCAAGAAGAACAGTACGAATACGTTTATGGCACCTGAATTTGAAGAGTTTCTAAATTCAGATTTGAAGTATTATCGTGATATAATTGTGACAGGTTGTTGTACAGATCTTTGTGTGCTTCATTTTGTGTTAAGTTTAAACACTTGGTTCAATGAACACAATATGAATGAATATCGTATTATCGTGGTTGAAAACTGTACAGAAACCTATCATATACCAGAAGTACATGAAGCTACATTCTTTAATGATGTCGCATTTAGAATGATGGAAATGAATGGCATTCAAGTTGTTTCTGAAGTAAGGGAGTAAGATTAAAAAAATGAAAGATAAGAGAAATTTAAGTTTAGTCATGGACTTTTATGAACTAACAATGAGTCAATGTTATTTTAATGATAATAAAGACAAAGAAGTCGTATTTGACTTATTCTATCGTAAAAATCCGGATGACGGGGGATATTGTGTATTTGCAGGTTTAGAACAAGTTGTGGATTATGTTTCAAATTTGCATTTTGAAAAAGAAGATATTGATTATTTGCGCTCATTAAACCAATTTAGTGAAGAATTTTTAGAATATTTATCAACCATTCGTTTTACAGGTGATATTTATGCGATTCCAGAAGGAACACCGGTATTTCCTCATGAACCATTGGTTCGTGTAAAAGCACCAATTATTGAAGCACAACTTGTAGAAACGGCATTACTTTTGGCTATCAATCACCAAACTTTGATTGCGACAAAATCACGTCGTATTGTACAGGCTAGTGAAGGAAGAGCGGTTATGGAATTTGGTGCGCGTCGAGCTCATAACTTTGATGCAGCTATTCTAGGAGCAAGAGCTGCATATATTGCAGGTTGTGCAGGAAGTGCTACAACATATTCTGGTAAAGAATTTGGTGTACCTGTACTTGGTACAATGGCACACTCATTTATTCAAAGTTTTGATACCGAATATGATGCGTTTATGTATTATGCTAAAACATATCCAAATGCATGTACTTTATTGATTGATACATATTCAACTTTAAAATCAGGTATTGTGAATGCCATTAAAGTAGCTAAGGATTATCTAGAACCCAATGGATACCGTTTAAAAGGTGTTCGTATTGATAGTGGAGATATGGCATATCTTTCTAAAAAAGTTCGTAAGATGTTAGATGAAGCCGGTATGGAAGATTGTAAGATTGTTGTATCCAATTCCTTAGATGAATATGTCATTGAATCTTTGATTCACCAACAAGGCGCTAAAATTGATTCGTTTGGTGTTGGTGAAAACTTGATTTGTTCAAAAAATTCACCAGTATTTGGTGGTGTTTATAAAATGGTGGCGATTGAAAAAGATGGTCAAGTAATCCCAAAAATCAAAATCAGTGATAATGTTGAAAAAGTGACAAATCCAGGTATGAAGAATTTAAATCGTATTATGGATAAAGAAACAGGTATGGCCATTGCCGATTTACTTACATTAGAAGGTGAAGTCATTGATACAACCCAAGATCTAACCATCTATCATCCAATGTCACGTTGGAAATACAAAGTGATTCCAGCCAATACATATACAGTACGTGATATGTTAGTGCCAATCTTTAAAGATGGAAAATTAGTTTATAATCTACCAACTCTAGAAGAAATTCGTGCATACAGCGAAAAGGAACTTGCTACAATTTGGGATGAAATCAAACGTTTTGTATATCCACAAGAATATTATGTTGACTTAAGTGAAAAGTTATTGAATCTTAAGCTAGAAATGTTGAAGAAATATAAATAAAAAAAGAAACCGTCGCCTGACGGTTTTTGTGTTAAATACAGCTTTCAAAGAATGCACGCATATCCTTGGCTAATAGATCAAAGCTTTCTTTACCAAGATAAGCCATATGACCACTTGGATATTCACCAATGGTTACTCGGCTTGGATCTAGATTGGAATGGGTTGCCAAATATCTGGCATTTCCTGCAGTAGTACATAAATCATATAGACCTGAGGCAAAGAAGACTTTCATCTGTTTGTTTCTTCGCATGCATCCAGCTAAGGATTGGGCAGGACTTGTTTTGAATTCACGATTCCATGTCATATTGACATCAAAGACTAAGCCTTTTGAGATACGATCACTTGTGATATTTAATTCCTGGCGCATCAATCCATAGGCAGTCTGGAAAGCAGGTGTATATTGTCCCATAGCTGGGTCATCCGCAATGACGTTAGCTTCTATGATTTCTGGATCATCATTCCAAGTATAACGACCGTCATAGAATCCTAAAGCTAAACCTTTATCTTCTAATAGTTTATGCGTAAAACCTTTCTGCATATCCATATGTAAATGGTGTCTTAACCAATAGGTTTGATCAATACCTGAATAATAGGCTAATTTATCTGCGATTTCTTCTTTGTTCGGGCAGGCATCTCCTAAAAATAAAGCTGTAACATATTCAGTAGATGCGAATGTAAAGGCTTCTTCAATAAAGTCTTTTTGTGAAATATCATCTTTAGGATTATGGAAATAATTTGTGGCAGCCATTGTGATTAAGTCTGTAGCACTTGCTTCAACAGGAAGCTTTTCAATAAAGTAACTTCCAAGTAAGAAGATACCACTCACACTAATGCCCATCGTATCGGCTTTTTCAGGACCTGCACCCATCAACTCTCCTGCCAGTAGGGCACTTCTAGCCGTACCATAGCTTTCACCAGCTAGTAAGACTGGGGAATTTCTTCGATTGTAACGAGTTAAGAATTGTTCAATGAATTTTGAAACACTTCGAACATCGCCATGTGTTTCATAAAATTCTTTTCTTGCCTTTTCTTGAATTAAACGACCTAGTCCAGTTCCAACGGGGTCAATAAAGACTAAATCACATAAGTCTAATAAACAATGTGGATTGTCTTCTAATTCAAAAGGTGGAACTGTAGGAAGGTTTAGTTCATCATCTAATTTTACAATTCTTGGACCAAATAATCCCATGTGAAGCCAAAGGCTTGCACATCCTGGACCGCCATTATAAATAAATAAGATGGGACGTTTTGAATTGTCTTGAATATCACTTCTAAAATAGGCATAACTAAATATGGATGCGACTGGATTGTTTTCTTCGTCCACGAAGAAATTGTCTTCACAAATTGTATGATAAGGAATGGTTGTTCCTTGAATTTGTAGGCTTCCATCTGCCTCATATTTTGATTTTTCTAAGTTTTCTTGAATACGCATTATTTCACCTCACACTTTTTAATAAAGACATTGAAGATGTCTTGCATCTCACCATATTTATGGGACAAGGCTTCTGGATGAAATTGTACGGCATAAATGGGTAAAGACTCATGTTCAATGGCTTCAATAATTCCATCTGGTGCTTTAGCTACAACTTTAAAGTGTGGTGCTAAATCCTTGATGGCTTGATGATGAAAACTATTCACATAAGCTTCATCACTTAAGCTAGGATATAAAAAACTATCCTTTTCAATATGGATTTTATGACTTGGATTTTCTCTTTTTTCTTGTTGTGCATGCTTGATTACATTTCTTTTACAATACGACAAATCTTGATATAGAGATCCTTTAAAATAGACATTCAACATCTGTATGCCACGACAGATTCCAAAAATAGGAATCTGTTTTTCATTGGCATATTTTAATACTCGCATTTCATAATAATCACGATCTAAGCTTGAATTACCTTGTAAAGGTTCTGGATTTTCATTATAAATCATAGGATTCACATCAATTCCACCTGTCACAATCAATCCATCTAATAGATTAACTTGAGCTTGAATTGTATCATAGTCATTTGTGATGGGAAGAATGATTGGACAGCCACCGGCACGAATGACACTATGGATATAGGCTTCATTGATAAATTGTTTAGGAAGATTTTCTTTATCCAATTCATTACAAGTTAGACCAATAATAGGCCTATGCATTTTGATCCTCTAAAAGAGTGATTTCAATTTTTTCGGTTTCTTTTATGATATATTTACCTGGAATGGCTTCATCCACATATTCCATTTCACCATTTTGATTATCAAATGGATCATTTGGCAAGAAGTTTTTAGCAGGTACAAAAGCACCTTGAAATTTGGATGAGCATGGTGTTCTAAATGGATCTAAATGTCCAAAATAGAAATCTTGTCTTTCCAAGTTTTTAGCACGATAGGATCCACCACCAAATGAACAATCCGCATATAACCATCCATATGGAGCTACATAGAATCGTGCCCAGTCATGATTACCAATGGTTTCAGGTGTTGTATAAAGTCCAGCTTGCCAAGTGGCAGGAATGCCCGCAATACGACATAGAGTAATAAATGTCAATGCTTGTAAACCACAATCTCCTTTTAATCCTGTTGTGACATATTCTGGAATACATGGTAAAGTCGCATAAGCACGTACATAAGAATATGTGACATGTGTTGTGATATAGTTATAAATCAATTTCGCTTTTAATAATGGGTTTGTTTCTTCACCAATGATTTCTTTAACTAGATCCTTTAAGTAATCTGTAAATACAACATGTGGCGCATATTCTTCAAGACAAGTATCTGGATGTTTATCTGTTACAATACTTGGATCTAATTCTTCATAGTGCATGTGATTGATGAATTCATATTCTACACTGAATTCTTCACCTTTTTCATATGGCTTTTCAATATATACACATCTTTGATCTACACTGTTATCATTGACTTGACCTTCATGAGATGTATTTAATAATTTAAAATCTTCAACCTGCGCATATTCTTTTGGGATAGGAAGCCAAACACGAATTGTTTTTCCTGGCTTTTCAAATGTTGGATCCACCTTCAAGCTTGTCTTGACATGAATCTTGCAGTAAACATCCTTTTCTTCTTTCATCTTATGCATTACATCATCTAATAAAGTACTTGCAGCACCATCTTTTTCAATTAAACGATCTTTATAAGCTTTACGCACTTTAATTAGGTTTTCAAAGAAATTGTCTTTTAAATACATTTTTCCCTCAATGAAAATCCATTCAAACGCATTGTCTTTGAATAATTCATCAAATTCTTCATCTTTGAAATCTTCAATTTTGGATTTTAATAACTTGATAGCATCTTCTTTTGAATACGTAAAATTTTCAGGAAGACGAGAAATCAATTCTTTTTCTAATTCTAAACGCTCCTTTAGTTTGGCAGGAATTTCTTTTTGAAGACGTAAATCAATCATTTCCTGCATCAGTTTAAATTGCCCGTTCCATTTTAATTTCATTAAATCTTCAGGAAGTGGCGTGTTCAATGTTGTCATGTTCATAATAGTTCACCTCGTTTTGATTATACTCTATTATGAAAATTATTACATAAAAAAATGAAACTTATTGAAATAAGTTTTGAATTAATTCTTCCTGAGAGTATTTTTCCTGTGTTTTTTTATCTACACTCATTAAAACAGGAGGTAGTTTTCTAAATGATTTGTAGTACTGCAAAATTAAAGATAATGCGAAAAAAGGTGCCCATTCAGTAAGTGTCATATTTTCTTTTGGTTCTAATAAAAATCCATCTTTTAAAACTTCTTTTCGTTTTGCACAATTTAAGGCGTATTCCAATTCATTACCGAAATTCACTTTTAATATTTCTTCATCAAAAGAAAGAATAGAACTCAAGTTATCGAAAGGTGCATTCATACTATATTGATATGTATGTTGATCGATTTGTTTCATTACTAACGTTTTATATTTCATGCCTTTATTGTAGCTTATAATACTTTTTGTTTCTGTTAAATATTATTAACATGATATAATTCTATAGGTGATAAAAATATGACATTTGAACAAATGAATTTAGATAAAAATATTATACAAGCCTTACATACATTAGGCTATGAAAAACCATTGCCCGTACAAGAACAAGTGATTCCCAATATTCTTTCGGGAAAAGATTGTATTGTCAAATCAAGAACGGGAAGTGGTAAAACGGCATCTTTTGCGATTCCTATCATTCAAAATCTAGAAATTGATGAAAGAAGTCCACAAGCGTTGGTACTTACTCCAACTCGAGAACTAGCTTTACAAATTCAACAGGATTTTGATCGTATTGGAACTTTTAAAAAAATTAAGACACTACCTATATTTGGTAAGCAGCCATTTAAGTTTCAAAAGGAAGATTTGAAACAAAGAT
>ENA-OUQF01001322-OUQF01001322.1-human-gut-metagenome-genome-assembly--contig:-NODE-1322-length-15276-cov-3.068589_pt1 | contig 15276 bp, 14 predicted proteins | sample MGYA00237947_ERZ548826 | MGnify/ENA primary metagenome ERZ548826 (study PRJEB26490, sample SAMN05194701) | human gut metagenome | biome: terrestrial biome; feature: human-associated habitat; material... | reverse complement strand
AATATATATCTAATGTTTCTTCTCCTGCTGCTAATGTTATTTTATCTGTTACTGACACATTTGTTAATGTTACATTTCCTGTATTCTTTACTTTGATTGTGTAGTTTACTATGTCTCCTGCTTTTACTGTTTCTGTTTGTGTTGTTGCTTTTACTACATCCACCTTTTGCATTTCTTCAACAGGTGTTGTTGTTTGGTCTTTATCTGTTACCTTTTCTGTTTCTTTTCCTGGTTGAGGTGTAGTTTCTCCAGTAACTTCTACATTATTTATTATTGTTCTATCTGCTTTTTCTTTTATATCTTTTTCATAAGATACTGTATATGTAGCAAATATTTCTTTGTATTCTCCTGCTTTTAAATCACCTATTTGTAAGTCTTTAGCAGCAATTTCAATTCCTACAAGTTTTTCATCAAGTACAACATTAGTTAAATCTGCACTACCTGTATTTGTTACTGTTATCTTATACTCAATTACGTCTCCAGTTTGAACCTTTGCATCTAATTCAAGATTTTCTTTGTCTCTTTTAATACCAATAACTTCTTTTATTACTTTGATATCTGCTGTATCTTTTTTATCTGGATTTGTAGGAACTCCTCCAACTGTTGCAACATTTTCAATTTCTCCACTTATATCTTTTACTTCTACAATAAATGTTCTTTCAATTGTAGAATTACCATCTAATTCTACATCCCATGAAATTTGTTTTCTATTATCAGTTGTTGTTGTTACTTTTCCACTATCTGTTACAGAACTTTCTATTAATTCTGTTCCAACTGGAATTGTATCTTCTATTGTTATTTTTCCTAAAACATCACCTGTATTTGTAGCTGTAATTGTATATTTTATTTTGTCTCCTAATTTCGCCACCTCTAGACCATCTTTTACTTCAACATTATTTCTTTCTACTATTTGGCTTGATTTTTTAGCACTTATAATTGATGTTTTTTCTTCATTTTGTATTTGCACCTCCTGTACTATTCTTCCTCTGCGGACATCAGGCTTTTCAGGTAAACTGTATCTCCTTCCAGGAGACCTTCCTTAATTTCAATGGAACTCATATCTGCAAAGCCTGTTTCCACCTCCGTTATTTCCATTTCTCCGTTTTCTGCCTTCCGGTACACACAGGTTTTGCCATTTTCCTCAAACACTGCTTTTTTGGAAACATACAGAACGTCAGAAACACTGTCTGTTACAAAGGTTACATCCGCCGTCATTCCTCCGTATAACAAATCTGTATTTCCTTCCACAGAAATCACTACCGGGTAACTGATGGTAGACGCATAATCGGACGAGGAAGTTGTGGTAATGCTGGCCACCGTTCCCTTATAGGTTTCCTCCGGGTAGGCAGTAAATACGATATCCACGCTGTTTCCCACTGCAATCGCTGACACGTCCTCCTCTGAAACATCAATGGTAATGGTATCCTCCTGGGTGGTATATGTGATCAATGTGCTTTCCTTTGTCAGTTCATCCCCTTCTTCACAATCTACACTGATCACAAGCCCGTTTTCAGGCGCATAAACCACTCCGTCACTTCCCACAAATTCTTCAAAATCATCCATAAGCTGCTGTAGCTCCTCGCAGGTATTCTGGGCCGCTGTTACCTCATTATCCAAAGACTGCGTACTATAATCGTAAATATCCCCGGCCAGTTCTCCTGAGAGAAGTGCGCTTTCATAGTCATTTTCCGCCTGCTTATCTTGAAGGACCTGGCTTACATAAGCATCCTGAAGTTCCTTCTGCTTTTTTTCTATTTCAGCCTGATTTTCTGTGATCGTGCTCTCATAGGTTTCCTTTTGCTCTAAAAGCTGGTTCAAAGCTTCCTTTGCTTCCTCATAATCGCTTAAATTACTCACATAAGCGGCGGCATTATGTGCATCTGTATCATCCAGTATATTTTTTGCAGCGGTATATTCGTTTTGAGCATCCGAAATTTCATCTAAGAAATCCTCATCAGAAAGCTTTTCCTGCGCCTGCGTGATTTCAAGGGAGAGCAGGTTGATTTCCCCTTCTATCCCCTGGATCTTTGCACTGCTCTGGTTTAATGAGGCCTGATACTGCGTCTTTGCGTTTTTTCCCTTTTCCACACTGCTGTCATAGGTGCTTTTTGCACTGATCATGGAAGTCTGGTACTCTGTCTGCGCTGTGGAAAGACTGATCTGCGCCTCTGACAATGCTGCGCTTATTTTTCTTCTGACTGCCGAAATGCTGTCCTTCGTCAGAGAAAACAAAGGATCCCCCTTTTCCACTCTTTGCCCGCTTACAGCGTAGACCTCTTCCACCTCAAGATAACGGCTGCTCTCTTCCTCTTCTTCGTCATCCTCATCTTCTTCCTCGTCTTCCTCATAAATAAGGGAAAGCGCAAGATCATAATCCACCTGCTTCTGGGTAAAGGTCAGGCTTCCGCTTTCTGTAATGCCCAGAACCAGATCTCCCCTGCTGACGGTTTCTTCCTTGTATACATAGGTTTCCCTGGCCATAGCTGGCCTTATCAGTGTAAATAAGCCTGCCCCCAGAAGTCCCAGAAAAAGCACGCCCACTAGAAGAAGCTTTCTTCTGTATTTTTTGTCATTGTGCAGTCTATTTCTGATTTTCTGTATCATTTCCTTCCCCCTTTTCTGTCTCCATTCCCTGTCCTGTCCCGGGAGGTGCAAAGCCTCCGCCCATTTCATTTTCCGAAGGTGTAAAATTTCCGTTCATATCACCCTCCGGAGGCATAAAATCTCCGTTTCCGTCACCTTCCGGAGGCGCAAAATCTCCGTTCCCATCACCCTCCGGAGGCGTAAAGTCCCCTTCCGTTGGTATCTCGTCTCCAAAATAGACATAGGCCGTTAAATTGGAGGTAAGACCCTGCACATCTCCCGTCAGCGTAACCGTTACCTCATAAGTAACAGAGGTTCGGCTCTCTGCCTGCGTGACTGGATTAATTGTTGTTACAATGCCTTCATAGCTCCCATACTCACTGATCATGACGTAAGCCTGTTCCCCTATGCTGATCTGCGCAATATCATTCTGGTCAACCTGCGCCGTAATGGATACTGTTTCCGGATTGCTGTAGGCAATCACAAGAGTATTTCCTGAAAGGTAGGTATCATCCGTTACTGCATTTACCACAATGGTTCCTGCCTTTTCCGTGTAAAAGCAGCCGTCTGAAAGAGCTGCCAGAAAGGAATCCTGGTTTTCCTTTGCCTCTTCCATTTCATCCTTCAGATCTTCCAGCGTTTCCTCAAGGCTTTGCTTTGTGGTGCTGTAAATCAGCTCTGCATCCTCGTTTTCTGCCAGAGCAGTATCATATTCTGCCTTGTATTCGATCAGGTTCTGCTCATACTCTGTCTGTGCCTGCGTCAGCTGTGCTTCCACATCTGTCAGATCACTTTCCGCTTTTTTCAGTCCTGCCTTGGCAGTTGCCTTGGCTTTTTCGTAATTTTCAAGAGCCGTCTGGTATTCCTCCCCTTCCTGGGTCACCAGCTCATCCAGTTCCTTATATACCGACAGCTTTTCCGTATCTCCGCTTCCTGGCTGATTTCCTATAGCCGTCATTTGTGCTCCGCCATTTCCTGTCTGTTCTTCTCCTGACAGCTCTTCTATATTCCACTTTTCATAAAAGCTCATAAGAAGTTGAAAATGTTCGTAATATTCTTCATACAGTTCATCGATCTGATAATAAGTTCTATAATAATTTTCTTCCTCTGATTTACGGTACTCTTCCAGCAGCTCCCGGGCCTGTTCTACTTGCTCCTGCAGATCCTTTACCTTCTGCTTTTCCTCTGCTTCCTGTTTTTCATAATTCGTCTGTGCATAGGCTGCTGATATGGACGCTTTCTGATAAGTGCTGTCCGCTTCCAGAAGATCTGCCTCGTAATCAATGACTCCCTGCCTGTATGCAAGCTCTGTTTCTGTCACCTTATCGGAAAGCTCTTTTTTTGCTTCCTTTAATGTTTCTTCCGAAATCTTAAATACCTTTGTTCCGGCTTCTACCTCATCTCCTACAGACAGATAGCTTTCTTCTACATACAACTCCGTACTCAGGAAATCAAGCTTTAAGATCTCTGTATTCATTCCCACGCTAGTAAGGCCGCTGGCAGTTATCATTCCTTCCGGCAGCTGTCTTTCCACTGGTTCCTTACTTACCTGCGTCTTTTCTTTATGGCTGATGCAAAAAAGAAAAACTCCTGCTGCCGCCAGAAGCAGCGCTCCTATACTGATGATCACGATCTTTTTTTTCTTCATACTTTTGGCTCCCTGATTTTGTTTTCTCTTATGACTATAAATTCCATTTCTTAAATGAACCTTGAAAAGGAATTCAAGTTTCATTTAAGCTTTGTGGTATAGTATAATGAATAAGAAAATACGCAAAGAGCGTGCGCAGAAATGGAGATTAAAATGAGAATTCTGCTGGTGGAAGATGAAGAGGCCCTGGCTGACGCCGTGGCTGAAATATTAAAGCAAAGTCATTATCAGGTAGATGTGGTTTATCGCGGTGACGAAGGATATGATTATGCCGCATCCGGTATTTACGACATCATTCTTCTGGACATTATGCTTCCGGGAATGGACGGGCTTTCTGTTTTAAAAAAGCTGCGCAAAGAGGGACTTTCCACTCCTGTCATTCTTTTGACTGCAAAATCAGAAATAGACGATATCATAACAGGTCTGGATGCGGGAAGCGACGATTACCTTCCAAAGCCCTTTTCTACCGGCGAGCTTTTAGCCCGTATCCGGGCGCTTTCCCGGAGAAGCGGCAGCTATACCGGAGAAGTGTTAAGCTATCACGGACTTTCCTTTGACAAAGGCTCCATGGAGCTTTCTGCCGGAAAAAATTCCATACGCTTAGGCCCTAAGGAAGCACAGCTTATAGAGCTTTTTCTCAGGAGCCCCGGCCAGATCCTGCCTAAGGATCTGCTTATTGAAAAGGTTTGGGGAATTGAAAGTGAAGCAGAATACAATAACATTGAAGTATACATTTCTTTCCTGCGGCAAAAACTAAGCAGCCTGGAGGCTTCCGCTCAGATCCATACGGTCCGGGGCGTAGGCTATCAATTAGAAACCGAAAAGTAAATGCAAAAGAGGTAGTTGTTTATGATCCGAAAATTACAGCATCGCTTTATCCTGATCACCATGTCGGGAATTATCCTGATCTTTATCCTGATCCTTGCTGTCCTCAATTTATCTGTAAGCTATTCCGCACAGAGGCAGGGTTACCATACCCTGTCGCAGTATGAAAGACGGATGGATTTTTCTCCTTCTCCTGTATCTGACGCCCAAAATCCCCCTCCTGTGCCGGAAGGTCATCCTATGGAGATGAGTTGGTTCGACGATATGCGCGTTATGTATGTCTTTTATGACAATAACGGAGAAATTCTTTCCTATTCCCTTGGCGGCAACCCGGACATGACTATGGATACGCTGGAGCAGCTCGCTGCACGCGCCAAAAGCGATCATAAACAAAACGGCAAAGTTTCCGGCTATCTTTATCTGCTGAAAGAAAAGGAGGAGAGCACCCAGCTTTATCTTCTGGATTACTCCCCTGAAAGGGATATGTCTGCCCGATTGTTAAAGGTCTGCTTGTGGGTGGGACTTGCTGCAATTTTCGTCTTATTCATCCCTGTTATTTTTCTTTCCAGATGGGTTACAAAACCTGTACAGGTCGCATTTGACAAACAAAAGCAATTTATTGCGGACGCTTCCCACGAACTGAAGACTCCCCTCACGATCATTACTACAAATGCAGAGGTTTTGCAGCGGGAGCTTCCTGACAATAAATGGCTTGTGTATATTTTAGAGCAGACGGGACGTATGAAAAACCTTATCAATAGCCTTTTGGAGCTGGCCAGGCTGGACGCTTATTCCGATACCGGAAGCTATCTGACCTTTGATCTGAGCAGGGCTGTCAAAAATGCTGCCCTTTCCTTTGAAAGTCTTGCTTTTGAATATGGAAAATCTTATTCTATGGAGATAGAGGACGGATTTTCCCTTCACGGAAATGAAACCCATATCAAGCAGTTAGTCACCATCCTGCTGGATAATGCCTTTAAATATTCCGATGAGCATGGAACCGTCAGGATCTGCCTTTCTGCCCATGGTGACAAAAAAATGCTCCTGGTAAGCAACACGGGAAAAGGAATTTCCCCTGAAGACCAGAAGCATATCTTTGAACGTTTTTATCGAAGTGATTCTTCCAGAAACCGTCAATATGGCGGTTACGGTCTGGGCCTGTCCATCGCACAGTCCATTGTAAAAGCCCATAAGGGTCACATCAGCGTCAAAAGCGATGGGCAAAGCTTTACAGAGTTTGTGGTGATCCTTCCTTAATGGAAGGAAAGCTTCTCCTTGCCATGGATGCACTTTGTCTGACCATCCAGCTCAAACCACAGATCCATTCCGGTAGGATTATAAAGGATCACGCCATCTGTAGAGCGGCGCAGCTCCCGGAAGGATTTAACATAATCTACGATCTCAATGTTGGTAGCCATCCAGATCTGCTCCCGGTACTTTGACACATATTTGAAAAAGTCTTCGATCATTTGCCAGTTATTTTTCTGGGTAAATTCATAGCTGTGTCCCCACAGGTAAAATAATCTGGCGCTGTAGCCATCATTTTCGCAAAAATCCTTGGCGATCTCCATCAGGCTCTGCGACTCGTGATGACAGGTCGGGTGCCATTCCAGAAAATCCGCAGGCAGATCAAACCCATTTGTATCTACTACTGTTCTTGCATATTCGATCCCGCAGGCGCTGAGCACTTCCTCAACGGTTTCATTATAGGTTCCGTAAGGGTAAGCAAATCCTCTTACCAGCTCTCCCGTCAGCTCCTCCAGATTTTTTCTGTCCTTTAACACTTCCGCTGCACCCATATTGGAGGGAAGCGCCGTAAGAGATGGATGCGTCAGGGTATGGGAAGCCACCTCATGACCTGCATAAAGTGTCTTTACCTATTCTGCCGCAATCCTGCTCATATCTGTTTCATACCCGTTAATGACAGCCGTTCCCTTCTGGGAAAACATCCCGGAATTCAGATTAAAGGTTCCTCTGATCCCATACTCGTTCATCATGGCTACAAGCCTTCTGTCATGAATTGTTCCATCATCATAGCTTAATGTCAGTACTTTTCTTTTTCCTCCGTCAAAAAGCATTTCCATTTTTGTCCCCATAAACTACCTCTCCTTTTCTTTTAAAATCAAATTACGCCCCCAAGATCCATCATCCACAGCACGCCATAAACAACCGGTTGATGCAGCAGATAGATCCAAAGAGAATTTCTTCCCAGGAAGGAAAATCCCTTCCACTCTTTTTTCAGGTAATGCTCCATAAAATCCGTTTTCTTTTCTTTCACCCACCTGCAAAGAAAATACCCTGTGATAAACAGGAACATCCATGGAAAAATGGGAAAATAATCTGCAGAATAAAAGCCCTTTTCCATAAAGCCAAGAAGGGTTGCGGCCTTGCCCTGATAAAGAACCTCCGGCAGGTTCAGCCTGAATCCGTTTTCAAATCCCAGATACCCCAGCCTTAAATCTCTGGAGATCACAAAAAGAAAAAAAGCTGTCAGCATTCCCGCTATGGGAGGCACCCGTCGGCATACCTTATCTAGCAAAGTCATAAGGAGCATGCAGGCTCCGATCAGCGTCAGCACCCCAAATATCACCTGTCCCTCCGGAACAAACAGGGTTGTGGCCACAGAAATCAAAATCCCGGATAGGGAAACGATCACGCCCCTTTTCACAGGACGCTTCCCCAAAGGCCAACAAAAGCCTGAAAGAAGGATGAAGCTCCAGCAGATGCTCTGCTGCCAGATATAGGCAAGGTCACTGAAATACCAGTCCCATTTCATCTGAAAAAGATATACCAGATCCCAGCAGGCATGAAAAATGATCATACTGATCAGTACGATCCCCCGGAAGCTATCCAGAAAGCCATATCTCTGTTTTTTTGGCAGCTCGGTTCCCACGCTTTGCTTTTCCATACTCCTTTTTCTCTCTCTTTTTCCTGCATTATCTTTACTCTATCATAAATAAACCCTGATTTCCACATTGACCTTTTTCTTTTTGTTTGGTATAATTTTTTATATAATATTTTAGCTTTTTCTAAAATAAATTCATGAGAAAGGGAGCAGGTATGGCAAAATTATTCATTAACGAAAATAAGGTGCTGAGCAGGATCAGCGAGGACATTTATGGTCACTTTTCCGAGCACCTTGGCAGATGTATTTACGAGGGACTTTATGTAGGGGAAAATTCTGAAATTCCCAACAAAAATGGTATGAGAAGCGATGTTGTTGAGGCTCTTCGGGATATGAAGATCCCGGTACTCCGCTGGCCGGGCGGATGCTTTGCTGACGAATATCACTGGAAGGACGGCATTGGCCCCAAGGAAGGCCGCAAAAAAATGATCAACACCCACTGGGGCGGCGTCCTGGAGGACAACAGCTTTGGTACCCATGAATTCATGGAGCTTTGTGAACAGCTTGGCTGTAAGGCCTATGTCAATGGCAATGTGGGCAGCGGCACTGTGCAGGAAATGTCTGAATGGGTAGAATACATGACCTTTGACGGAGTATCTCCCATGGCCGATCTCCGCCGCAAAAACGGACATGAAGAACCTTGGAAGGTGGACTACTTTGGCGTTGGCAATGAAAACTGGGGCTGCGGCGGCAATATGACTCCGGAATATTATGCAAATCTTTACCGCAGATATCAGACCTATGTGAGGGATTACGATAGAAAGGGAACTATGCAGAAGATCTGCTGCGGCCCTAATTCTGATGATTATAATTGGACAGAAACCGTAATGAAGAGCGCCCATGGCTATATGAATGGCTTATCCCTTCATTACTACACGGTGCCCGGTCCCTGGAATCACAAGGGCAGCGCCACTTCTTTTACACAGAAGGATTGGTTCTGTACCTTAAATAAGGCTCAGCACCTTAATGAACTGATTGAAAAGCACAGCAGGATCATGGATCAGTTTGATCCCGATAAGAAAATCGGTCTGATGGTGGATGAATGGGGCTGCTGGTTTGATGTGGAACCCGGCACGAATCCCGGCTTCCTCTATCAGCAGAATACCATGCGGGACGCCCTGGTTGCCTGCCTGTCCCTTAATATTTTTAACAAGCACAGCGACCGTGTTAAAATGGCAAACATTGCACAGCTTGTTAATGTTCTTCAGTCCGTGATCCTGACGGAAGGGCCTAAGATGATCCTGACCCCTACCTACTATGTATTCCGGATGTATAAGCATCATCAGAATGCACAGCTTCTGGAAAGCTACAGCGAAACAAAGCTGATCGGAGAAGGAGAATACAAGGTTCCGAATATCAGCGAGTCCGCTTCCATAGATGATGCAGGCGTTATCCATGTTACGCTGGGCAATTTATCTCCCGAAAGCACAGAGGAAATCGAAATCCAATTTTCCGATAAAAGGCCTGTCTCTGTCTGCGGTTCTGTTTTATCAGGAAAAATGGCAGCACATAACACCTTTGAAGCTCCGGATGAAGTTACGGAAAAAGAATTTACTGCTTTTCATATTACAGACGCAGGCACCATTTGCGTTACTCTCCCGGCCTGCAGCATTGTAAGCTTAGCCATTCAATAGGAGCGTATAAAGATGGAGCAGAACAGGATCTGTCGCAGGTGTCTGGCAAAGGAAATGCCGGATCCTGAATATTATCAGAACATGTATGATTATATTGCGGCTATGGATGAAACCATTAAAGCTCCAGATGAAGTCTATCAAAACAGGCTGTCACACTGTAAAGAGTGTGACAGCCTGCTAAATGGCATGTGCCGTATTTGCGGATGTTTTGTGGAGCTTCGGGCTGCCATCCGGCAGAAAAGCTGCCCTGCCGTCCATCCTAGATGGTAATTCCAAATTCCTTTTCTATGGCGGCAGTCACCAGTTTCCACTGCTCCATGGTTTCAGGGTACAAAGCCCTGATTTGTTCCTCATCTTGTTCTTTTCCCGCTAATTCCAGTTCATAAAAAAGCCCTCCCAGCCTATCCGCACCAATTCCTCTTGCCTCCCCCTTTAGTCCATGTACCTGGACTACAAACGAGGAATACTCTGTTGTTTCCTGAAGCTTCTTTTCCTTTTCTTCCCTTTCCTGTGCAAACATCATCAGAAGACTTTGATAAAATGCCACATCGTCATCTGCATACATGAGCCCTGACTCAATGTTCATACCGATCCCGGCAAGCTCCTTTAACGCAGGAAGCTCCTTTTCCTTCTTGGCCTCTTTTACCTGAAGCCTCCCCAGATATTTGGCAAGAAGCTGCTCTAAAAGCTCCGGTCTTATGGGCTTACTGATATAATCGGCAAATCCCTCCCTTTCATACAATTCTCTTGCCCCCGGAATTGCATTCGCGGTAACGGCTATGATCTTTGTTTCCCTGTTTTTTCCTTTGGCGTCCTGCCGGATCAGGTGAAACGCTTCAATCCCATCTATTTCCGGCATCATATGATCCATCAGGATCAGATCATATGTTTTTTCCCGGCAGCACTGTACGGCTTGTTTTCCTCCCGGAGCAGTCTCGATCTCAATTCCTGTTCTTTTCAGCAGATACTTTATGATCAGAAGATTTTTGGCATTATCATCCACGGCAAGAATCCGCTTTCCACTAAGATTGATCTTTTCCTTCGGAACCGGCTCCGGTAAAAGCTCTCCTGTACTTAAATGATTTCCTTTTTTGTCCTCCTGTATGTCGTCTGCGCTGACCACAAGAAGCTGATCCACCAGAGATACCATATTTTCCCCTGCGGACTGTATCTCCCTTGCGTACTCCTGTATGGTTTTCTCGCCGCTTTCCCTCAGGATCATTTCATTCATGCCAAGCATGGTATTTAAAGGCGTTCTAAGTTCATGGCTCATTTCCATGAGAAGCTTTGTCTTGGTCTCATTTTCTTTCTGAAGCTCTTTTACATGTAAATACTGCTCTGTCTGATTGATAAACCAGAGCATGAACCCGCTCTTTTCCCCATTTTCAATGATGTACTCGCTTCTGATCTCATAGATTTCCTTTCCGCTTTTGATCATGGGTCTTTCCATTTTCAGAACGCTTGCAATGTCCTTATAGGCAGCCAGGGAATCGCCCACCTGTATTCCCGGGTAAAACTGATCCATCCTCTGATTGACAAAAATGATCGCCCCATCCATATCCAGAATGATCAGTCCTTCATCTCCATGGTTAAAGGCGTTGTCCACTGCCGCATGAAGAGATCCGAAATATCCGTATCTCACAACTGCGATCATCATGCAGAACATGGTAAAGGTCATAACAATGGTAACAGGATTATAGCTTCCAAAGGCTCCAAACCCTTTCAGGATGATCTCTGCTACAAGACTTCCTATGCCTGTCATGATATAAAGGATCCTTTTTCTTTGAATTGATGTACTCTGCCTATAGCTGCGAATACACATAATAAGGATCGCTATCATGGTAGTGAAAAAATAAAGATAATGCAGATACCAGATGGGCCCGCCCGTAACTCTGATCCTGTTATACATGCCGTCCCTCAGGATTTCCATGGAAGAATAAAAATAAGGATGATGCTCCGCCGTAAAAATACCTACCAGGGTAACTGTGCTGATGACAATTTGAAGCTTATAGACCCATGCCGGTATTTTAAACCTTGCAAACACGGAGATAAACCATAAGATCCCCATAAGAAATCCAGCCTGCCCAACATATTGGACGCACAGACCGGATAAAGCCGCCTCCACGGTATCTGCATAGGTCAGCTCAAGCTGGATCCCTACAACAAAAATAATGGAAAAAATATCATAGATCAAAAACGCCACCTGAACCGTGGTAGGCTGCTTTTTAATGATCACCGCAAACATAAAGAGCATTAATAAGATCACAACGATATTAACACTCTGCAACAAAAGTAAAGCCATGATTCCCCTCATACTTTCACAAATTAAGCAGCAGCCTGTTCAGGGCTGCTGCCTCTCTGTTACTTGGAAAATAATTTTGTGAAAAATCCCTTTTCTTCATAGGGTTCGCTGAAAGAGGACAACAGTTCATATCCAATTCCCTTGATTTCCTCTTTAAGCTCCGGTATATCCAGCTCCTTTTCACTGATCACAATACTTTCGCCTTTCTTGGCAGAGGAATTAACCTTTTTTACCTCTGGATGCTTACGGATCAGATCATTCATATGCGCTTCACACATACTGCACATCATTCCGTCGATCTTTAGTACTGTCTTTATCATATGATCACTCCTTCCTGAAAGCATCTAAAGTATATACTCCCAGGGGGTATTTGTCAAACTATATTCCCAGTTTTTGATATTCTTCCTCACTTACCGGCTCGCACCACTCATTGGAAGTCTCTGTTCCCGGCTCCTCTACCACAATATGACTGAACCAGCTGTCCTTCCTTGCTCCATGCCAGTGCTTTACCTGAGCAGGTATGATGCCCAGTACGCTCTCCGTTCCGCCGTAAGCCGCAATCCAAAAATAAGCTTTCGTTGTGATCCCCTTGCCTTCCCTCTATAGCATAAACCCTATAATGCCTTTTTCGGACAGGCCTTTACACATTCCATGCACAAAATACATTCCGTTCCATTCTTACGCTTTCTGGAGTTATCTGTAATATCAACCTCCATGGGGCATACCCGCTTGCACTTCCCGCAGGAAATACATTTTTCTTTATCGCATTTCACCCTTAGCAGGGCAAAATAACTCATAGGCTTTAAAAAGACCGTGATGGGGCAGATATACTTGCAAAAAGCTCGGTTATCCTTAAAGGCATATGCAAGGATAATCCCTACGGCATAATATAAAATGTTTCCGATCAGGAATGCCCAGAACATGATCTTTTCCAGATTTCCCACATGACACAAAAAGAGTGCCGCTACAAATAAAAGCGAGGCTGTAAACGTAATATACCGTATAAAGCCGATCTTCTTTCTGGGGCCCTTTGGAATTTTATAGGGCAGAAAATCAAGAACCATTGCCGTCCAGCACGCAAATCCGCACCAGCCTCTTCCAAAAAATAACGGGCCAAAGATCTTGGCAACCGCATAATGGATCGTTGCCGCTTCAAAAACACCTGTAAACAGATAGTACCAGAAACCTTCTATCTGCATATTTTCATTGCAGATCAGTCCCAGATACACTAGCATATACAGTCCCACAAAAAGCTGGACAATCCTTCTGGCATGCTGATAATGAAACTGAAGTAAAAGAAAGCCAATGGCAATGGCTGAACCGATGTAACTGAAATTAAAAAGATAAAACAGATTATCCTTGGTCAGCCATAAGGTTACGGCAACCGTTTCAAATACTACCCATATCATAAGCGGGACAACCCACTTTTTTTGTGTATCCATTTTGTATCCCCCTCGCCTTATCCTTTGAATCCGCTTTCAGAATATCAGCTTTTACCTATCTTGTCCACCTTATGAAGGATAACCTGCTACATATGTAACTGCAGCAGGGATTTTTCTTTTTAGTAATGATATTTTTTGCGCTTTGCAATCAGGAAGATAACGGCCGCTGTCTGGAAAACCAGTGTTCTGAGAAAGGATATCAGTGCAGAGGTTAAGCCATCATTCAGTGCCGTAAAGAAGCCCGAACTATAAATAGCGTAGCCCATAAAGATAAAGGATAACGCAAAAATCCGAAAACCTGAAACGGACATTTTCATCAGCTCGGCATCATAGTTCACAAAGATCTTTGCAAGCGGTACGGCGAGCAGCTCTGCGGAAACAACCATTGCAATACCAAATGCGCCGATCATGATCAGGCTCTTTCTGAACAGTCCCTTTAATTCCGTATGATTTTTTGCCCCATCATGATAACCGACAATGGGTGCGGTACCGATAGAATACCCTAAAAATGCGGCGGAAAATATCATGGAAATATTGCTCATAAATTCGGAGGAACCGTTGGTACAGGCTTTGAAAATAGCTTTCCCATCAAAACGGCTGTTTCCCAGCCTTAAAATACTGCTGTTTTTCCGTCCAAAATAAAACAGTGGGACTGCACCGCCGACCACCTGGCTAAGGGCTGTTGCCACAGCCGCCCCCCGCCAGCTTATATTCCTGTGGAAGCAGGATCACAAGAACGGCATCCAAAATCATATTTGTAAAGCCGGACATCATGGTAACTGTCAGGCCCAGCTTGGGCTTTTCTGCCGCCACACAGAATGACTGAAACAAAAGCTGAAGCACATTAAACGGAAGCGCCACTAAAATAATACGGGCATAAAGCACCGCATTTTCCAGCATATCTCCCTGCGCTCCCAGAGCTGCAGCAATGGGGCGGATAAATACAATTCCAAATGCGGCAAAGAAAATGCCAAGCACGGCAGCTACATAGACAAACAGGGAAAAAACTGGTTTCCCTTTTCCCGGTCACCTTCCCCAAATGTTTTTGCAACAATGGCCGAACCACCCGTTCCAAACATAAGTCCTACTGTTGATAATATCATAAGAAACGGCATGATCAGGTTGACCGCCGCAAAGGCTGTTTTGCCCACAAAGTTGGAGACACACAGACCGTCCACGATACCATAAATGGACGTGAACAGCATGGTACCGATGCAGGGCAGCACAAAGCGCAGCAGGCGCGAATAATTAAAATGATCCGATAATTGGATTTTCTGCTTTGCCATGAAATCTCCTTTTCCTGGTAGAACCAAAAAAATGCAAAAAGGCCGGACAAGACCAGCAGCACGATGCCTGCCCTCCTCTGCTGTGTGGCTACGGCCAACACAGCCTCCGGGCAGACACTCGCTGCGGCATCTTATCCGGCCTTTCCATTACGTTGAAACAGCCCTCCGATGAGCAGAAAAGAGTATAGCAAAGTTCATTTTTATTGTCAAGCTTGTTTTTTCGTTTGTACGGCAAAAAAGCGTCTTTTTCGCTCCAAAAGCAGGTTGCAATCCGCCGTTCTCGTGTTATACTAAAGAGAAATCACTTTGTTATGGAATGCTTTTGACATCCCCTGTACCCCACATTCTCACAGGCATTCAACATAAGCGGTGTAAGCGAGGTCAAGAGTATGAACACCCAACACAAACCCACATATATCAGCTTATTCAGCAGTGCCGGTGTCGGCTGTTATGGCTTCAAGATGGCTGGCTTTGACTGCATTGCCACCAACGAGCTGCTGGAACGGCGGCTCAACATCCAGCGCTATAATCAGAGATGCAAATATCCCGGCGGTTACATCTGCGGTGACATCACGCAGGAACAGACCAAAAAGCTCCTGTACGATCAGCTGGAGCTCTGGAAAGCCAAAGAGCACCTTTCCCGCGTGGATG
>ENA-OUQF01001307-OUQF01001307.1-human-gut-metagenome-genome-assembly--contig:-NODE-1307-length-15328-cov-5.508086_pt1 | contig 15328 bp, 18 predicted proteins | sample MGYA00237947_ERZ548826 | MGnify/ENA primary metagenome ERZ548826 (study PRJEB26490, sample SAMN05194701) | human gut metagenome | biome: terrestrial biome; feature: human-associated habitat; material... | reverse complement strand
CCGCTGCCGGAACAGGTCACAAGTTCAACCGGAATGGCTGTTTCCTCCATATCGGAATTTGCCTTACGAAGCATCTGCACCCGCTTGGCAACCCAATCTTCAAATTCCTCACTTGCAGGAAAAAGATTGGATGGAACTGCATACATCAGCGTTTTACCGTTTTCATCTTTGTAAGTGGATGTGTAATATGTGAAATCCAAGAGTTATATCCACAGGTTGGTTTCTTTCTTGGACAACAGCTATCAGACTTTTTAACAAAACAGACATAATTTTACGGCGGACATAATTGTCCGCCGTAAAATTTCTTTTCCTTCTTCCTGATAGTATCCACGTCCTGCAATGCAGATAAGAATCTGTCCGCCTCCGCTTTTTGCATGATGAATATGCCAGTTATTCCTGCAACCAGGTTCAAAAGTCACATTGAAAATTCCAACCTGTGACGTAGACACAGGAGCCAAAAAACTTTTCCCTGTAAAATATTGTGCAAATTTATCATTTGACTCTCCAATCGGGAATATCATCTTTTTAGCATGAGCTCTCATTGCTTCATCTTCATATGAAAGATCACCTTCGTCTATACTCCAGACATCTTTTGCAAGATTGAATGCCGCCCATCCTTTTGGCCACCCTGCATAAAATGCTATATGGGTAATCACGGCTGCAATTTCTTTCTGAGTCACTCCATGAGCCTTTGCATTTTCAAAATGATGTACTAAAGATGTATTAATCATTCCTGAAGCGATAAGTGCTGTGACTGTTATAATACATCTTGTCTTTACATCAATATCCTGATTATTCCAGTTTTCTCCAAACAAAACATCATCATTAAAATGTGCAAACTGTGGTGCAAATTCATTCAGTGCGTTTCTTCCTGCTGTCTGTACAATTTTTTTCACTTTAATCACCTGTCCTTATTTTAACTTTGCTCCATCCTTAAAAGCATTTCCCACACGTTCTCCAAGTCTGTAATATCCGTGATGTACCGGATCATATGTAATTGGTGTAAACTTACTAAGATCAATTTCTCCGTCATCACCGAGATATTTCTCATCTGCACTTACATTTTTAATTTCCGCAAGATACTTGCTGCCATCAATGACTTTTACAAGTTCACACTCAAGAGTCAATGGAAGTTCATTGATGATTGGTGCATTTACAAATTCACCTTTCGTTGTAGTAAAGCCTGCTTTTTTCATCTTATCTGCTTCTTTATTTGCAGAAACAATTCCCACATAATCGCAGGCAACCAGATGTTCAAGATCTGCCACCCCTACTGTAAAAGCCTTATTTTTTATAATATTGTCTGTTGTCTTATGGGCAGACAAATCTACAATAATCTCATTTGCACCTACAATTCCGCCCCATGCAGCGTTCATTGCATTTGCCTTTCCATTTTCATCATAGGTTCCCAGAATCATAACCGGCTGTGGATATAAAAATGGCTTTGCTCCAAAATTTTTTCTCATTGTTTTATCTCTCCTTATGGTTATTTGTTTATATCAGTATTTATCTGCCCAATCCATTCTGTAATCACCTCTTCTGAAGTTTCCAGATGATCTTTTCCTTTGGAATCAAACTGAATCTGCATTTCATGTGCAAAGTCAGCTCCTTTGCAATTTTCCTCCATATCTTTTATAACATGCCCCGGCCATCCACCATTTGTCATAAATGGAATCACTGTCTTTCCTGTAAAATCATTTGTTGTCAAAAATGTAAGCACTGCAGGTGCCATCGTATACCACCACGTTGGAGTTCCGATAGCAATCACATCATAATCAGCAAGATTTACAGATATCGGATTGATCTGAGGCATAAAGCCTGCCTCTACCTCTCTTTTTCCCTGTTCAACCACATCTTCATGACTGCCGCTGTATGGCTCTGTTGTTTCGATTCTCGCAATATCTGCACCTGTCCCATTAGTCAGCTGCTCTGCAATTCTTTTCGTGTTTCCATTTGACCAGGAATAATATACAACTAACATTTTCTTCATTATCTCTATTCTCCTTTACTTATTTTAGCCCCTGTAAACAGATAGATATAACCCACCATGACTACCGCTAAGAAAGCCACTATTACCCCGATGGTTACCTTTTTCCTTGTTTTCATTGCTCACCTCTTTTATTTCTTCTGTATTTTTGAACCTCCAAACACCTGCGACATCGGCATATGGGCAAGCATCTCATCAATAGATTTTACTTCATCCTGAGTCAGCTTTATATCTGCTGATTCCATATTTTCTTCCAGTCTATTTACTTTTCTTGTTCCCGGAATTGGTACGATATATGGTTTCTTTGCAAGCATCCATGCAAGAGAAATCTGTGCAGGCGTGGCATTTTTTTCTTCTGCGATCACTTTCATCCAGGACATAAATTCATTATTTTCCTTTAATCCTTCTTCTGTAAACTGTGGCATTGCGCTTCGATAATCTCCCGGCTTTTCAAATTCCCCATGGGAATGATATGCTGCTGTCAGTAATCCATTTGCAAGCGGCGAAAATGCAACAAATCCTATTTTCAATTCTTCAAGCACCGGGAATAATTTCTCATAATCCCTGTACATCATGGAATATCTGTTCTGAATCGCTGTAACCGGGCATACTTTATGTGCACGTCGAATAATCTCTTCACTGGCTTCTGATAACCCCCAGTGTGTGATTTTTCCCTGCTCCATTAACTCCTTCATAGCTCCTGCCGTCTCTTCAATCGGTACAGTCATGTCAATACGATGAATATAATATAAATCAAGATGGTCTGTGTTAAGTCTCATTAAAGATCCCTCAATCGATGCTTTAATCGTCTCCGGTCGTCCATCAGGAATCAAAGGTTTATTTACAGTTGTTGCAGTTTCATCAAAACGTATCCCACACTTTGATGCAAGGACAATTTTGTTTCTATATGGCCTTAACACTTTCCCAAGCAGTTTTTCATTGTGATGAGGGTCTTCTGTTGTTCCGTATATCTCTGCCGTATCAAAAAATGTGCAGCCTTCATCGATCGCTTTTTCAATCAATTCTTCTGCTTCTTTCTGTGTTGAAACAGTTCCATATGCATGACTCATTCCCATACATCCAAATCCGATTTCTGATACTTCTAAGTCTCTTCCTAAAATTCTTATCTCCATCTTTATCTTCCTTTTCTATATTTCAAACTTTACTGTAAGTATAAGAAAAAGAGACTCCGGACAGAAGTCTCTCTTTGTTAGGCAGTTTAAACCTAAAGGTTATGTCTTACTTATAAAAAAACTCACTACGATTCCTCCAAATATTTTTATATTCTTTTATAATCCAAGACTGTCTATCCATGAACTGATATCTGATTCAGACGCTCCACCCTGGAATCGTTCCCCTTCTTTCCAGTCACCTGTTCCTGTCATCTCTTCCAGAAGATTACCGCTGTCACCGATTCCCGAGGTCGCTGCTGTACAGAATGGGATGACTGTTTTTCCTGTAAAGTCATTCTCTTTTACAAAGTTATCTACTGGCCATGCTGCAATTCCCCACCAGATAGGATAGCCAATGTATACCGTATCATATGAATCCCAGTTATCAACTGTTGTAGACACCAGTTCCACATCTCTTAAGCTCTCATCATCATGTTCTCTTGACACCCGGCTGTCATCATCTGTCCAGTCAAGATCATCATCTGTATATGGCTCCACAGGCTCTATTTCAAACAGATCTGCCTCTGTAATTTTTGCTATCTTTTCGGCAACATCTTTTGTATTTCCTGAAGCTGAATAATATACAACCAATGTTTTTCCATTTCCTGTTGATGTATTTTCTGTTGTATCTGTAGTGTTTTCGGAATTTGTATCCGCTTCTTCATTTCCAGACTGCTTTGTACTTGTAGACTGGCTGTCATTATTAGAAGCAGACTGGTTGGTATTGCTTGCTCCACATCCTGCCATCAAACCGATTGCCACGATGCATGTTAAGAGTACTGCTGCTATTTTCTTTGTTTTCATTCTAAGGTCACCTCCTGTCGTATAAAATGTTTGTCACGCTAATTTCTATCGGATGAAATTGGTAAATACAAAATCCGGTGCCTTTGGCATTTCAATTCCCATTTTTGTCGCAACATTTTTACAGTTAATGAAATATGCCATATTGTTTCCAAGGATCTGCATAACCTGCATTCCTTCGAGATCCTGTTTTACTTCATCCGGATTCGTCCCATGTATCATATTCCAATATCTCGATGTAATGATCGGCATCTGCATCAGACCAAAATATTTATTTACCTGATCCCATGTGGCCGTTGTTCCGGCCCTTCTTGCTGAAATTACCACAGCGGCAGGTTTCAGGCGGAATCTGTCACCGCCACCGTTTAAATCGGCATAAAAGACTCTGTCCATAAAGGATGTGATTGCACCGCCTGCACCACCCCAGTGTACCGGAGTTCCAAATACGAATCCGTCATAATCCCCTGCTATTTCCAGAAATTCATTCACGATATCATCCAGGATGCATTTATTTTTTTCCTGACATTTTCTGCAGGCAATACATCCTGAAATCGGCTTATTTCCAATCCAGAAAATATCTGTACTTATGCCATTTTCATTTAATGCACTGGATACTTCACAAAGAGCTGTATAAGTACAGCCATTTTTGTGTGGACTGCCATTGACAAGTAATACTTTCATTGATTTTTCCTCTTATGCTTACCAGTTCCTTTTTTCTTTTGAACTGTCATTATTCTTTTTTCTTTCCTCAACCATCTTCACGAACCATTCCACCATATTCGGATCCTGATGCGAGAAGAAGGAGCTTGTCTTCTTGTCCAGTTCTGCAATAGTCTTCATATCTTCATCAGAAAGTGTGAAATCAAAAACATTAAAGTTTTCTTCCATTCTCTCAATGTGTGTTGATTTCGGAATAACCACTACCCCTCTCTGAATATGCCAGCGAAGCATAACCTGTGCCGGAGTCTTCTGATATTTTTCTGCAATCTCTGCGATGACAGGATTCTCAAATATGCCTCCTCTGCCCTCACCAAATGGTGCCCATGCTTCTAACCGGATATCATATTTGTCTGCCCATTCCTTCATCTCTTTCTGCTGATTGAAGATGTGGGTTTCCACCTGATTTACCATAGGTTTAATGCGGTTGAAGGATGCAAAATCAACCATTCTGTCTACATAAAAGTTGGAAATTCCGATTGCTCTGATTTTTCCCGCATCGTACAGATCTTCCAATGCATGGTAAGCACCGTAAACATCTGAAAATGGCTGGTGAAGCAATACCAGATCCAGATAATCTGTCTTTAACTTTTTCATGGATTCAAGAACTGATTTCTTTGCTTCTTCATATCCATAATGTTCAACCCACACCTTTGTTGTAAGGAAGATTTCTTCTCTTGGAATGCCGGACTTTTGGATTGCATTCCCAACCTCTTCCTCATTAAAATAACTCTGTGCTGTATCAATCGCCCGGTATCCAACTTTTAAAGCATCAAGCACACATCTTTCACATTCCTCTTTTGTTACCTGATATACGCCATATCCCAGTATTGGCATTTTTACACCATTATTTAATGAAATATATTCCATTGTCGTATCCTCCTTGTTTTCTTTCATTCATCTTACATTCATACTATAATACTGATAGATTCCTTTGAGAAGTTTCGATAAGTTTTTCAGTCTTAACCTTTCGGTTTATTCTGGTTCTTACTGATTGAACAGCCATCCCATAATTTCTTTATCACGACAAAACAGATAGCCACCGCCATGCTGATAAGTGACCGGTGTTCCTTCAAAGTAATCTTTATCTTTTACATCCAGTACCACCAGTTTATCAATCTCTGATTCCGATAATCCCTGTTCTTTGTAAAGCTCATGTATCTGCTGGTATGCCTCTTTAAAAGGTTCTGATCCATAGTATTCGTCGCTTTCGCCAATCACAAAATATACCGGCGTTTTCATCTCCACAACCGGCTCATATGCACCATCCCACTGAGAGCTGCACATAAGTGCCGCTGTATATAATTCCGGCTGCTTTGCCAATACCAGTGACAGGGTTTCTCCTCCTCCGGAATAACCATTAATATATACTTTCGATGGATTAATAATATAATGCGTCAGAAAATACTGTGTCAGTTCAATTGTCTGATCTGCTGATGTCTGTCCCCAGTCATTTAACTGTGGAGCTACAATAATCATATCGGTAATATACTTCTGTGCTTCAAATCCAAAATCTTCTGTCCGGATATTTTCTCCCACGCCCTGAAAATATAATCCCTGATATCCGGGTAATGTTACATATAGTGCATATTCCTTTGTCCCGTCATATGCATCCGGAATATATACATTGTAATGAATGTCCCCTTCATTTGGAGAATGAAGAACATTATCCAGGAGGAAGCCCCGGTATTCTTCGCTTCCCGGCGTAACATTTTCCAATTCATCCCTGCCAGGTTTTGAAAAGTAGATATATACCATGATTACCATTGCTAAAATAACAACTCCAATAATTGTAAGTACTAATTTCCGCTTTTCCATAAATACACCACCTTCTTTCAGTATGAACCTTTTCGTTTTCTCTTACCTGTTTTCTTTAGAAACACTCCACTATAATATCCAATAAATGCTATCAACATCATTACTGCCAGATAATCCAGCAGAAAAGGAAAGATCCCCTTTTCATAATCATAAAATACAAAATGCATCCTCATAATCAGATAATCTCCTATCTGTCTCCTGTAAAATGCATATAAACCATAACCTGCAATTGTGGTTGCGACAGATCTTGCTGCCCATGTTCTGATGACGGATGGATGTTCCCATAATCGTCCTGCCATTGCTACCGCTATATTCCACTTATCATGGAACCCATTATAAGAATAAGCATGATGATAACCAGTACTGTCTGTATCACTCTGAACGCATTATATTTTCCTTTCCTTACAGAGGTCACCCATTTATGATTCAGTATGTAATGTGAAATAAAAAGCACAAGCATCGCCATACCAATCCACTCATGTGCAGTCTCGCTGAGCAGACTATATGGCATAAGAAGAAGCAAACATATCGTCATTCCTATATCTATCAATATTTTTGCTGTAAATCGTTTATTTTTCATATCCTACCTCTTATCCAAAGCATTCATATTGTCTTCCCAGAAAGATATTGCACGATCAATCCATCCTTCTGCTACAGTCCCCTCTCCCAATCCAAATCCATGAGAAAGGCCTTTAAATACTTCTATTTTTGTATTTGGGCCATTTTGTTGTATCTGGGAAATATAATTTTCCATACTTCTGTATGATGCAATTCCGTCACTTGTTCCGACACAGGCATAGGTTGGCGGCTCCATTCCTGTCACCTGAGAAAGTCCTGTATACTGCATAATCACCGCAGCCGGTGCAGGATATTCTTTTTCTCCAAAGTAAGCTGTTCCATAAGAACCAAGCCAGGCCGCCATCCTTGCTCCTGCTGAGCCACCCCAGAGAGAATAATTCGTCATATCAATCTGTAATTTCTCTGCATTTTCATGTAAAAACGCAATTGCTCTGGCAAGATCCTCACAGGCAGTCTGTGCTCCCGGACGATAAATAAGCGCAAATGCATTATAGCCTTTCTTTGACAATTCTAAGGCATGAGGAAAGCTATCATGTATTCCGGCTACATATACAAAGCCTCCTCCTGCATTGATAATCGTTGTTTTTGCTCCTGCATTTCCCCGAAAGAAAAATAAACCTGTATCCTTTTTATCCGCATCTGCCTGCATTTCTTCTTCACTGTATATTGGATAAAAAATCTGCTCACCATTCATTGCCTGATTTTTCATATAATTTACGATTTCTACTGTTTTATCGGTGTTGACTTCGCTGTACCACGGCAAAATAGAGCTGACGTCTTTTAATTTCAGATTGTCCTCTATTTCCATATCTACCGGAAATATGAGTCTGCCATAATCATCGAAAGCTGAATCATGGATAACATCATTTATATTACTCTCTGCATTAAAACTTTCTTTTTCATTCATATTGATATCCTTCTCTGTCACGCTCTCTTGCTCTGTTTTTCCTGTTTCCAGCGTTTTTTCTTCCCCGATTGCCAGGTTCTGGACTGTTGTGCTACACCCACTGAACATGATAACAGTCATGATGATTCCTCCAAGAGCTATCTTCTTTATCTGCATATAGTATCCTCCATTTTCACTTCAGCTAAAGTATAACAAAACGAGACTCCATTAGAAGTCTCGTTTTGTTATTCAGTATTAACCTTTAGGTTTCTACTCGCATGTATTCAATTTTTATTTTACCTTGTTAATAGCATTTATCAGCCGCTTAACCTTAATGGACGGTTTTTTCGAATGAAGAATTCCAAACGGCATAGTATAATCCCACTCTACTGGAATGATTCTGATCAGTGGATGAACACTTTCCCAGCTCTTGAATGCCAGTAATACCTCATTATTGTTTTCGCATCGGTTAAATGCTTCTACATTGTACAGATTAAAGTCTACAATATTGATTTCAGGATGATTTTTCATCATATCATCCCTTAGCATATCGCCATAATAACTCCATCCTCTTTGCATGAGCATAAGATTTTCTCCAGCCAGATCATCAAGTGTAATTTTTTCTTTTTTTGCCAGTCTGTGATGAATTGATACCGCCACACAAAATGGTTCTCTTGAAATCTCAGTGCCATCACAGCCTCTGAGTTCAAGCATTGTTTCATCAAAGATTCCAGCTATCACATCAATATTCTTTCCCATATTAGCCAGTATCTCTCTTGCATTCTCTGGTGTATTTTCAAATGTAATCAATTTAAACTTCATCTCCGGATATATTTTCTGTATCTTAGGCCAAAGTTCCACAAAAACTTCCGGTGGCGTCATCGGAGATATTCCAACACGAATGATTTCTTCATTATGATTCATTGCTTCCTGCGCCCGTATCAACGATTCTATTGAATATTGAATCAGATATTTTGCATCCTGATAGAGCGATTTACCAGCTTCCGTAATAATAAGACCTCTGTGTGTTCTTTCAAATAATTGCAAATTTAAGCTGTTTTCCAAAGAATTTATCTGTTTAATAACCGCAGGTGCACTTATATATAATTCTTCTGCCGCTTTACTAAAACTTCCAGCTTCTACAACACAGATAAATGTATCAAGTTGTGGATTATACATCATGTAATTCACTCCTCTACGCTCCGCTTCGGTCCGCGCTGGGCAAAGGTCCCCTGGACCTTTAGCGCCTCTCAGCCGCCGTTAAATCCATCTCGTCCATGTCAAGTCTCACATTCACATGATGCTTCGCTTCGTGGAGTTTGGACAATAAACATACTGTCTCCACATGTTTCGTAAACGGAAAAAGATCAAACGGTGTACACTCTTTCATCCGGTATCCATGCTTTGTCAGATACTTCAGATCCCGCACCAGCGTTTCCGGACCACAGGATACATACACGACTTTATTCGGAGCCAGTCGCACTACAGAGGAAAGAAACGCCTCATCGCTTCCCGTACGCGGCGGATCCATAATGACCACATCCGCATGTTCTCCTTTTTCTGCCATCTCTACCATAAATTTTCCGGCATCTTCATTATAAAAAGTAACATTGTGAATATGATTGCGCTTTGCATTGGAGATAGCATCCTTTATCGCATCACGGTTTAACTCCACTCCGATCACATGCTTTGCGCGGCTGCTGGCAATCAACCCGATCGTGCCCGTACCGCAGTACGCATCGATCACAGTTTCTTTTCCCGTCAGTTTGGCACAGGAAATGGCTTTCCGGTAGAGTTTTTCCGTCTGCTGCGGATTTACCTGATAAAATGAAGTCGGTGAAATACGAAATGTGCATCCGCACAGTTCATCCTCAATAAATCCTTTTCCATAAACCGTAATATTGCGCTCCCCGAGCACCATGCTGGTCTTGCGGTCATTGACATTGATCACTACTGTACTGATCTCCGGGAACTTCTTCCGCAGTGCCTTGACAAAATTATTTTTGGAAGGAAGAATCGGAGATACCAGTACAAGCACCACCATAATCTGTCCGCTGTGATAGCCCTTTCGCACCAGCACATGACGCAGCAGCCCATATCCAGTATCCTCATCATATGCACGAATCCGGAAAGAACGCATCATATTTTTGATTTCACGGATAATGGCATCCGCCTGTGCATCCTCGATCTGGCACTCCTCCACATCCACGATATCATGCGAATGTTTCTCATATACCCCTGCCACAATATGTCCGCGTTTATTGCAGGAAAAAGCCGCCTGTACTTTATGCCGATAGTGGTATGGATCGTCCATCCCGATGATTGGATTGATCTTTCCAAACGGTTCCATGAGTTTGCGCATATAACTCTGCTTTTTGGAAAGCTGCTGACTGTACAAAATTTCCTGATAGTCACACCCTCCGCATCTTTTTGCGTAAATGCAGTGTTCACCTGTTTTTTGTATCTGGCTTATGTTCGGTTTTCTATCCGTTTCTCTTCCCCTGTTCCTCTCTTTTTTCATCTTCTGTCCCGTTGTTTTTTTCTGTCCTATTTGCATATTTTCCAACTTCCTGTACTTGATTTTTAAAGTTCTTTCTCGTAGCACCACCATTCCTCGTCAAATAAACCGCTCTCTCCCACTACGTCAAAATGCAATTTTTCATAAGAGCGAAGTGCTTTTTTATTTGTTTTACACACGAGAAAATGCACACTCTTTTTTCCCTGTTTTTTCAATTCTTCCATGCCATGCTGCAGAAGCTGCCGGGCAATTCCCTGATTCTGCATATCGGTGCGTACCCCGAGTCTGGAAAGCTCCGCAGACGGCTGCAGTGTTTTGGACCAGCAGGTGAGTGCTTCCACCTGCGGATCTTCATCCACTGTGATCGTGCCAATGATTTCTCCATCTTCATTTTCCATACAAAAAAGAGCATTTCTGCTCATATCATAATCAAATTCCTGTTCTCCCGGATACCCGTTGCCCCATGCGCAGTATGGAGTACCGATCAGCGACTGATACAGCGCAAGAATTTCTTCCTTATCGTCCTGCTTAGCTTTTCGAAACTTCATTTTTCCTCTTTTCATCCTTCGCTTTCGATTTTCTTTCTCAACTATGCCATAATGCTCTCTAAAATGCAAGTATACTGCCCTTTTCATTTTTTACCCAAAACACCCCGGCAGCCATTTTTATAACGGATACCGGGGTGTCTGTTTTCTATAGCCGGGTGTACTTATACCTGAATACGATCTGCAATCTCATTTCCCATGGCAAACCGTTCTCCATTGGCACCGATGATCAGCCCATTGGATAATTTCTGAATCACCTGGACGCTGCCACCTTCTTCTACATGATGGCGGTGCAGGAATTCTACAACTTCCGGTAATCCGAATAACCACTGAATGGTATAATTTTCACCAACTTTTGCTTTTGATAATGCCTGCATAATGCTCCCTCCTTCTATAGCTTCTCCATTCTGTTACCACTATTATATGGAGTTTATACCCGGTTAGTCAATCGAGAGCTTTCTCCTTTTATTATAACCGAAATAAGTCATCACTGATCTGAAAAACTGTTCATTTGTTCCAGTTTTTCCCTTTAAGATATGTTATATTATGCGTAGAAAAAGGGAAAGCCAGAGAAGCGGCTTACCCGAATATATTAAGTAACTGTTTTATCAACAGCCGTCATTATTCGCAGTAATGGCGGCTATTTTCGTTTTCCCTTGAAAATCGTGTAGCACAATCCAACAAGGGCGCAAATGAACTAAGAGGATTTGCTTATTTCGAGATATTTTTCTATAAAAGTGTGTCAGTCTTTTATTTCATATCAGAGAATTGTTCCGGAACCCCTATAAATAAGCATTCTTCGGATTATTTCTCCTCCACCACCTGAAAAATAAAAAACTTCAAATATATAACCGTCATTGCCCGAATTTACTGGATTTGTGGCATGCACTATGCGTATTTACACCATTTATACACCACATTTGCAATTCCCTATAAAAACGCTACACCACTTCACCTATAAGTGCCATTTCTTCTTTCAAAGTGCTTTCCTCTACATGGCAATACAAATCCATCGTCATTTGCAGCGAATTATGTCCAAGTATTTTCTGAAGGGTTTTAGGTTTCATTCCTTTTGCTATACACTTGGTTGCAAATGTATGACGTAGCCCATGCGGTGTAAATGGCTTGAAATCCAATTCTGGATTATCTCGGTTAATCTTGTCTACCAAATATCGAATGGATTGTCTCACATTTGATTCATGAATTGGATTGTTTGTCTTACTACAAAAAACCAAATTCTCCATACCGGGTTTTGGATTATGCCGAATCACCACATGGCTTTTCCATCTTTGTTGGGCAAGAAGCGCCTCTTTTACCTCAACAGTCATTGGAATATCTCTTTGACCTGCTTTGGTCTTAGGTTTATGAAATTCATAAATGGCTTCTCCGTTGTTTGGAAGATATGTCAGCGTTTGTCGAACTCTAATAAGTCCTTTTTCAAAATCAACACAATCCCATGTTAATCCAAGTATTTCGCCCATCCTCATTCCTGTTCCAAGTCCAACAATAAGAAAATTCTGTAGCGAACACCCCTTTTTTGTACTCAAAAGGATCTCGATTTCCTTGTCACTCAAAATTCTCTTTTCTTCATATTCCTCATCATTCAACATGGTATTTATTCCATATGCAACATTCTTTACCAATAAATCCGATTCTACCGCTCTATTCAGCATATCTATAAGAACCGCTCTACAATCTGACCTTGAAGCGTCTGTTTTTAAATGGTTAAATGCTTCTTGCAATACCACCAAATTAAGACTTGATAACTTTCTCCATCCTAATTCTGGACGAAGTCTGTTATATTGGATTTCATATGCACGAAGAGTAGTATTCCTGCAATGCTGCTTACACGTTGTAACCCAACACTCATACCACTCATCTAATGTCATTCCAGAACTAATTAAGTTAAGCTGCTTTTCATCATTATATTGCTCCTCTCGCAGTTTCTTTGTTATCTCTGAAATTGTTTTACCATATAAAGTCTGACGCTTGCCAAAACGATTTATAAATCTAGCTTGATATAATCCATCCTTTCTCTGTGTAATTCCAGTTCCTAATTCTTTACCACTCAATGCTTTTCCCATTTTTGTCTTCCTTTCCGTAGACAAAAACGGAAACCTAGCGGTTTATACCATTTGAGTATAACATAGATTCCCGTTCCTACTAACTAAAATAAAGAATTATATTGAATTCTTTTCAATCCAATCATCTAACTTTTTCTTATTTGCATACCATCGATTTCCGATCTGCACACCAAATCCATATCTTCCACGAACAAGTTCACGTGCTTTTGTTTGCCCGATCCCCAAATAAGAGCATAATTCCTTTATCGTTATTATCTGTTTTTCTATTTGAGCCATTTGCCTATTCCCCTTTCGCATATATTCCCACATAACCATTTACCGGTGAACTATACCCTTTTACCCGTTTTTTAGAACTCGTAAGTTTAAAAATACTTCTTATTCTTTTTGAGAACTGCGGTTTATCCACCTCCAAAACAACTTTGCCATTATTGCCACAAAATTCTTTATATTTCTGAAACAGTATATCAGTCGGCATAAATTGCTCATAAGCATTGGGATTATATTCGAAATATTGAGAAAAGAACTGTTTTATCAGTTCACTTTCTCCTGCACTTCGCCATTCATTAACTATACTCTCTGCAACATCAGATTTCTCAAAAATGAAATTGTGTCGTAACAGCTTTCTATATTCATGTGCAGCTTTTGTTGCTATTGCATCTCTCTCCTCCCATATTTTTTCTTGTAAATCATAATCTTTTTCATATTCGTCAACCGAATAGCTAAACGGAATCAATACCAATCTTCTATAAAAGGCTTCATCATCCTGTTTTAACCGAATCGGATGATTTGTTGCAAACAAGAATTTACAATGGTGTGTTACTGTCCGCCCCTGAACATATTTCTCTTCACAATCAATTCTTGCATCTCCAGTTAACTGTTTTAAACGTTGAACTACACTTGTATCCAACTCCACCGCAGATAAGTCCATATTATAATTAAGAACTTTTTGGTTGATAGTTCCTAATGCAAATCTCCCTCCAAAATTGTCTAATGAAATGGTTGATACATTCTCCGCGCCTAAAAGTTTCCCTAAAAATTCTCCGATTATGCTCTTTCCGCTATCTGGCGCAGTCCCAAGCACAAAAAACTTTTTAGCTTCGTTCCCCTGTGAACATATGTAACCAAGACATTGATAAAATCGTTTCAAAACTGCTGCATCATTCTTAGATGCACGATTGATAATCTGATCCATATAAGGCGTTTCAACAGCAAAATCTCCGATATAGTTAGCATTTATATCAAATAATACCGGATACTTATCGTTGGAAGAAATTAGCTTATCCCTTTCCGCGTCGTACATTCCATTTTTAAACACTATCATATGCTTTGAAGTCTTTTCTTCTTCTTTTGAAAATTGATCCTTCAACCTATTATTCGCCAACATATACTCATATGCTTCTTTAAACCTTCCGAAGCGAGAAATACGTTTCTGTTCCTCTTTAGGCATCAATTTTCGCACTGCCTGTGGAAATAGTACAGAATTTAACTGCTTGTAATAACGCCCGTTCCAAACACACAAATTTCCCTCTATATTGCGAAATGTCGCGTTATTAAGGATAATCTCCTCAATTTCCTGCATTCGGATCTCCTGTCCTTTTCCCTTATGTTCTACTCGTGGTGTTTCTTGCTGCTGAAACGAATCTATTGCCTTAGAAATAACTTGGTTTACACTATTATCCGTTGTTTCAACATTAAAATTCTCCCATTCTTTTTCTATACCTAATGCTTCATATTCTTTGCTAACGCACAATAAAGGACTTGAAATATGCTTAAAAGACTCCATTGCATCAAGAGATGAAGCTTGGTATAAGAAAACTTTATTATTCCCACTCATCATCTTCCTCCTCGACTTCGCATACTTTAATCTCTCCGAGTTTTTCTCTACTATTTTTCAACATATATTCCAACATCTTATACGTTAATATATTAACGCTATTTTCATCCTCACCATCGTCAATAGCAATAAGTGCTGGAATTTCGTCTGAAATATCCGCAATCAACAAATTGTAATATTGATTTATGGCTTGCACCAAAATAAAAGAATTTTGTGCATTCAAACTTCGATATCCCCTAAAAAACACTTTATCGTCTTTAGCTATTATCATTCTCTGCCTTGGAGCAAAATGAATTACGATATCGATGTCTTGAATTTGCATCATGTATTCCATTTCCGGCAACTTAATATACCCTTTCACACTGCTGCACTCATAAGGAATACCTT
>ENA-OUQF01001304-OUQF01001304.1-human-gut-metagenome-genome-assembly--contig:-NODE-1304-length-15369-cov-3.214510_pt1 | contig 15369 bp, 13 predicted proteins | sample MGYA00237947_ERZ548826 | MGnify/ENA primary metagenome ERZ548826 (study PRJEB26490, sample SAMN05194701) | human gut metagenome | biome: terrestrial biome; feature: human-associated habitat; material... | reverse complement strand
AACACAAAGTGAAGTAGCCAAAATAATGGACGTAAATCAAGTTTATGTATCTAGAATGGAAAAAAAGGTTTTAAAAAAGATGAAAAGCAAGATGACATCTTAAATGTCACCTTGTTTTTTTATGTATAAATACTTAATTTTTTTAAATACTAATACTGGTGATACAAATGAATAAAGAAAGGTATAAAGAATTAACTAGTAAAATAGTTCCTGAAGAAAATAAGACTAAAAACGGAATTATTGCGTTTTTAACAGGTGGTTTAATTGGTTTTTTAGGACAGGTAATAGTAACTATTTTGGAAAATAATTTTAATGTAGCACATAAAGATGCTACAACAATAATGATTGTAATATTAATATTTTTAGCGTCACTATCAACCGCAATGGGATTTTTTGATAACTTAGTTTCTAAAGCAAGAGCTGGATTAATTGTTCCGATAACAGGCTTTGCACATGCGATGACATCAAGCATGATTGATTATAAAAAGGAAGGCTTAGTAACCGGAATTGGGTCTAACGCATTTAAATTAACAGGTAGCGTAATATTATACGGAGTTTTATCTGCGTACGTATTTGGAATTGTTAGATACTTATTTTTTGGAGGTTAATTATGACGATAAAATTTAATAATGTTTATTTAAAAGAAGTATCAGCGGTTGCGGGACTAGATGAAAAAGAAGGAAATTTTGGAAAGCTTTATGACAAAACGTATGATGATTATTATTTAGGAGAAAAAACCTTTGAACAAGCCGAGATAAAAATGATAAATGATTCGGTAAACATTCTTCTTAATAAAGCAAACATGAAAATGGATGATATAGATGTAATACTAGGAGCAGACTTACTTAATCAAATAACGCCTAATTCATATGCATCCGTTTTGTTTAACAGACCATTTATGGGTGTTTATAATGCTTGTGCTTCTGTTTGTGAAGAAATAATTATTGCATCAAGTCTTCTTCAAAATAAGAATATTAATAATGTAATTTGTAATACGTCTTGTCATAATATGACCGCAGAAAGACAGTATCGTAATCCGGTTGAGTATGGATGTCCTAAACCTAAAAGATCAACGTTTACCGTAACAGGATGTGCAAGTAACATTTTAAGTAAGGAAAAATCATCTATTAAAGTTACATCGGCATCAATTGGAACCACAACCGACTTAGGTGTAACTGACGTATATGATATGGGTTCTGTTATGGCACCTTCTGCAGCTAGAGTAATATTTGAACACTTAACTGATACAAAAACAAAGGTTAGTGATTATGATCTTATATTAACTGGTGATTTAGGGGTGTATGGTAAAGAAATATTAAGTTTATATATGATAGAAGCCTATGACATAGATTTAAAAGATAAATTAGTTGATGCAGCATCTATTATATATGATAGAAAAAAACAAGAAAAAGTAAATGCAGGAGGTAGTGGACCGGCTTGTCTTCCTTTGGTATTTTATACAGATATTTTAGGTAAGATGAAAGAAGGAAAACTAAATAGGGTACTAATAGTTGCAACAGGAGCTTTAATGTCTCCTACGATGAATAACCAAAAATTATCTATCAGGAGATAATGAAGTAAAAGCTCTAAAAGGAATAGACTTAGAATTTAGAGAAAGCGAATTTGTATCAATATTAGGGCAAAGTGGATGTGGAAAAACCACAATGTTAAATATTATAGGCGGATTAGATAGATACACATCAGGAGACTTGGTGATTAATGGAAAATCAACAAAACAATTTAAAGACAAAGACTGGGATACATACAGAAATCACTCAGTAGGATTTGTATTCCAAAGTTATAATCTAATACCACATCAAACAGTATTAGCAAATGTCGAATTAGCACTTACAATATCAGGAGTAGGAAAAGAAGAGAGAAGAAAAAGGGCAATTGATGCACTAACAAAAGTAGGATTAGGTGACCAAATAAATAAAAAGCCAAATCAAATGTCAGGCGGACAAATGCAAAGAGTTGCAATAGCAAGAGCATTAGTAAATGATCCAGACATTTTGCTTGCAGATGAGCCAACAGGAGCGTTAGATTCTAAGACAAGTGAACAAGTAATGGAAATATTAAAGGATATTTCAAAAGACAGGTTAATAATAATGGTAACACACAACCCAGAATTAGCAGAAAAATATTCATCAAGAATAATTAAATTATTAGATGGAAAAGTTACAGATGATTCAAATCCATATACTGCAACAAAGAAAGATTTAGACAAAGCAAGAACTAAAAAAGAAAAATCAGGAAAAGCGTCAATGAAATTTGCAACAGCAGTACATCTAAGTTTAAATAATTTAATGACTAAAAAAGGAAGAACATTTTTAACATCATTTGCAGGTTCAATAGGAATAATAGGAATTGCACTAATACTTTCACTATCAAATGGAATGCAAGCATATATCAATAAAGTAGAAGAAGATACATTATCATCATATCCAATAACAATTGAAGAATCATCTATTGATATGACAAGTATGATGGAAGCAATGATGGGAAAAGATAATGAAGAAGAACATGAAAATGATAAAATCTATTCAAGAACAATAATGGGAGATATGTTAGAAACGTTATCAAGTAAAGTTCAGACAAACAATTTAAAAGAATTTAAGAATTTCTTAGAAAATGGTGATAGCGACATTAAAAATTATATAAATGCAATTCAATATGGATATAATTTAGATTTAAATATTTACAAAGAAAAAGAAGATGGAAGTGCATATAAAGTAAATCCAAGTTCAGTATTAGAAAAAATAGGATTTGGAGATATGGTAAAAGCACAAGAACAATCAAGTTCAATAATGTCAACAAGTAGTGCAATGATGACAGAAACTGATGTATGGACAGAAATGCTTGATAATAAAGACTTAATAAATTCACAATATGATGTATTAGCAGGAAGAATGCCTGAAAAATATAATGAAGTTGTATTAATAGCAGATAAAAATAACGAAGTAAGTGATTATACTTTATATTCATTAGGAATAAAAGATGTTTCAGAACTTGGAAATGCGATGGAAAAATTAAAAAATGGCGAAGAAATAAAAACAAATGATGATAAAAATAGTTATTCATATGATGAACTTTTAAATTACAAATTTAAAGTTTTATTAAATACAGATTACTATAAAAAAGTCGGAAACATATGGCAAGACATGACAAATGATGAAGACTATATGAAACAAATAGTAGACAAGGCAGAAGAAATTCAAATTGTAGGAATTATCAAACCAAATGAAAATACAGTAGCATCATCTTCAGCAGGATTAATTGGATATAACAAAGAATTAAAAGAATATGTTATAAATAAAGTAAATGATGCAGATATAGTAAAAGAGCAAAAAGCTAATCCAGAGATAAATGTATTTACAGGAATTAAATTTCCAGAAGATACAAATGGAACATTTGACTATACACAATTATCAGATGAGCAAAAAGCTTATATGGCAACACTTTCAGAAGCAGAGCTTGCCCAATTAATGCAAACATATTCAAATAATGCTTCAGCAACTTATGACAACAATTTGAGCCAACTAGGTGTAGTGGATTTAGATAATCCTTCAACAATAAATTTATACCCTAAGGATTTTGATTCAAAAGATAAGATTGCAGACATTATAACAGATTATAATAATAAACAAACAGGACAAGGTAAAGAAGAAAATGTTATTAATTATACAGATTTTGTTGGAATTATGATGAGTTCAGTATCAACTATAATTAATGTAATTAGTTATGTATTAATTGCATTTGTAGGAATTTCTTTAGTAGTTTCATCAATAATGATAGGAATAATAACATATATATCAGTACTTGAAAGAACCAAAGAGATTGGCATTTTGCGTAGCATAGGAGCCTCTAAGAAAGATGTTTCTAGGGTATTTAATGCAGAAACATTACTTGTTGGTTTAGTTGCAGGTTTAATAGGTATAGGTGTAACTTTATTGTTAGATATACCAATTAATATTGTGATTGAACATATTGTTAGTATTTCTGGTATTGCTAAACTTCCTTGGGCAGGCGGAATTATTTTGGTTGCTATTAGTGTTGGATTAACTATGCTTGCAGGTTTAATTCCAGCTAAATTTGCTGCTAAACGTGATCCAGTTGAAGCTTTAAGAACTGAATAAGTGAACATTATGGACCGGTTCTGTTTTGCGCAAAGTCAGTTCCATTATATGCTACTTTTTTAATAAAATAAAAATTTTTTTTGCTTAGAGCCAATTAGATTTTAAGAATTTACAACAAAAGCTGTTGCAATTGCAACAACTTTTTATTTTTTTAGAGATATAATATGGCTATCAAAAATAAAGGGAGGAAAACAAAAGTGAAAATCATAAAAAGAGATGGAAAAACAGTTGACTATAATTCAGAAAAAATTGAAATAGCAATAAAAAAAGCTAATAAAGAAGTAAGAAAAAAAGAAAGAGCAACAGATGAAGAAATACATGAAGTTATAGCATATATAGAAAGTCTTGATAAAAAAAGAATGTTAGTTGAAGATATTCAAGATATAATAGAACAAAAACTAATGGAACTTGAAAAATATCAATTAGCCAAAAAATATATTACATATAGATATACAAGAGAACTTGTTAGAAAAGCGAATACAACAGACCAATCAATAAAAGAATTAATTGAAGGAGAAAGCGAATATTGGAATAATGAAAATTCTAATAAAAATGCAAAAGTTGTAACAACACAAAGAGATTATTTGGCTGGAATAACAAGTACAGATATAACAAGAAGATTTTTACTTCCAGAAGATATTGTAAAAGCACATGATGAAGGAATAATACATTTTCATGATGCAGACTATTTTGCACAAAACGCTTTACACAATTGTGAATTAATTAATTTAGACGATATGTTACAAAACGGAACAATTATAAATGGTGTAATGATAGAAAAGCCACATAGATTTATTACAGCAGCAACAATAGCAACACAAATAATACTTGCAGTAACATCTTCAAGTTATGGTGGTGCAACAGTATCTCTTTCGCATTTAGCACCTTTTGTAAGAGATAGTTATAATAAATACTACAAGAAATACAAAGCAAGAAATATGAAAGAAGCAGATTGCAAAAAATTTGCTGAACAAGACACAAGAAAAGAAGTAGAAGATGGAGTTCAAACATTTAATTATCAAGTAAACTCAATGACAAATACAAATGGGCAAGCACCATTTTTATCAGTAAATATGTATTTAGGCGAAACGGAAGAATATAAAGACGAATTAGCAATGATAATTGAAGAATTTTTGAAACAAAGAATACAAGGTTTTAAAAATGAAAAAGGAATTTACATCACACCAGCTTTTCCAAAACTTTTATATGTTCTAGAAGAAGATAACATAAATAAAGATAGCAAGTATTGGTATTTAACAGAACTTGCAGCAAAATGCACAGCAAAGAGAATGGTGCCAGATTACATATCAGAAAAAGTAATGAAAGAATTAAAAATAAATGAAAAAGGCGAAGGAGATTGCTATCCATGCATGGGATGTAGGTCATTCCTTACACCAGATAGAATGATGAGCCTTGGAAATATAGCAAAAGCTAAGAATTATGTTGAAGGTAAGGGAAAATATTATGGAAGATTTAACCAAGGAGTTGTTACAATAAATTTACCAGATGTTGCACTTTCTTCAAAACAAGATATGGATAAATTTTGGAAAATATTTGATGAAAGATTAGAATTGTGTCACAGAGCATTACAATTAAGACATGAAAGGCTAAGTAAAGTAACAAGCGACGTTGCACCAGTTTTATGGCAACATGGTGCTCTAGCAAGACTAGGAAAAGGGGAATCTATTCACGAATTATTACACCATGGTTATTCAACAATTTCATTAGGATATGCCGGATTATATGAATGTGTAAAATATATGACAGGACATAGTCATACAGACCATGGCGAAGGAGAAGAATTTGCTCTAGAAGTAATGCAAAAATTAAATGATAAATGCCAAGAATGGAAAGAACAAGAAGATATAGATTATAGTGTATATGGAAGTCCAATAGAATCTACAACATACAAGTTTGCAAAATGTTTAAAGCAAAGATTTGGAACAGTTGAGGGAATAACAGATAGAGATTATGTAACAAATTCTTACCATGTTCCTGTATTTGAAGAAATTGATGCATTTTCTAAATTAAAATTAGAAAGTGAATTCCAAAAATTAAGTCCAGGTGGTGCGATATCTTATGTTGAAACACCTAACTTGCAAAATAATATAGAAGTAGTACTTCAAATAATTAGATTTATTTATGATAATATAATGTATGCGGAATTAAATACTAAATCAGATTATTGTCAAAAATGTGGATTTGATGGAGAAATCTTAATTGATGAGAATTTGGAATGGTATTGTCCAAATTGTGGCAACAGAGACCATAATACATTAAATGTTGCTAGAAGAACTTGTGGTTATATTGGAAGTAATTTCTGGAACAAAGGAAGAACTCAAGAGATAAAAGAAAGAGTACTTCACATTGATAATAAGGATGATGAGTAGTATGAAATATAATAAAATAAGAAAGATGGATATTTCTAATGGACCAGGTGTTAGAGTATCAATATTTATGCAAGGTTGCAGTTTTAATTGCAAAAATTGCTTCAATCCAGAAACACATGATTTTAATGGAGGCAAAGAGTTTGATGACAGTACAATCGATAGAATTTTAGAATTATGTGATAATGAAAATGTAGAAGGTTTATCTATTTTAGGTGGTGAACCAATGCATCCAAAGAATATTAATGGTACGACTAAACTTGCCAAGGCTTTTAAAGAGAAGTATCCAGATAAAAATGTTTGGGCATGGTCAGGCTTTAAATTTGATAAAGACTTAAAGGATAAAGAAGTTGTTAAATATTTAGATGTTCTTGTTGATGGCCAATATGTTGATGAACAACATAATCCTAAACTTGAGTGGAGAGGTTCTGAAAATCAAAGAGTTATTGATGTAAAAAAAAGCTTGGAACAAAATAAAGTTGTGATGATTTAAATGTTCTCGCTTGTGGTTGGCGCGAGTAATAAGTCATACCATTTCGTTAAATGTTATATGTTAATGTTAGTGCAATAAATTAGTAAAAAGGAAAGCCTTTAAAAGGGCTTTCTTTTTATTATTTCCAACTACGATGTCCACACAAGGGTCGATATCTTCTCCTCTTGCCTGCACATAACAGCCTGTCGCCACAACTACCGCATCCGGGTTCATTTTCCGTGCTTTATGAAGCATCTGCCGGGATTTGCGGTCTGCAACATTGGTGACCGTACATGTATTGATAATATAGACATCTGCCCCTTCTTTAAATGGCACGATCTCATATCCATTCTGCTCCAGAAGCTCCTGCATAGCCTCTGTCTCATATGCATTTACTTTGCAGCCCAGATTATGGAGCGCAGCTTTCTTTTTCATTTTACACATTCCTTTCAAAATATTTGGTAATTTGTTTCTTGACTTTTATCTGTCATACTTTTAAGATAGAGATGATAGAAGTATGATAAATAAGGAGGTAACGTACAATGAAAACTGTACAGGTTTATTTAAATTCAATCCAAAAGGTGAACTCTTTTTCTCACGAGCTTGAACAATTCGACAACGACTTTGATCTTGTTTCCGGAAGATATATCGTAGACGCTAAGTCTGTTATGGGAATCTTCAGTCTGGATCTGAATGAGCCAACAACTCTGAATATCCACGCAACAGATTCTGAGATGGGTCCTATTCTTGAAGCAATCAAGCCTTATATCGTAAGCGAAGATCCTAAGTAAGATTCAGGCCAAAAAGCATATATCAAAAGCAAAGCAGCAAAGATAACAGGGCAGTTCTTCCTTTCGAAGGGCTGCCCCTTTCTATTTCACTTTTTCTATTTCACTTCAATGATCTCTGCTGTATCTAACGCTGTCTGCATAAGTTCATCGATCTTCTCTGCCAGATTCTCCTCAGAACGGCGGATAACCTCGATATTCGGCTTTGTGACCGGATGCTTTGCCACGAAAATGGTACAGCAATCCTCAAATGGAAGAATGGAGGTCTCGTAAGTATCGATCTTCTCTGCCACATCTACAATGTCCTGCTTATCAAATCCAATCAGCGGACGATATACCGGCATCGTACATACATCATTCGTTGCAGCCAGGCTCTGCATAGTCTGACTTGCCACCTGTCCGATACTCTCTCCCGTCACCAGTCCAAGGCAGCCATCACGTCTTGCGAATTCTTCCGCAATACGCATCATATAGCGGCGCATAATAATAGTCAGCTCGTCATGCGGGCATTTGTCATAAATATACAACTGAATATCTGTAAAGTTCACAACATGTAATTTGATTGGTCCGGAATATCTTGCCACAATCTTCGCAAGATCAACAACTTTTTGCTTTGCACGCTCACTTGTATACGGCGGCGCATGGAAATAAGTTGCCTCAAGACCAACTCCTCGTTTGGATACCATATAACCTGCGACCGGACTGTCAATTCCGCCGGATAACAGAAGCATAGCGTTTCCATTGGTTCCTACCGGCATTCCGCCTGCTCCTGGAATAATCTCAGAATAAACATAGATTTCATTTCTCACTTCTACATTTACCAGTACATCCGGGTGATGTACGTCTACCTTGATCTCCGGGAACGCATAGAGAATCGCCTCTCCAAGGTCACGGCTTATTTCCATAGAGTTCTTCGGATATGACTTTCTGGCACGGCGTGACTCTACCTTAAATGTAAAGTTGCGGTCCGGATACATCTCTGCCATATAAGCTACCACGTCTTTTTTCAATTCCTCGAAACCTTTATCCTCCATACGGACAACCGGGCAGATTCCGACCAGTCCGAACACTCTTTTCAAATGTTCCACCGTATCCTCGTAATCATAATCACCCTCACAGTCCACATAGATTCTTGCCTGGGATTTGTGGACATCAAAGTTCCCGTCTACATCCTTTAACGCATAACGCACCTGTCTTACAAGAGCATCTTCAAAAAGATAACGGTTCTTTCCTTTGATACCAATTTCCCCGTATTTCAATAAAAATGTATGAAATCTCATCGATCTTCTCCTCATTTATCTCTAATGTCTGGTATATTTTCTAAGCATCGGTACTATATTATACAGAGTATCTAATGTATAGTCAATCTCTTCCATCGTATTAAACTCAGAAAGACTGAATCTAAGCGTTGCATCCAAAAACTGCTGACCGGCTCCGATTCCTTTTAACACGCCACTGATCTGCGGATGGTTGGAAGCACATGCAGAACCACTGGATACATAGATGCCTTTATCTTCCAGCGCATGCAGAAGAACCTCGCTTCGGATTCCCGCAAATCCAACACTAATAATGTGCGGCGCACTGGTCTCATCATAAAGACCATGGATGGTCGTATCCGGGATCTGCTTCACGCCTTCAATAAAATGCTCCTTCATCGCACGCATCACTGCAACTTTTTCATCCAGATTTTCATAAATCATCTTCGCAGCAAGACCAATCCCTGCAATTCCAGGTACATTTTCCGTACCGGAACGGACATTTTTCTGTTGTTCACCGCCAAATACGATTGGTTTTATCTTCACATGTTCATCAATATAAAGCACTCCGATTCCTTTTGGTCCATGAATCTTATGTCCACTGATGGAACACATATCCACCTTCAGGCGCTTCGGGTAAATGTGATACTTTCCAAATCCCTGCACAGCATCCACATGGAACAAAATGTTCTTGTTATACGCTTTTACCATGCTGGCAGCCTCCTGGATCGGCTGTACGGATCCCACCTCATTATTCACATACATCACAGATACAAGGATCGTGTCTTCACAGAGTGCATCCTTCAGTGCGTCCAGACTGATTCTTCCATAGCGGTCCACCGGAAGAAATGTAACACGAAATCCTTCCTCTTCCAGATAGCGCATCGTATTAATGATTGCCGGATGCTCAATTCCGGATGCAATCAGATGATTCCCTGCTCTTCGATTCGCTTTTGCTGCCCCGATCAATGCCAGATTATCACTTTCCGTACCTCCGGAGGTGAAAAAAATTTCTTTCTCCTGCACCTTTAAAAGCTTTGCAAATGTCTCTTTCGCTTCTTTTATATATTTTTCAGCCTCCACGCCCTTACGGTGCATGGAAGATGGATTTCCATAATCTTCACACAATACCTTACGGACCAGATCTCCCACTTCCGGGTATGCCTGGGTCGTCGCAGAATTGTCCAGATATACTTCCTTCATTCTATCTCACTTCCTGTTTTCTTTTTTCCAATAACAGTTGATCACTGTCTCTTCTTATCATCAATATATGTCCCTGCAATTTAATATGTAACTTGCTCCAGTTGAAACATCAGCACAGACAATAGCGCAAGTCCCGCTGTCTCTGTCCGTAAAATACGCTTTCCGAGAGTTATGACCTGACCGCCCATCTCACATGCAAGCGCAATCTCATCCGGATCAAATCCGCCTTCCGGCCCGATAAATATTCCAACGGACTGTCCCGGCTTTATGGACTGTATCAGTCCCTTTGTGTGGTCCATACCTTCTGCACACTCATAAGGCACCAATACAACATCCAAATCTTTTGCCATCTCAAGGGCTTCCTTATAAGTCTTCACAGACGTCACTTCCGGCACGATCCCCCGCCCGGACTGTTTGGCTGCGCTGGCTGCAATTGTATTCCAACGCTCCACTTTCTTCGTCCCTTTTTTCGCATCCAGCTTCACCACACACCGCTTCATGGAGACCGGGACTACCGCATAAATCCCAAGCTCCACACATTTCTGCACGATCAATTCCATCTTCTCCTGCTTCGGGAGACCCTGAAACAGATAGATCTTTGATGGGAGTTCCGCATCTGAAGCTTTCGTCTCTACGATTTTCAACTGCACCTGCTCCTCTTCAAAATCCCGAACCTGGCAGAGATATTCTTTTCCCTGACCGTCACTGACCGTCACTTCCTCACCAATCCGCATACGGAGCACATTTTTCATATGATTCACATCAGTGCCTTCGATCCGGATTGTTTCTTCCGATACTTGAGAGGCATCTACAAAAAAATGCTGCATTTTCTCTTTACTCCTCTAGGCATTCTTTCTTGCTACAACAGATACCCACTCGCCCTGGTGATTCACTTCCAGAACTTCCAGCCCGGCAGCCTTCACAGCTTCTACTACAACATTTTCTTTATCTTCGATAATTCCACTTGTAATATATACAGCACCCGGCTTCATCTGATGAATGATGACCGGCGTCAGCGGAACAAGGACATCTGCCAGAATATTTGCTGCTACAATATCATATTTTTCATATCCAACCGCATCCTGAACAGCTTTATCGTCAATGATGTTTCCGATCATGACCTCATACTGATCCTTGCGGATCCCATTCACTTCCATATTCTCGTGAGTCGCATCAATGGCACATGGATCAAGATCTGTTCCAAGAGAATGCTTTGCCCCGAACTTAAGCGCCAGCATTCCAAGAATCCCGCTTCCACAACCAACATCTAAAATCTCCGTCTCGGATGTCACATATTTTTTCAACGCCCGGATGCAAAGCTGTGTCGTCTCATGCATACCTGTTCCGAAAGCTGTTCCCGGATCAATGTGAATGACCATCTTGTCGCTGTCCTCCGGCTTTACATTTTCCCAGGATGGGATTACAAGAATGTCGTCTATATAGAATTGATGGAAGTACTGCTTCCAGTTGTTGACCCAGTCTACATCTTCCGTCTCAGATTCCTCAATAGTACACTCCCCAACATCAAGAAATGCACGCATATCTTCCAGTTCTTTTCTCACGTTCATAAGAACCGGCGCCACATCTTCTTCCTCATCCAGATAAAATGTCAAATATGCTGTCCCGTCATCATCTGGAATATCCGGCAGAATATCCACGAACATCTGCTCCTTATCCTGTTCTGTAAGCGGGATCTTATCCTCAATCTGCACACCTTCAATTCCAAGATCTGCCAGCATACTGCTCACAATATCCTCCGCCTGTGTCGTTGTTTTTAAACGAAACTGCTTCCATTTCATAATACTTTCTCCTTCTTTACATTCATTATCTTCCTTTGATGATACCCGGTTTCTAACCTCGTTATCATTTATTTCATTTCTTCTCTTACAGCCTGTAACGCCGCATCCACTACATGATGCATATCCATATAACGGTAAAGTCCCAGACGCCCTCCAAAGATTACGTTCTCTTCCTTCTCTGCCAGCTCTTTGTATTTTGCATAAAGTGCTGTATTCTTCTCATCATTGACCGGATAATAAGGTTCGTCCCCTTTCTTCCATGTCACCGGATACTCTCTGGAAATAACGGTCTTCTCCTGGGTTCCAAATTCAAAATGCTTATGCTCAATGATTCTTGTATATGGAACTTCATACTCTGTATAATTGACCACCGCATTTCCCTGATAATTGTCTGTATCCAGAATCTCTGTCTCAAAACGGACCGTACGATATTCTAATTCACCAAAACAATAGTCAAAATATGCATCTACAGGTCCAGTATACACTACTTTTTTACCGAGTGGGCGAAGATTTTCTTTTTCTTTCAGATAATCCACATTCAAACGGACCTCTGCGCCTTCCAGCATCTTCTCAATGATCTGCGTATAGCCTCCCATCGGAATCCCCTGATAAAGGTCATTAAAATAATTGTTATCATAAGTCAGGCGGACCGGCAGTCTCTTAATGATCTCCGGCGGCAGCTCTGTCGCACGCCTTCCCCACTGCTTCTCAGTGTACCCCTTGACCAGGATCTCATAAATATCTTTTCCAACCAGGCTGATTGCCTGCTCTTCCAGGTTCTTCGGCTCCTTCACGCCATATTCCTTCACCTGTTCCTCAATCTTAGCCTTCGCCTCTGCCGGTGTGATCACACCCCAAATCTTATGAAATGTATTCATATTGAACGGCATATTGTACATCTGGCCTTTATAATATGCTACCGGGCAGTTCGTATAACGGTTAAATGTTGCAAACTGTCCAATGTAGTCCCACACCTCTTTATTACTTGTGTGGAAAATATGTGCTCCATACTGATGCACCTGGATTCCTTCCATCTCTTTTGTATAAATGTTTCCACCGATATGCGAACGCCTCTCTACAACGAGGCAGCTCTTTCCTGCCTTCATAGCCTCATGGGCAAAGATTGCTCCATAAAGCCCAGACCCTACAATAATATAATCGTACATAATCCCTCCTGCTGCCTTTTAAGCTCCATTTATGCCTTTCAAACTCCATTTATGCCTTTTAAGTTCCATTTATGCCTTTTAAGTTCCATTTATGCCTTTTAAGTTCCATTTATTAAGAGAGGAATGCATCTTACATTATGCATTCCTCCCTGGTTACTCATTTCACTCTTATTAATCCAGATCAATATAATCTACCTGGAATGTGTCATCCTTCTCAGAATGACTGCGTCTCTCCTTCGGACGCTCACTGAGCAGATCATCTAAATCATCTACCGTATCATCCTCTTCTTCCTCATCCATCACAAATGATTCGAAGTTCTCATCTTCATATAAAGACATATCCGTAATGGTATTAAAATCATCGAATTTCACTGTACGAAGCGGTGCTTCTCTGACTTCATCAAATTTCTCTTCTTCAAAGTCATCATCTGCATAATCATCTTCGTCATCATAACGCTTGCTATCATAACGATCATCATCATCATCGCCATCATCGTCAAATTCGTCAAATTCGTCATCATCGTAGTCATCAAAATCATCTTCGTCTACGACTTTTTTCTTTTTGCCTTTTTTCGGAGCCGGCTGAGCTTTCTTTTTATTTTTCTTCTTCGGAGCCGGTTCCGGTTCTTCCTCTTCTAAGTCGATTCCATACTCATCATACAGATCATCCAGCTCAATATCACGGTTACGAAGCTTCACACGAACCACAATCAAACGGATAATGAGAAGAAGTAAAATAACAATAAAGATAATCGCAAACACTTTAAAATGTCCGTCGATCACATTCTGCATCTTATTAAAGAAACCATTGCCCTTTTTCTTAGCATTGCTTGCTCCGGTATCCTGCTTTACATCACATCTCTGATACGTATTCTCCTGAGAATCATACTCGTAGAAATTCTTCGTACCATTGTTGTTTACAGCATACATCAGATAAAATCCATCTTTGTCATTATCCTGCCATACAGGGAATTCCTGTCCGTTCAGCGTCAGTGTTGTCTGCGCATAATTAGATGGCAGCTTCACACTTGTATCACTTAACAGAACAATCGTTGTTGTATCGGAAATATCAATCTCTTCATATGGTGCAAATGTTGCATTTGAATCATCATATAAGAAGAAATTGGAATTACCATCCGCTGATGTCAGATAAGCAAGGTAAACACCATTTGTCTCATTATAAGCCATTGGGCGGTCAGCGCCCTCATAATTCATTGTTGTCTTTGTAAATCCTGCTGGAACAGAAGCTTCTACAAAATCACTCAGCGTATAAGAAGTACCGTTCACCTCAACTGTAACATCGCCACTAGCTGCTGTGTCAGCACCTTCTGCTGCCTGAGTATCGTCCACGATCTTAGAAGGATCTCCTGCTGCGATTGTCACTGTAGATTTTCCTTCTGTCAGCTTAACCTCTGAACCGGAACTGGATTTCACATCCTGAGATGCTACCGTAATCTCTGTGGAACCTTCTTTCAGTGCCTGGAATGTCATGGTAAATGACACTTCTGAAGAACCGCCATCTCCTGAGTATGTCAGGGTTCCATCACCACCGGTCACTCCATCACCGGAATTAAACTTCAATGCACTGGCATCATAAGAAAGTGTTACTGATGAACTTCCAAGAGATCCACTGCTGGATTTTAAAACACATTTTACGTCTACCATATCTCCCACAGCCGTACTCGGATCTGCAAAAGAAATTCTACCGCCAGCCGCATGGGATGTCAGTGTCACGCTGGTAGCCAGCACACATACACAGGCAACTGCAGCCAGTACTTTCTTTAAAAACTTCATGTACTTTACCTCTTTTTTCTATAGTTTCTGTATTTTAAGAATGGTTATACATTATTCTGCACTTTCACCACCGGAAGATTCTCCGCCGCCGGAACTGCTTCCGCCAGATTCACTTCCTCCACCGGAACTGCTGCCGCCAGAGCCACTTCCGCCAGATTCACTTCCACCACCGGAGCTGCTGTTGCCTGAACTACCGCTACCGGAGCCGCCGCCTGATCCGCTGTCTGATTTACTGCCACCGGAGCTTCCACTGCCAGAGGAATTGCCGCTACCGGCGCTTCTACTTGAAGTTCCTGAATTACTGCTTCCACTGGAACTCTTTTTAGAGTTTTTGGAAGAACTGCCACTGGAATCGTCATCATAATAGC
>ENA-OUQF01001298-OUQF01001298.1-human-gut-metagenome-genome-assembly--contig:-NODE-1298-length-15427-cov-6.940411_pt1 | contig 15427 bp, 20 predicted proteins | sample MGYA00237947_ERZ548826 | MGnify/ENA primary metagenome ERZ548826 (study PRJEB26490, sample SAMN05194701) | human gut metagenome | biome: terrestrial biome; feature: human-associated habitat; material... | reverse complement strand
TATATATCAAGTGAAATGTGGCTTTCATCCCACACGCAAGCGTGTGGGTTTTTCGTCACAAATTTATAACATATTGACATGTGTTGTGGTTTTTCTATAATGAGATAAAAGGAGTGTGATTCTCATGCGTACATTACGTACAATTATATTAGATATTCTTATTTTTATTCTTGTGAATGTATTATGTTTCTCAATGCTTTGTCCAAGTATTATTAATAGTGCTATACAGAATGATGAAATTACCCAGGAAATGACCAACAAAGTAATGACTGTCATTAATCAATATACATATCGATTACCTCAGATTACAATCAATAAAATACAGGCAGATATTAGTCAATCTGAATCTATGGCCACTTTAACAACTAAATATAGTCAGGCTATTATTAAACAGATGGCAACAGGTGAAGAAAATAAAGAAGATATGACGCCTTATATCAATAACCTGGCGCAAGAATGTTTTGAGATTGTAGAAAAGGATACAGACATCACAGTACCTAGTATATTAAAGACATCACTGACTCAATTGATTTCTTCTGGTTTAGTATCTCAGGGTATTGATCAATATGTAGATGAGTTTATTAGTAAACAGTCTCCTAAGAGATTAAAGATGATACAGATTTTCTATCAATTAACACTTGATTCTAATCGTATGATTATGGCTGGTATACTTGTTGTATTATGCTTGATTCAGTTAATTATAGATAAACTATATGGATTAACTGCATTGGGTGTAACAGGTGTATTATCCGGACTAAGTGTGAGCTTTATAATGCCACTCGCAATTAGTGAAGTCGCTGGTTCTTATTTGAATCGTACAGTGATCTTTGATCCATCTATCTTAAGAACACCAGGAATGATGATATGTGGTATATCTGTTGTAGTAGTAATAATCGCACAATTAATTATGAGAAAAACAGCTAGAAATTAATCTAGCTGCTTTTTTATTGGAATAAATAATCCTTTAAATCATATTGTAAGACACGATAGAGGAACTTACCTCCTGTTGTTTGATATGTACGTAAGAGTGTACCATCGAGGGTATAAACACTCCAGCTCATCTGTATTCCACTATCTGCAATTAATTGTCCATGAAGTTCCTGTGAGCTAGAAACATAAGGTGAATAAGCAACTGGTATAGAACTTACTAGAGAGACAGTGCGCGCATTTTCATCTACCAAATATTTATAGTAATAAGATGTACCACTCTTCATAGTAAAGAATGTATTGGTGTAGTTTGTATCATTCTGCCATTTGTAGTCACTTCTAGTACTACTATAACAGTAATTATTGTTGAACATATATAGGTAGTATTGCCCTTTAGGTAATGAATTGTTTTCTTCATAAGTGACATAATGTTGTCCTGCCTGCATAGAGAAATCACTTGTTTTTGTGAGTAATTGAGATTCATAACCTGTAGAGTCCCAGAATTGTTCTGAACCAATCATATAGTCTATAGATGGATTTGTATAGATGGTATTGAGTTTAATGATTGTAGATGTTTCTCTAGAACTGATAATAAGAGAGTTATTACCTACTAAAGCTAAAGAGTAGCAGGCCTATCCTGTTGTGACCTTTTCTTCCTCTGGTTTCTTTTCTGACCATATACTTGCTTAGATCCACTCCCTTAATGGCCTCGAGGAAAGAAATAAGTTCATCAGTTGGCGTAATTTCATAGCCAAGACCTAGTGGCAAACACATCTGAATTGAGTTATAATATGTTATGTAGTTAGGTTCATTATTTAAACATTCATTCATAACCTAATTATATCAAAAAATGCGGCACTTCTCATTTATTTGAGATGTGTCGCATTTTTCTATTTTGGAAAACTGTCATTTATTTCGAGACAGCCTCCTAAAGTTTAATCCAAATGTCATGAAACTGTTTAGAAATATCTCTACCGCCATACATAATATGAACAATATTCACAACACCATTTGCTTCATTCAACAAGTAAAACACTAGATAATTATCCACAGGCAAAACTCTTAATCCCATACTGTTCCAAGGTTCTTCTTCATATAATTTATATCTCATTGGCATAAATTCTAAAGAACGTATCTCTTCCATAATATGATTTATTTGTCTACTTGCAGCTTCCGGTTGACACAAAATGATATGCTATGTATTGATAAATCTCTCTTATATTATGTCTTGCTACTATAGAGTAATCTATATGAAAAGTCATAGATTAAAGTCTCTTTTCATTTCTGCTTCAACTTCATCAGCTGAATAGACTCTTCCCGCTTTTATGTCAGCGATACCTTTTTCAATTTCTGCATCAAATTGTTCTTTAGTAAGAGACTGGTATTGTAGAGGCTCAGTTCTAGGTAATTTCATTTCAAAGGGAATACCCTTTTGCAATACAATCTGTTTTAAAAACATTCCTACTGCATTCGACATCGGAATACCAAGTTGTTGTAAAATATCTTCAGCCTGTTCCTTAAGTTCAGGTTCAACACGTGCAAACACATTTGCGGTTCTTGCCATAATGATTACCTCCTTTTCTATAGTTTAGCACTTTTGCATGCTATTAGCAATCTTTTCGCATACTAATAGCATATTTTAAGTATAAAAAAAGACCTGCATTATGCAAGTCTTGTATCTATTCTCATACTGCTGTTAATAACTGAGGCTTTTTCGAAGAGGAGAAGCTTCTTTTTCTTTTCTACGCCAGAAGCATAGCCTTTTAAGTTACCCTTAGAACCTACGACACGATGTGAAGGGATGATTAACGCAATATGATTATGACCAATAGCACCACCAACTGCCTGTGCTGACATTTCTTTCTTATTGCCATATTTCGCAATAGCTTTCGCAATATCACCATAAGTAATTGTTTCACCATAAGGGATATGCTGGATAATAGTCCAGATCATTCTCTGGAATGGTGTTCCCTGCATCTTAATAGGTGGACAGAAGTTAGGAACGATTCCATCAAAATATAAGTTTAACCAGGCAATTGTCTGATCAAAGACGGGTAAATCTTGTTCAATAGGTTCCTTGAGGATATCTGCATAATATTTATCATCTTCAAACCATAAACCAATAAGTGATTCGCCATCACTTGCCATAGTAATATTCCCAATAGGAGACTGGTATTTCTTAATATATTCCATTATTTTTACCTCCAAAAATAAACAAAAAAAGCATTAGCGTACGCAAAAAAGAATTTCTTTTTCTACGTATAGCTAATGCTTTGTAAATGACATGCTATAAAATATTCCTTTGTTGATTGTATTGTAACACAATTATTTCACAAGGTCAATTCTTAGACTTCATCTTCCTGCCTGATTTCATCTAAATAAATCTTGTCATCTTCTACTATAAATCTCCAGTATTCAATAAAGATTTCTTTATTATCCTGAGTGACTTCATCACCTTTGATCATTCTATCTCTCATCTTACCTCCTATATAAGACCAGAAGTAGTCATCACCTACTTCTACAACCATTGTTTTAAGAAGTCTGATATCAGAAAGTTCATTACGTATACCTTCATACTCCCACCAGTTGAGTTTTGTTTTCCATTGATCATATAAAGACGGAGAAAGGCATTGTTTAAGAATATCCATATCTCTATCATTCCATGCATTCTGTATAGCATAATAGTAGTGAGTAACCTCCCTGTTCATCTTCATTTCTTCAAAGAATGCGTTATTCTTTTCTTTTAATTCTTTTTTCATATCCTTATGCATGGAGATAGCTTTATATCTACGACGATATTTTTCCATATATGAAAAACCATATGATACAAAAGAAACAGTTATAATACCAGAAACATAATCTCGAGGAGAAGTTGTACGTCTTACAGGAGGAGATCCATGACTTGAAGAACCGCCGCTTCCTCCTCCACCACCTCCACTTGATCCTCCTCCACCTCCACCTGCTCTTGCGTAAACAGGGGAAATAGAAAAACATAATATACATACGATAAATAAACATCTCATTAATTTCTTCATAACTTCCTCCTAAGAGATTAGAAACATTACTAATATCATGAATACCATGATACATACCAAAAAGCCTAAGATACAAAGTAATAAGCCTAGCCACCAAATAAGTGTTCTTTCTTTTCTAGTAATAATAGAAAAGATGAGTCCTACAAAAGAAAATACGGGGCCAAGCAGAATGATATCTGTATAAGAATAAGGAGCATGGTTGGCACTATAGAAATAGATAAAAAATGCCGCAATAGATAATAAACCACAAATAAGTGGTATAGAGTTCATTTTTTTCATAGATAAAGTATATCATAAAAAAAGAATGATAAGAAATATATCTTATCACTCTTTAACAAGTCTTATTCGTACTTAGCGACGATCTTATCGTATTCACCGTTCTTCTTTAGGTTAGCTAAACCTTTGTTGAACTTCTTTAATAATTCTTTGTTTTCGCCTTTTAATACTGCGAAACCATAGTTTGCTGGGCTTTCTTTACCACAAGGAATATCAAAGTTTAACTGACCTGTTTTAACCATATATTTTAATACTGGATAGTCTTCAAAACATGCAGCTGCTTCACCAGATTTTACTTTTTCAAACATGAATGTTGATTCTTCTACAACTTCTAGTTTGAATCCATATTTATCTTTAATAGACTGAGCATATTTCAATCCTGCAGTCGATGTTTTAGCAACTACAGTTTTACCTTTTAAATCAGCATAACCTTTAATACCTGAATTTTTTGCAACGCCCATTGAAACACCTGTTTCATAGTATGGAGATGAGAAATCATATTTTTGTTTTCTTTCATCATTGATTGACATACCTGCAATAACACCATCAGCTTCACCTGATTCGAGTGCTGTACATGCAGCATCAAAACCTAATGAGTTAATCTTAATCTTGAATTTCTGATCCTTGGCAATAGCTCTGATTAAGTCCATATCGACACCAACTAATTTACCAGAATCATCTTCCATTTCGAATGGAGGATATGTTTTATCAGTCGCAATAATATAAGTCTTTTCTTCGTTCTTGCTACTAGAATTTCCTCCACAACCTACTAATGAAACTGCCATTAAACCTGCTAATACAATAGCACCGAACTTCTTCATTTTCATAATCGTTTCCTCCCTTATATATCTACACTTATGTGTTGATACCTTATAATACTTTGTTTAAGAAATCTATTGTTCTTTGTTGCTGTGGATGATTGATAACATCATATGGATTACCCTGTTCTACAATATATCCACCATCCATGAATATAACTTTAGTTCCTACTTCTCTCGCAAAGCCCATTTCATGAGTGACAACAACCATTGTCATACCTTGACTTGCAAGATCTTTCATAACAGCTAATACTTCTCCAACCATTTCTGGATCGAGCGCACTTGTCGGTTCATCAAAAAGCATAATATCAGGCTTCATTGCAAGGGCTCTCGCAATAGCAACTCTTTGTTTCTGTCCTCCAGATAACTGAGCTGGATAGCTGTCTGCCTTATCTTTTAGACCAACACGTTCTAATAATTGATAAGCCGTTTGTTCTGCTTCTTCTTTTGTCATCTTCTTGAGTTCAACAGGTGCAAGCATAATATTTTCTTTGACTGTCATATGTGGGAAAAGATTGAAATGCTGGAATACCATTCCGATGTTTTCTCTTTTCTTATTGATATCAAGTTTAGGATCTGTGATATCTTCACCATCAATAACAACACTACCACTTGTAATATCTTCTAGACGGTTCAAGCATCTTAAGAATGTTGATTTTCCTGATCCTGAAGGACCAATTAAACAGATAACTTCACCTTCATTAATATCTAAAGAAATATCTTTTAAAACCTCTAAAGAGCCAAAGTTCTTCTTTAGATTTTTGACAGAGACTTTTTTATTTGCCATAAGATAACCTCTTTTCTACAACTTTTGATACCTGTGCAAGTACTGTACAGATAAATAAATAATAACAAGCCATAAAACAATAAATGACCATCATATGAGCTGACTGCGTTGCAGCAATTGTTTTACCAACGTTAGTCAATTCTGTTAGACCAATAACAGATAATAATGAAGTATCCTTAATAGAAATAATGAACTGGTTGATGATTGAAGGTAACATCGTTCTTAAAGCCTGTGGTAAGACAATCTTTTTCATTGTTTTACCATAAGTTAAGCCAAGTGATCTGGCTGCTTCAATCTGTCCTTTGTCTACTGCTTCAATACCACCTCTGACGATTTCTGCCATATAAGCACCGGCATTAAGTGATAAGGCAACAGTACCAGCAGTAAAAGTACCCCCGATATTTAACCATCTAAATCCTGTAGGTCTTAACATCTGTCCCAAGCCAAAATATATAATCAATATTTGTACAAGCATTGGTGTACCACGAATAATATAAATATAAAGGTTGGCGATTGCCTTTAATATCTTCATGATCACTGACTTACTTTTTGAAGTATTGACTAATCCAACAATGATTCCAATAATAGTCGCAGCTATTAATGATATGATTGATAATTCAATAGTAATCACTATAGCCTGATTGAATCGACTGGCAAAAAATCCTAAGTTATCAAAAAATCCTTTCACATGAATCCCCCTTTTCTTTTATGTTTATAAATTACACCAATTTATAATATATGTCAAAGATTTTTTATCACTGTAAAAATATATTATTAAATTGTACTAAAAAAAGAACAAAGTGAGACTTTGTTCCTTGATTAGGCATCAAAATGATGCTTTTTGAAATGTTTATAGTAAATAATAAAGAGTAGTGAGGTCGTAAACCAAGTGACTGGATAAGAGACAACAACACCTTTAATAGTTGGATAGTGTGGTGAAATGAATGTGAGCCAGGCAATACGTAGTACACATATGCCTAAGCATACTAATATCATTGGTTTAATTGATTCTCCACATCCTCTCATTGTTCCTGAGAATATTTCAACACAGCAATACAAGAAATAGAATGGCATTAAGAACAACATCAAGCTATAACACTCTTCAATAATATGGGGATCTGATGAGAACAGTCTTGTGATATAGCTACCTGTTAAGCAGAGTATTGTACTGATTGAAATGGTCATAATGAAAGCCATGGCAAGGGCTGTTCTTGTTCCCTTTTTAATACGGTCATGAAGATGGGCTCCATAGTTTTGGCCTGCGAAGGTGGTGATAGCTGCACCAATAGCCGCAATCATCATCCAGAACAGGGCATCTATTTTTACATAAACTGACCATGAAGCGATTGTTCGTGTACCAAAAGCATTGATATGACTCTGTAAGACAATGTTTGAGATACTATACATTGTAGATTGGATACCAGCAGGAGCACCAATCATAATAATCTTCTTTAGTACAGGTAAATGAAATTTCATCTTTGATAATGTAAGCTTGTAGACTTCATTTGTTCGCATTAATTGAATAGTGACAAGTATGGCACAGACAGATTGTGCAATGACTGTTGCGATAGCTGCCCCAGCGATACCTTGATGGAAAATGACTACAAAGATAAAGTCAAATACAACATTCACAATACTACATACAATTAAGTAATAGAGCGGTCTTTTACTGTCACCTACCGCTCTTAAGATTCCTGCACCGATGTTGTAAATTGCACCTGGAATCATACATAAGAAGTAAAGCTGCATATAGAGAGTGGCATCAGTCAATATATCATGTGGTGTACCAATAGCATCTAGACATTGATATGAGAAAAATAAGCCAAAAAGCATCATGAGTATTCCACTGACAATTGCAAGGATATAAGAAGTATGCACTGCCTGATGGATTTTCTTATTATTTTGTGCACCATAGTATTGGGCGATGACTACGGAAGCACCTGTAGATAAGCCTACATAGAAATTAACAATTAAATTCGTTAAGTTTCCTGTTGAACCGACTGCAGCAAGTGCGCTTGTCCCACAAGCTTGTCCAACAATGATTGTATCAACAGTGTTATATAACTGTTGGAAGAAACTTCCTATAAGAATAGGAAAAAAGAAAAAAAGCAACTGTTTCCAGATAACTCCCTTAGTGAAATCTTGTGTCTGATTCATGTTATTCCCTCCTAAAAGATTAATACATGATATCATAGAAAGAGTATAAAAGATATCTTGTTGTTTACTCTTTTAATCAAAGAAAATTCGCTTAAAATAGAAAGAGAGGTGAAGCCCATGATACTAGATATATCACAGGAAAATAAGTATACAGAGACTGAAAAAGAAGTGATTGATTATTTAATGAATCACTTGGATTTATTAGAAGAGTTGTCTATTAATGATCTTGCGAAAAAGACTTATACTTCTAATGCGACTATTATTAGATTATGCCGTAAGACAGGTTATAGTGGATATAAGGCTTTAAAGGTAGATTTAATTAAAGAAAGAGAAGCGAATAAGTATATTGTAGAGAGTGTGGATTATACAACACCTTTTCAGTTTAATGAAACGACAGAAGAGATTATGAAGAATATGTTTTCTTTGTATCAGGAGAGTATTAAGCAGGTGTATTCAAGTCTAGACATAGATGTACTAAAGTCTATGGCATATGAGATTATTCATAAGAAACGTATCTTTTTGTTTAGTTATGGGGATACACAGACTACAGTGATTAATTTTACGAATAAGCTTGTAAAGGTGAATATATTCCCTACTCTTGCGACACAATTTGGAGAAGAGAGACATATTTCTAAACGTATGAATAAGGATGATTATGCACTTATTATTAGTTATAGAGGACAAGAAAGACTACTAGAGTGTGTTCAAACATTTGATAAGAATCATGTGAGAATTGGACTTATTACTGCAAATAAGAAGAATGTATTAATGCCTTATTGTGATGATTTGATTGTGATTCCTGATTGTGAGAAGAAAAATAGAATTAGTACATTTTATTCTCAGCTAGCATTTCAGTATGTGTTAAGTAATCTTTATGCAATTATTTATCATCAGGTGAAAGATTGAACTTTTAGTTCACTTGATTCTATCAATAAACAAGAATAAGAGAACGTTTGTTTCTATACATATGAGAATTGTTTCTTTATAAGAAGATTTGTGATAGAAATGAATCAGGTGATGAACATGAATAAAGAAGATGTATTAAAGTTGGAAGAAGAACTAAGTTTTGATCATTTTGATGCAGAAGATGCGTATTGTATTGGGAATGAAATAGTAAAGAAAACAAGTAAACCAGTACGTATTAGAATCATATTAAATGGAGATATTGTGTTCCAGTATTTGATGCCTGGCAAAAAGGGCGTAGAATGGCTCGATAGAAAGCAGAATACAGTGGAACGATATCACCACAGCACTTATTATGTTTTTCTAGATCAAGAAGAAAGACATGTATATGATGAGAATGATTCTACTATTGCGATATGTGGTGGAGGTTTTCCACTTATTATAAAAGGTGAATTGCGTGGATGTGTGATTGTATCAGGACTTGCCCATGATGAAGATCACCAATTAATTATAGATGTACTAGGAGGATATAAGAATGAAGGTATTTGCGACTGATTTAGATGGTACTTTAGTTCATAATAAAAAAGTAAAAGAAACAGATAGAGAGGCCATTGCAGCTTTTCAAAAAGAGAATCTATTTGGTGTCTGTACAGGAAGACCACTGAGCTGTTTATATGATGTAGAGGGTATTCCTTTTGATTTCTATATTATGTGTACAGGTGCACTATTATTAGATAAGGATAGACATGTGATTGAGGAACACCTTTTAGATAAAGAACTTGTGAGGGATATATATAATCATTATAGAGACTACTCTAACATTATTGTACAGACAGAAAGTGAATCTCATTTCTATTTTACTGATTTTATTGATTTTCCTACTTTTACTATGATTAAGGATTTTGAAGAAATCAAGGATTCAAAGTTCTATAGTATTTCTTTAGTTTTTGATACCAATGAAGAAGCAGCAACATTTGTATCAGATGTACATGATAGATACCCTATGGTATCTGGTTATCAGAACACGAATGTAATTGATATTGTATCAAAGGGTATTTCTAAAGGTACAGGTGTAAAGGCTATTAAAAAACATTTTAATGCGGATAAGATGCTTGGTATTGGTGATTCCTATAATGATTTACCTTTGTTTAAGGCAAGTGATTATAGTTTTACTTTCCATAGTTCTCCTGATAGTTTAAAAGAAGAAGTCAATGATGTAGTAAGTAGTGTGAGTGAAGCAATCCATAAAGTAATATAGGCAGAGACACCCGTCTCTGCCTTATTTATTTCATTTCTTCTAATTGAATATTGGATACTTTAACTGATCCGTTCTGATAACGTAATACCTGGATCACTATTTTAGATTCAGAGTGTACTTTTCCTACTGTAAATACTAGTTCCCCTTTTGTATTTGTAGAATAAGATACCTTCTTCTTACTATATTTGCCATCATGTCCTTGAATCATAACATCTACATTACAGCCATCGGATTCAATATCACAAGTAAGCTTATATGTCTTACCTGTTTCTACAGATACATTCTGTGAGATTGTATCTGTGTCACAGCCTGAAGTAAGAACAGCTTTTCCTGATGAAATAGAAGCACTACCACCTAGTGTCCAATAAGAATTACCTTGTGTAAATGTGCCATTATTTAATAATCCTGAAACAGGAATTTCTGGAATCTCTGGCTGATCTGGTGTGATTTCTTCTTTTCCTTCTTTTAATACAATAGAATCCAAATAGACAGGATTGTTGTTTGATTGATATCTGACTACTTCAGCATATAATTCTACTTCCTTGATATGCTTTGCGGTAGTGAATGTAAGAGTCATTGTACCTGATTTATTGAGTGTCTGATGAATATTTGTATAACGACCATTATAGTCTTTGATACCAACATCAATATTAGTACCACTAGAAATGACATTAGCCGTTAATGTATATGTTTTGCCACCTTCTACACTGATCTTCTGTGATAACCCATCTGTATCTGAACCAGAAGCAAGCACTGCATGTCCATTTTCAATAATAGTGCTTCCTGATAACTTCCAGTTCTTATCTCCTTCATCAAATTCACCATTAGCTACTAATTGAGAGACGTCTGGTTTTGGTGTAGGTGTAGGAATCACTGTAGAAGCTTTACCACTTGTTACCTTGATATTATCTACCTTAACAGGTGCGCCCTGCTGATAACGTAATACCTGTGCATAAGTTTCCATCTGCTGCTTAGTCCCTGCATCAGTCACAAAAGATACTTCTACATGACCAGATTTATTAAATGTCTGAGATGAGTTGAATGTACCATTTTTCTTTCTTGCACCGATAGTTACTTCAGTACCTTCTGTTTCAATATCAGCACTGATTGTATAAGTCATACGCTGTTTAACATCTATAAGCTGTGAGATGGTATCCGTTTTAGAACCTGAAGAAAGTACAGCTTTTTCATTTAATACAGTGGCATCTCCAGATAGAGTCCAGGCTGTTTTACCTTCTGAGAAATCACCATTAATAATATGATTGTATTTTTCCTGATCAATAAGTTCTGGGAATGAATCAATAGCCCAGCCATCATATGGGAATGATTCTTTTTGTGGGGTGTCACCTGATTCATGGTAAGGTTCAATCTTGACAGAATCGATTTCAAATACGGTTGTGTCAAAGTCTGCTGTGCCTGTCCAACCTGTTTCACAGATACCATCTTTATCGGCATCAATACTTGTTGGGAACCATAAGCCTACCCAGAAGCGTCCTGCATTGCTTGGAACCTGTGTTCTACTTGTACACATATAAAGATCATCTACATAATAATCCACACGTTTTTCTTCTGTATCACTGCCTGTATGCCAGTCAAAGCGATATGTATGGAACTTTCCATCATCAACTGCATAAGGTAAATCTTCTTTCATACTATAGCCATTTTCTGTAGTGAATGTATTAAAGCGTGCTGCTTCAAATGAAGGTGTTTTATGCGTTGCATTGGCTGTAGGTAATTCAATATCAATCTCATGATTGACAGCATAATATTGTCCTGTTTTACCTGATGCTTCATATTCTGGATCACCTGGATAGTATTCCTCATATTCAAATGTCCAGATAGCTGAACAGGCTCCTAGTTCTGGTGCAACTTTTGCGACGACTTCATAACTACCTGAAGAATAATAATTTCTAGTCGCAATAGCGGCTCCTGTACGAATACCTGTTGGCTGGTTATGTCCTTTTACGTTTCCTTTATATTTGTTTCCATGCCCTTCTAATTTTAATGTACCATTAGAAACAGATATGTTTTCAGGAACAACACCACCATTGTTTCCACCCCATGATTTATCCGCAATCAACCACTTATTTGTATCAAGTGTTGTACCACTGAAATCATCATAGAATACATCTGTTGTATTATTGGCTGCATAGACAGGAGCACTACAAATCATCGTGCTTGCTACTAAAGCCGCAAATATCTTTCTCCCTTTGTATTTCATCTCTTTTCCTCCTATGAATAGTAATTTAATTGTATCATGAGATATTTTACTTCACAATCACGACACTACATTTTCATGCATGAAAGTAATAATATTCTATATAAGATAGTCTATGCACATACTAACTAACAATATATGTGGTACATAGTCATTACGCAAAAAAATATTTGAACGCCTTTAAATAGACTTTATGAGAGCCTTACTCAAAACATTTTTTTGATGAAAGTTGTATGATGTAGTTAAGGAGGAGATGCGTTATGTCTACTACAACAAACTACTTAATCAATCTTTATAGAAGTTTAATCATTAAGCGTGATGAACTGAAGAAACAAGTTGAAGAGAATCAAAAAGATAATTATCAAATGTATGCTGATTCATATAAAGAATATTATAGTTTGATGGTTGAGTGTATCTTCCTTAAGAAAAGAATTGCCTATTGTCAGCGATGTAAGAATCATCATATCAAGATATATAAGGAAGAGTTAGAAGGCTATATGGATGCTGTGAAAGAAGATTATATGCATGAGTTAGAGGAACTAAGAACTCATAAGAAAATAGTGAAACAGAATCTAAGTGATGAAGATATGAAGCAGGCAAAGAAGATATTCAAAAGAATCATTAAAAGAATTGATCAAGACCATCCTTTATGGGAACGTGCTCTTGAATCCTATCGATATAATAACTTGAATGATTTAAAAGATATAGAAATGTTGGTGGATTATGATACCCAATCAATTAGAAAAAACTTAGATATGACCTATCTCACAACACAAATAGAAAGAATCAAAAAAGAAATAGATTCTATTGAGAATAGAAAACCTAAAATAACAAAAGAGTATCTAGAAAAGAAAATCATGATATACAGATTGTATAAATATAACTTAGATAAACAATATTCCTGTTTTGAAAAAGTTATGCATGCATGTTAGGAGGAAACATTTATGGATAATATGAAAGATATGATTTTAGAAGCAGTAGAAATGAATGGGATAGAGAATGTGGTTATGCCTTTAATGAATGAAATCTTTTTGTCTTTTACTGATATTGCAGGAACACGTTATGTAGATAATCAGAATGTATTTAAAAGACTAGAGAAGAATGACCCTCTTCTATTAGAAAGAGAAGCAGATAATGAATATGATAGTAATGCGATTAAGGTACTTACAATGGATGGTGAAAAGCTTGGGTATATTCCTAAAAAGGATAATTGTATTTTTTCTAGATTAATGGATGCAGGTAAGATACTTCATGCAAGAGTGTATTCATGTTATGAAGATGATTATTGTCATTGGCATGTTTCTATTAAAATCTGTATGATGGATTTCTAGTTATTCACAGAATAAAGAATATAATAAGTGATACATAGTCATTACATGATAATATCATGAATATAGTGATTGATTCCTTCTCTATGAGAAAAGTCATATTGTCTATCTAATGTATGGAAATAGTTTCTTATATTTTCCTCTATAATAGGTTCATGAGAAGGAATAGTTCCTTCATAGCCTTTTCTAGCTGATATCCAAGGATCCTGTGTATGCGTGATTGTTTCTAATACTTTAGCGCTATAGAGACCATATGTATGAATAACTAAATCAATCACATGACATTCTTCTTCACTTAATGTATTCTCTAATTCTTCAAAGAGTACAAATCGATCATCATCAATAGGATTAAAACTGAACTGCTTGAATAAATGATAAACATCAGGATAGACAGGGCCATGAACCCATGCCTGGGAATGTTCTATAAATATAGGATGATCATATAAGGCATAAGAGGTTCCCTGAATCAAATAAAGAAGTTTTTGAAGCATCAACGGTGTAACCTCATTCAATTCTTTAAATAAATATGCAATGACTGTCTCATCTTATCAGATAATACAAATAATTCTTGTAGATTATTCACTGCTTCTTGTGATTTCTTATAAGAAGCAGGAGTAATCTTATTTTTATTCTCCTGTAATTTCTTATAGAAATAATCAGGAGAAAATAAAGCTTTTTTCATAATATTGGAATACTCAAGAGAAGGCACCTGCCCATCTAGATATCTTTTAATAGTCACTTCTCCAAAACCAAGAACTAATGCGAGAGGTCCTTTCCCAATATCATATATCTTTAATAATCTGTTGATATTTTCGATAGTAATTAGATTTTCCTTTTCTCTATACTGTGAATCTATTTCTTTAATATTTAAATCTAGTAAACCAGGTAGAGATATTTCTTCACCACATTCATTACATACTGCAACAGTAATCAAAAAAGTATATTCCTTATCTTTAATAACTTTTCTGATTCCCTGTTTCTTCAATGTGTAGGTTGTTTCTTTTCTACAGTTTGTACAATAAGTGTGCTTCATGTTCTTATCTCCTTTATGATATGATTTTTATTATTTCATATCATTATTATGCTATGAGTATAATAGAAAATCATCAAAAAAGATACTAAGAGTAACTAACGACTGTTATCTTAGATATAGTAGGATGATAACATAAAAAAACTAGTGGCTTATTATTCTGAAGCAAATTTATCATGTGTTCTTTCTCTAATGATTTCAATTCCCTTATCGTAATCATTCGTACCAGTAAGCCATTTAATTTCATTATCCGCAATCTTTAAGATGTCACATTGTTCAATGCTATACCAGATTTGTCTCACTGCAAAATCTTCGCTTTCCCATAATGGTGGTCTGAGATTAGGATCTAAAGAAATAATTTTATTTTTCTTTTTTGCATAATCAACCATCGCATAAGTTGCAGATCTCACCGGTTCATCTGTCATAGATAAAGAACCAAAATGAAAGATACGGCAGTTATCAATTAATTCATAATTCATTTCTTCTTTCTTAAGCAACATATCTGCGCCTGGCTTTCTATAGAAAGAGAAGCTGCGGTCTCCTGTTTCATCGTTATCTACAAAAGCAAGTGTTGTTTTTGCATTTGGATCCATTACAAGACCTATAGAACCCCCACCTCAATATAGAATATAGGTGGGGGATGAATGCCGTTAATGCATCTGATAGAGAAATTTGGAGTAAGAAATAGTA
>ENA-OUQF01001297-OUQF01001297.1-human-gut-metagenome-genome-assembly--contig:-NODE-1297-length-15429-cov-11.877130_pt1 | contig 15429 bp, 13 predicted proteins | sample MGYA00237947_ERZ548826 | MGnify/ENA primary metagenome ERZ548826 (study PRJEB26490, sample SAMN05194701) | human gut metagenome | biome: terrestrial biome; feature: human-associated habitat... | reverse complement strand
TGAACAGGGAGGAGGTGTTCCACAGCAGCTTGATGCCGGTGGACTTCATGTTCTCTTCGATCTTGTCGACGACCTTGTCCAGGTTCTTGTCGGTCTCGCGCAGGGTGTCGCCTTCCGGAGCGATGTCGCGATCATGGAAGCAGAAGTACTCGACGCCGAGCTTCTGGAAGAACTCGAAGGCGTAGTCGACCTTGGCCAGGGCCTCATCCTCAGCATTGGAGTACTTGCCGTACCACGGACGCTGGGCGGTGCCGGTGCCGAACGGGTCGACCAGCTCCTGGTCGAAGGTGTGCCACCATGCGACGCCGAAACGCAGCCAGTCCTTCATCTTCTTGCCGGCAACAACCTTGTCGGCGTCGTAGTAATGGAAAGCAAGACCCTCCTGCGGCCCCTTTTCGCGACCGACGTACGGAATCTTATCGATATCCCACAGACCCATGGAATGCTCCTTTGCTTGGTTTACTTACGTAAAGCTTTATTTCGCAGCGGGCTTTCCGCCCGTCTTGGTCTACATAATAAATTGAATTACCTAAGTTTGTCAATTCGTTAAACTATACGGCGTTTCCATTGGAATCAAGCCATTTATCAATGCAGTGATACAGTGTGTTTGTTTGTTCGCATCGCGGCGCAACACCTGCGCGGCGCACGGAAGCGCGGAATCGAAAGAAGGAACATATGAGCGAAAACGTCGACACCATCTGCGTGCAGGGAGGCTATCAGCCGGGCAATGGAGAATCCCGCACTCCCCCAATCATCCAGGCCACGACCTTCAAATACCAGTCGAGCGAACAGATGAGCCGACTGTTCGACCTGTCCGAATCCGGCTACTTCTACACCCGCCTGCAGAATCCGACCAACGACACCGTCGCCGCGAAGATCTGCGAGCTGGAAGGCGGCGCGGCCGCGATGCTCACCTCGTCCGGCCAGGCGGCGAACTTCTTCGCGCTGTTCAACATCTGCAACAACGGCGACCACATCGTCGCCTCCTCCGCCATCTACGGCGGCACGTTCAACCTCATCAACGTGACCATGCGCAAGATGGGCGTCGAATGCACCTTCGTCAGCCCGGACTGCACCGAAGAGGAACTTGAGGCCGCGTTCCAGCCGAACACCAAGGCCGTGTTCGGCGAGTCCATCTCCAATCCGGCGCTCATCGTGCTCGACTTCGAGAAGTTCGCGAACGCAGCGCATCGTCACGGCGTGCCACTGATCGTCGACAACACCTTCCCGACGCCGATCAACTGCCGTCCGTTCCAGTACGGCGTGGACATCGTCACGCACGCCACCACCAAGTACATGGACGGCCACGGATCCTGCGTGGGCGGCGCGATCGTCGATTCCGGCAATTTCGACTGGATGGCCCATGCGGAGAAATTCCCGGGCCTCACCACTCCGGACGACTCCTACCATGGCGTCACCTACGCGAAGGAATTCGGCAAGGCCGCATACATCACCAAGGCCACCGCGCAGCTCATGCGCGACTTCGGCTCCACTCCGGCGCCAATCAATTCGTGGATCATGGGCATGCATCTGGAATCCCTCGGCGTGCGCATGGAGCGCCACTGCGCGAACGCACTGGCCGTGGCCAAGTGGCTCGACGCCGATCCGCGCGTCAGCTGGGTGAGCTTCCCGGGCCTCGAAACGGACAAGTACCATGCGCTGGCGGAGAAGTACATGCCGAACGGCACCTGCGGTGTGATCTCCTTCGGCGTGCCGGGCGGCCGCGAGAAGGTCTCCGCGTTCCTCGACCATCTGAAGATGGTGTCCATCGCCACGCATGTGGCCGATGCGCGCAGCTGCACGCTGTATCCGGCCGGCACCACGCATCGCCAGCTCACCGAGGAGCAGCTTGAGGAAGCCGGCGTCGGCATCGACCTGGTGCGCCTGAGCTGCGGCATCGAAAACACGGCCGACATCATCACCGACCTCGACCAAGCCCTCGCCGCCGTGCAGTGAGCCGCAGAAATCCGCCATCTCGCTTATGGATGGCGGATTTCTTCACCCGACCGATGCTATCTCGCTTATAGATGGCAGTCTTCTTGAATCGCTAAGGCCCTAGGGGGTAATATTCATACCCCTTAAGGCCTTTTTGTGGATTTCATCCGCCATCTATAAGCGAAATAGCATCATGCCGCAGCCCGATTCCGCCATTCATAAGCGAGATATGGGCTTGCCCAAGCCTCACAGACGGTTGCCCTTCCTCCGACCATCGGCTATCTGAGCAATCGTCATTCGCCCACATAGCCGCACAGGCTCCCCCAAACGCAATGACATCCTCTGCGCCACACGTTCCGCCAATTCCCTTTGAGAATCCTCATCCCTGAGATTTTCCGCCGTCACCTGGATATACAGCCATCCTTCATCCTCCAACGCTTCCCGACGTTTACTGTCAGCCAACCATCGCGAGGCATGATGCCTGCCGTCGTATTCAATGATGATTTTCAAATCCGGATAAGCCATGTCCGCGAAAAATACATGAGAATAGCCTTTGAGCCGAATGGCATAGTTCACTTCCGGACAAGGCAAACCATAACGCAACAGAACAATTCGACTTCTCGTTTCCTGGGAAGAATCTGTATTCTCCCGCATCAGCCTGAGAGCCCTACGCATTTTCGACACTCCTCTCACCGCACGTAATCTGTCGGAGCCTGAATAGTTGGACAAATCGGACAAGCTATCGACATATATCCGAAACTCCTCCAGTGTGGCCTTTTTCATATGTCCATCACGCCGCATCATCGAATCACCCAAAACCACCAATTCTTCATCTTCAAGCCGATTGGCATGCATGGCCCATGTGGTCACGGAATCCGTGCATCGCAATCGACCATGATGAATCGGCATATGCGTCTGAGGTCCAGACCAAAGCACAAAACAAATCCCCTGCAGTATCGTTCGCACGCCGTTACTTTCAATCACCGCGTGCAGCGTATCAGCCAAAAGCCCTCCGCGCCGGTAGCGAGGCAGTTCGATGCCTTGTAAACTCAGTGCGGTATCAAGCGCGAACACCAGCCGCCTTCCGGTGCGCCTCTGCGCTTCGAGACATTGTTCGATGGTTCTTGTCCTCAGCCGTGCGAGGCTTTCCGAATATTGTGCTCCATTGTCCATAGCGCCAAAGTAGAGGAAATGTCGCCGCGCTGCCTACCGGCTTCTGGCAAACAGTGGATAAGTGGATAACTGCGCCCTTCTTTTTCTGATGCGGATAACCGTATCCCAGCGGAGGAATTCAAAGTGCGCATAGCCGATTGAGACGAGCGCGGCAATCGCAAGCATTGCAAGGATACTATGGCTGGCAATGAGGTCATTTTGTTGAATCGAGGATGTATGGGCGAACCGTATGTGATTGAGAATGTGTGTTTCGTGGGGTCCGATGAGTCTGTCGACATCACGATTGAGCAAGGGCGGATCGCGGATGTACGGTCTTCGGAAAAGTCGGTAGCCAAGGCTTCAAAAACGTGGATCATTCCCGGCTTGTGGGATTGTCACACGCACTTCACGCAGTGGTCGTACACGCTGGGGCGGCTTGATCTGATTGATGCCCGCAGCGCCGATGAGGCAATGAGCCTGCTACGCGAGCACTTGGAGGAACGCCGCGAATCCGGCACGCTCGACCCGGACCAGTACGTGGTCGGCATGCGGTTCAGGCACTCCCTGTGGGCCGATGATGTCCAACCGACATTGGCTGCGATCGACGCGGTGTCGGGCGACCAGCCCGTGGCGCTGTCAAGCGCAGACATGCATTGCGGCTGGGTGAATTCAGCCGCGGCTCGTAAGCTCGGCGTGCATGTAGGCGAGTCGGGACTCGTCGGCGAGCTTGAATGGTTCGACGCTTACTGCAAGCTGGACAAAGGCCCCGGTGCGGCTGACGAGCTGATGCGATTGCTGCGCAACGCGGAACAGGACGCCGCCGGCAAAGGCGTGGTCGGCGTGCGCGACTATGAGATGGCCGAGAACATCGACACGTGGATTGACCGCTTCAAGCAGGGGCTTGACGGATTGCGCATCGAAGCCGGCGTTTACCCCGAACGACTTCAGCAAGCCATCGACAACGACTGGCATACCGGCGACGAACTTCCCGGAAGCCATGGCTTGGGCCATGTCGGTGCGATGAAGATGATTTCCGACGGCTCGCTCAACACCCGATCCGCCTACTGCTCCACACCGTATTCGGGCATTACGCCGGAAACCTACGGCACGCTGAGCTACACCCCCGAGCAAATCGAATCGTATATGCGGCTCGCCACCGAACATGGCTTCGACATCGCCTGCCATGCCATCGGCGACGAAGCGAACACCATCGTGCTCGACTGCGCGGAACGTACCCACGCGCACGGCTCCATCGAGCATGCCCAAATGCTCAAGGAACGCGACATTCCACGTCTTGCGCAATTGGGACTTGCCGCGAGCATCCAGCCACAGCACGCCATGGACGACCGTGACGTCATCACACGATTCTGGGGCAATCCCGCCGGAATTCCCTACGCGTTCAACAGTTTGCACAAGTCTGGAACCAAACTGCTTATGGGCTCGGACGCGCCGGTCGCGCCGTTGGATCCGTGGCTGGCCATTTCCGCAGCGGTGTTCGGCACGGAGAGTTCCGATCGAGAGCCTTTCCAGTCTGAGCAATGTCTGGATTTCGAAACCGCTCTCGCTTCGTCCACCGCCCTGGGGCGTACGACGTTGCAAGCTGGAGATGCGGCAGACCTAGTGCTGCTGGATTGCGATCCGAGTGAGCTTGAGTCCCCTGAGACCATGCGCGCCATGCCCGACCATGTGCTCGCCACTATGCTTGCTGGGTGCTGGACATATCAGTCTCACGTATCTCGCTTATAGATGGCGGAATCGGAAAGCCGCCCGATGCTATTTCGCTTATAGATGGCGGCGCCTCTACGTCATTAAGGTCTTAGAGGGTATGATTTACACCCTCTAAGACCTCTTCGCAAAATTCATCCGCCACCTATAAGCGAGATAGCACTGGACAAGCAGACGAATCCGCCATCTATAAGCGAGATACACGGCCAACAACGCACGAATGGCGCTTCAGTCTTTTTGGCAAGCCATGGACAACCGCTCGAATGCTTCGTCGCTTTCCACGATGAGACTGTCGATTTTGCGCTTGCCCAGCTCACGCAGCCATTCGTCTGGATCCGTGCAGGCGAGCGCGCCGGCCTCCAGGAGTAACGGCCTGTGGCCGCCAATCACCACTTCGTCTGCGCCGACGGCTTGGACCGGTCCGTTGAAATGCGCGAAAGACTCGTCAGGAACGTCCGATTCAGTTCCGGCAAGCGCCGCCGCATATGTGGCATATAGTTCGCGCCGACGGACCGCATACTCAGAGTCCGATTCACCCGCACGCCTTCTGCCGTCCACAATGTACGGCTTTCCCGTGGTGATGTAGTGGAAGAAATGGCGATTGATGGCGTCGCATTCCTCCCGCATCACGTCGCGAACCACTTCGACGCCCGCTTCCTCAAGGATGCGAAGGCCTTTGCCCGCCACAATCGGGTTCGGGTCAACCGATCCGACCACCACGCGTGCGATGCCGTGCGCCAGAATCAAGGCAGTGCACGCCGGCTGCGATCCGACATGGCAGCAGGGTTCAAGCGTGTCGATGACCGTGGCGCCAGTCAGATCGATGCCGTGCGCGTCGGCATAGTCGAACGCCATACGCTCCGCATGCGGGCCACGATACCGGTCATGGTATCCGGTGGCGAGAACCTCGCCATCACGTACCACCACCGCGCCTACCAGCGGATTCGGGTCCACCCATCCCGCACCCTTGCGGGCCAGTTCAAGAGCCTGCGCCATATATTCGCGGTATTGCAACATGTCTTCCATGACCCCAAGCATATTGCACCAGTCCAAGCCGCACACGTTGCACCTCACATCCCGAAGCCGACGCGAACGGTCAGGGAATGGACAGGTTCGCCCAGCCGTCCGCCTCGCAGCCATGCGACGCTACAATATTGGCAGACCGGCAACATCCAACGAGAGGAATCACATGCAGCGTGAGATCATGACGTCCATCCCATTTTTGAGCCAGCCGTCCGCCGCAGCCGAGAACACCGAAGAGGATCTGGCCGTGGCACAGGACCTGAAAGACACGTTGGACGCGCATCGCAATGGTTGCGTGGGCATGGCGGCCAATATGATCGGCGTTCCCAAGCGCATCATCGCTTTTGTGGATGAGGATTTCGGCGGCCGCATTTTCGTGATGTTCAATCCACACATCACCGCCGAAGACGGCGCGTTCGATACGGCGGAAGGTTGCCTCTCGCTCCAGGGCGAGCGCCGCACCGTCCGATACCAGCGCATCGAAGTGGATTATATGGATCGGAAATTCCGCGAGCGTCACGCAGCGTTCACCGGTTTCACCGCGCAGATCATCCAACACGAGATCGACCACTGCGATGGCGTGATCATTTGATCGCCGGCCTGCCGCCCACCAATCAATAGCCGCCCGCCGAAAACAGCCAACCCACCACCCTCGCACTCGAAAAGCGCGGAAAAACCAAGGAAAATCGCCGCCGCAGCACCTACGGGGGGCAACATCGGGACTTCCTTTTTCTCAGTATGTCAGCGTCATTCCCGTCCCGCGCGTTCCTTGATGAAACCAACGAACATATCGACGGCCTCCGGGGTATCATGGCGGAAGAACAGGCTGGTCTTGGTATCCAGCGCGGTGACGGCCGCCATCTCCTCATCACTCAGCGTGAAGTCGAATACATCGATGTTCTGTTCCATTCGTTCCCGATGCGTGGACTTGGGCAACGCCACGATGTTCCGCTGCACCAGCCAGCGCAGAATCACCTAGACGACCGACTTGCCATGGGTTTCGCCGATTTTCGCCAAAGTCGGATTATCGAACATGCCGGATCGCCCTTCGTCGAATGGCGCCCATGCCTCCTACGAGTAACCGCCACTCTGTGTAGACGGGATATGGGATAATCGGCGATGGTACTTTGCGTATGGACACGGTCCGAAAACACTTGGCTTCGATGAGTTCGCAGCAGACTTGCGATTCGTCCGCAACCAGTCGCGCCGGCAACGCGCCACAGCACGGCGAACAAGTGCGATTTTCCGTCGACCGACATACGCAAAACGCTGGAATTCCAACGTTTCTTAAGGATGGAACACAACATTGGCTGAGTTTATTTACCAGATGATCAAGGCCCGCAAGGCTTACGGCGACCGAGTGATTCTTGACGATGTGACCCTGAGCTTCCTGCCGGGCGCGAAGATCGGCGTCGTCGGCCCGAACGGCATGGGTAAGTCCACGCTGCTGAAGATCATGGCCGGCCTCGACACCGTTTCCAACGGCGAAGCCTACCTGACCCCTGGTTTCACCGTCGGCATTCTGCAGCAGGAACCGCCGCTGGATGACACCAAGACCGTCGGCGAGAACATCAAGATGGCATTCGGCCCGATCGCCGAAAAGGTGGCGCGTTTCAACCAGATTGGCGAGGAAATGGCCAATCCGGACGCCGATTTCGACGCGCTGATGGAAGAAATGGGCAAGCTGCAGAACGATATCGACGCGGCCAACGGTTGGGATCTCGACTCCCAGCTCGAGCAGGCCATGGACGCTCTGCAGTGCCCGGATCCGGATACGCCGGTGAGCGTGTGCTCCGGTGGCGAGCGCCGTCGTGTGGCACTGTGCAAGCTGTTGCTTGAGGCTCCGGATCTGCTGCTGCTCGACGAGCCCACCAACCATTTGGATGCCGAATCGATTCTGTGGCTGGAGCAGTTCCTGCACCAGTACAAGGGCGCCGTCATCGCCGTCACCCACGATCGTTACTTCATGGACAATGTGGCCGAATGGATCTGCGAAGTGGATCGCGGCCACCTGTATCCATACAAGGGCAACTACTCCACCTACCTGGAGACCAAGGCCAAGCGTATGGAGATCCAGGGCGCCAAGGACGCCAAGCTCGCCAAGAGGCTCAAGAACGAGCTCGACTGGGTGCGTTCCTCACCGAAGGCCCGTCAGGCCAAGAACAAGGCCCGCCTGGAGCGCTACGACCAGATGGAGCAGGAGGCACGCAACAACAAGAAGCTCGACTTCTCCGAGATTCAGATTCCTGCCGGCCCGCGCCTGGGCTCCACCGTTCTGGAGGCCGAGCACATTCACAAGGCGTTTGGCGACCGCGTGCTCATCGACGACCTGAGCTTCACCCTGCCGCGTAACGGTATCGTCGGCGTAATCGGCCCGAACGGCGTAGGTAAGTCCACGCTGTTCAAGACGATTGTCGGCCTGGAGCCGCTGACCTCCGGTTCGCTCAAGATCGGCGACACCGTCAAGATCAGCTACGTCGATCAGAACCGTGCCGGCCTTGACCCGAACAAGAACCTGTGGGAGGCCGTGTCCGACGGTCTCGACTTCATCGAAGTGGCCGGCGTCGAAGTACCGACCCGCGCGTATGTGGCCAGCTTCGGCTTCAAGGGCTCCGACCAGCAGAAGCTTGTGGGCGTGCTCTCCGGCGGCGAGCGCAACCGACTGAACCTTGCCCTGACCCTGAAGCAGGGCGGCAACCTGCTGCTGCTCGATGAGCCTACGAACGATCTTGATGTGGAGACCTTGGAATCGCTGGAGAACGCGCTGCTGCAGTTCCCCGGCTGCGCCGTGGTCATCTCCCACGACCGTTGGTTCCTCGACCGCGTCGCCACGCATATCCTCGCCTGGGAGGGCGATGATGAGAACCCGGCCAAGTGGTACTGGTTCGAGGGCAACTTCCAGGCTTACCAGGAGAACAAGGTCGCACGTCTGGGCGAGGATGCGGCACGCCCGCACCGCTTGCACAAGAAGCTTGTGCGCGGCTGATCGCCGGATTCGGCGCATGCGATGGTCGGCGATGCCGCCGACCATACTCGGCTGTTAGCGAAATCGTTTGGCGGCTCTTCCCCAGCGGAGGAGCCGCCAAACGGCTTATATGGACCATGCCGCCATCGACTCGCCGGGCACAGCCGCACTCCCCTGCACATCAAACGTTCCACACCGTTTGCCCAGCCTATGCAGGAGCCTTGCGTCCACGGGCTTGGGCGCCCCACACCGTAACACCGTCACAACATAGCATGCCGGGACCGTGTAACACATGCGGTATAGAGTGACACCATCGAAACACAATCGAACCAACGTCGAATCGAGTGAACCATGCCCCAAGAAACCCTCACCCCTTTGGAACATATCGTGAAGGTTCTGGCTCTCGGCACCCCGTCCGAATACCGCGATCACACCTATATCAACGGCGAAAGCCTCTACTTCCCCACAGGCCGCGTATACGGCGGGCAGGTTATCGCGCAGTCACTGATGGCCTCCGCCAAAACCGTATCGCCCTCACGTCTGCCGCATTCCATCCACGGCTATTTCGTCGCTCCCGGCGATATCCGTCAGGATCTGCTGTTCGACGTGGAGAAGCTGCGCGACGGCCGCTCGTTCTCCGCGCGCAGAGTGAATGTCACGCAGGCCGATGGTTCCATTCTGACCGCAATCGCGAGTTTTCAGGAGGAGGGCCAGTCCGGTGTCGAATTCGCCGATCCCATGCCGCAGGACGTGCCGGATCCGGAAAGCCTGAGGAGCGCCAAGCAGTTGATGGAGCCGTATTCGGACAAGTCGCCGTTCGCCAAATTCTATGCTCAGCAGTCGCCGTTCGATATCCGTCACATTACGCCGACCGTGATGCTTAAGCCCGATAAGGCCTCCGCCGAAGCCGATTGCGGCAGGCAGATGGTCTGGATGCGCGGCGATGGCGAAGTGGACGTGCCGCAGGCCATGCATCGTGCGCTGCTCGCCTTGGGGTGCGATCAGGTGATGATGGAGCCGGTGTTGCGCCGCGCGGGGTTGAGCATTGCTACGCCGGGCATCTCATATGCGTCGATCGACCATTCGATGTGGTGGTATCGCGACGTGGACATCAACCAGTGGCACTTGTATGTGCAGGATACGCCGACGGCGGCGCATGGCCGTGGCCTATGCGAGGCGAAGGTCTATTCGCAGGATGGCGAGCTGGTTGCGGTGATCACCCAGGAGGCCATGCTGCGTGTGCCGCAGCGCTGACCGGTCGATTGCCGGGTTCTGATACACCTGGCCCTATATCAAGGTTGGGGGTATCCGTCGATTACGGCGGATACCCCCAACCTTGTCATATGGGTCTGCGCATCACAGAACGCGGAACATGGCGTGAACGGCTTGAGCGAAGCGAGTCAGCGCACGGTTTTGGCGGCGGCACCGGCCAGAGTACCTTGCCGCTGCTGGCCTTTCACCTTGGGATTCTCCGGCCCTTCGGTGGGAGGCAGCTGGCACAGCCACTCCCCCACGAACCCGATCACCATATCCGCCAGGCATACCGCCGCGCTCACCGCACATTCCAGCACGGCTTGCCCATAGAACGAGCCTTCGATATGGGCGAGCGTGGGGATGATCTGCCCGCCATACCACCCGGCGAGCGCCGCACCGGCCAGGACCATCGACTTGCAGAGCACCAGCGTATTGAACGCCACCGCTGGGTTTACAAAGGTTTTCGGACGCTTCTTTGGGTCTGTGGCGGCGTATTTGTGCACGTTGAGCGCCAGCACCAACGCCACCACGCCAATCGCGCCCAGCACTACAGGCACGAACCAAGGAGCGCCGATCAGCGTTGTGCCGGAACTCTCGCCGAGTACCGCCACACCTGCGCCGACACCCAAACCAAGCACCAGCGCGATCGCGGCATGCCACCACGGTGTCCTACGCGCATTCATTACCATGCTCCTTCCTGTATTTCCTGCCGTCGCTCATTGATTCGCGCCTGTACCGAGAATCCACGCGTCGGTGAGCATACCCACCCGCCCGGCGTCCTGCGCCATGGCCAGCAGGAACGGCACCGGCTCGCCACCCAATGTGGCGTTGGGGTCCATATCCATCCAGGGGGCAAGTACCACAGCACGTTTGCCGGCCGAAGGCCAGGGCACACGGCAATCCGGTTCATTGATGGCGACGCCTCGCATGTCGACCAGATCGAGATCGACGGCCTTGCCATGCATGGATTCGATGACGCCCAGCGCCTTGATCAGCTCACGAGGACCGAGTTTGGTACGAATCTGTATGACGGCGCTCATGGAGTCCGGCCCGTCGAAGTTGCCGACATGGTAGAGCGGCGAAATGCCTTCGACCTGGTTACCGGGAATGCCGTCTATGGCGACGATGGCCTCGCGGAACAGATTCTCCGCATCGGTGTCGGTGGATTCCATCGAAATGACCGCCGGCCTGGTCTGCAGATCGTCTGCCGCGTCCGATGCGTTTGCGGTGCCGGTTTGCGTTTCCGCGGCACGTTGTGAACCTGCGGCTTCATGGGATACCGCGGCTTCGCCAGCCGATGTCGGGGCGGTCACCGGTTGTGCAGACTGCCTATGCTGCGCTTGCAGCTCGCCGCTGAGCCAATCGGAGGCTATGCGCTCGACTGGCGGTTCATCCGCTTCGCCGAGCAGTCCGTCCGCGAGTTCGCCTACCGGCCCGCCATGCATGCCAGGCAGATCGGCATTCGGGTTGAGCGCGGCCCATGGCACCAGTACGAATGCCCGTTGCCAGGCACGTGGGTGGGGCAGGGTGAGCTCGCTGTCTTCCGATTCGATGCCGTCGTAGTCGATGATGTCAAGGTCAAGCGTACGACTGGACCAATGCGTTTCCCGGGTGCGCCCATGGTCACGTTCGATTCCCTGCAATCCGTTCAGTAGTTCATGCGCCGTCAATGTGGTGGTGATCTCCACCACGGCATTGAGAAAGTCCGGAGTACCGTCCGCCATACCCCATGCGGCGGTGCGGTACAGCGGCGAGACACCGGTGACTTGCGTGCCGTCCAAAGCATCGATGCGACGCACTGCATCACGCAGTATGCCAGCCGTGTCCCCCTGATTGCCGCCGATGGCGATGACGGCATGATGGGGACGTTCCTGCCTGCCGCTTTGCCGCGCATGTGATTCGGTTTCCGCCTCGCCTGCCGGATTCCGCCGCATACGGGTGATGCTGACGGCTACGTCGTCGAACGGCACGGTGATGGGCGCATGCGGCTTATGCACGGTCACGTCCACTTGGCACACCGGTGGCATGGTCAGCAGCCGATCGGCGATGCGTTGCGCAAGGTGCTCGATAAGATCGGCATGCTCACCTTCGATCACGGCGACAATCTCTTTCGCGGCGCGACCGTAATCGACAGTATCGTTCAGATCGTCGCTTGCCCCTGCCGCCGTAAGATCCATGTACAACGTGGCGTCCACAACAAACGGCTGGGCGCGTTCATGTTCGAATTCCAACACGCCATGCGTGCCGTTGGCATGTACGCCGGTAAGAACGATTCGATCCATACTGATCCTTTCTCTGCGTCACAGCGCGTGCTGCGGCCGGCACTGCGATGACACGGTGCACTATTTCTGCAGGATTCACCGTTGCGCGTAGGCGTGCCAGGCATCGCCCACCGCGACTGCGGCACGGGAACGCGCCACGTCATGCACGCGCACCGCCCATACGCCGTGCTCGGCGCACAGGGCGGAAATCGCCGCCGTGGCGTTGTCGCGATCCTCCATGCTCGCCTGAGGCAAGCCGGCTTCGGAAAGCAACGCCGATATGAAGCGTTTGCGCGACTGCCCGATAAGCACCGGGTAACCGGTTTCGGCAAAGGACTCAAGACCTGCCAGCAGGGGAAGATTATGCTCCACACCCGGCTTGGAGAATCCCAGACCGGGGTCGATAATGATGCGTTCCGGGCTGACGCCGGCGGCAATCACCGCGTCCACCTGCCGCATGAGCTCGTCTTTCACGTCGGCGAGTACGCCATGCTCGTAGTGCGATGTGTCGGCGTCCGGCGTGGACCCGTTCGATCCGGCCAGCCATCCGCGCCAATGCTGCACGATGTACAGGCAGTCGTGATCGGCCACGACCCGCGGTAGATCCTTGTCCAGCGTTCCGCCGGATACGTCGTTGATGATCTGTGCGCCGTGTTCCAACGCGCCGGCGGCCACGCTTGCACGCGTGGTGTCGATGGACAGCACCGCGCCTTCGGGGATCAACGCCTCGACAGCACCACTGATCCGGGCCAGCTCATCCTCTTCGGATACACGTTTGGCACCCGGCCTGGTCGATTCCGCGCCGATGTCGATGATGTCCGCGCCGTCGGCCATCATGGCGCGCCCATGTTCCGCGGCCTTATCCGGCTGAAGCCACAGGCCCCCGTCCGAGAACGAGTCCTCGGTGATGTTCAGCACGCCCATAACCTGTGTGCGGCCGGCATTGCGGATCGTTTCCAGATCGGTCATCGTATCCTTCCCGTCGCTAGAAATGCATGTAGAAAGCGCCTATCGGCTGCAAATACGTCGACCCCGCCTCGGCATTGTCTGTGTGTGCCGGCGGCGGGGCCTCCAAGTGGTGCTAGTGGTTCAGAATGAGGCTCATCGCCTCGGCCCGGGTGGCGGGATTGCGTAGCAGTCCCCTCACCGCGGAGGTCACCGTGCGCGCCTCGGACTTCTTGATGCCCCGCATCGACATGCACAGGTGTTCGCATTCGGTGACCACGATCACGCCGCGGGCTCCCGCATAATCCACCAAAGCATCGGCGATCTGTTGGGTCAGACGTTCCTGCACCTGCGGTCGGCGGGCATACACCTCGACCAGACGCGCCAGTTTACTCAATCCCATTACGCCGTTCTTCGCGGGGATATAGCCCACATGCGCCACACCATGGAACGGCAGCAAATGGTGTTCACACACCGAATACAGTTCGATGTCTTTGACGAGCACCAGCTCATCGGTGTCCACGTCGAAATGCTTCTCCAGCACGTCGGCCGGTGAGGCGTCGAGACCGGAGAAGAGCTCGCGGCATGCACGCGCAATGCGATCCGGTGTCTCCAGCAGCCCTTCACGTTCCGGGTCTTCGCCTATGGATTGCAGGAACAGGCGCACGGCCTGACGCACGCCTTCCTCGTCATATGGTCTGCGGGCGGCACTCATGCCCTGCACCTGTTCTGCCATGCGTTTACCGCTCCTCTGCCTTCATGCCGACGGATCGCTTGAGCGATTCGGGGATCTCCACCGGGGGTTTGTCCGAATCGGGGCGATGCTCGTTGGACAGCCACACCTCACGCTTCGGGGCCTTTTTGATCGGAGCGAAGATCTCGGCCAGCTCCTTCTCGTTCAGGGTCTCCTTGACCAGCAGCTGGCGAACCAGTTCATCGAGAATATCGCGGTTCTCGTTGATGATCGTCCACGCCTCGGTATGAGCGGTCTCCACGAGCTTGTGCACTTCCTCATCGATGGTTTCGGCGGTGCGCTCGGAGTACTTGTGCGGTGCAAGCCCTCCCATATCGCTCTGATCGTCGTCCTCGGTCCATTTGATCGCGCCCAGGCGGTCGGAGAAACCGTATTCGCCGACCATGGTGCGGGCGATGTTCGTGGCTTTTTCGATGTCGTTGGAGGCGCCGGTGGTCGGATCGTGGAACACGATCTCTTCGGCGGTACGGCCACCCATGGCGTAGGCCATCTGGTCGAGCAGCTGATTGCGCGACTGGGAGTAGCGGTCGGAGGTCGGCATGACGGCGGTGTAGCCGAGGGCGCGGCCTCGCGGCAGAATCGTCACCTTGGTCACAGGGTCGGTGTCGTTGAGTGCCGCGGCGACTAGGGCGTGGCCGCCCTCATGGTATGCGGTGTTGCGCAGTTCCTCCAACGCCATGCCCTTCGACTGCTTCTTCGGTCCGGCCTGCACACGGTCAATGGCCTCGTCGATGGCTCTGTTGTCGATCAGCTGGGCTCCGGCACGGGCGCACAGCAATGCGGCCTCGTTAAGCACATTGGCCAAGTCGGCGCCGGTGAATCCCGGAGTACGCACGGCCACCATGTGCAGATCGACGTCCGGTACGAACGGCTTGCCCTTGGCATGCACCTTCAGAATCGCCTCACGGCCTTCCAGATCGGGGGCGGCAACGCCTACCTGACGGTCGAATCGACCGGGGCGCAGCAGTGCCGGATCAAGCACGTCGGGGCGGTTGGTCGCGGCGATGATGATGAGGTTGGTGTCGTTATCGAAGCCGTCCATTTCGACCAGCAGCTGATTCAACGTCTGTTCACGCTCGTCATGGCCGCCGCCCATACCGGAACCGCGCTTGCGTCCAACGGCATCGATCTCGTCGATGAAGATGATGGCCGGGGCGTTCTTCTTCGCCTCGTCGAACAGATCGCGCACACGGGATGCGCCCAGACCGACGAACATCTCGACGAAGTCGGAGCCCGCCATCGAATAGAACGGCACACCCGCCTCGCCGGCGATCGCTCGCGCCAGCAGCGTCTTACCGGTTCCCGGAGGGCCATACAGCAGCACGCCTCGCGGAATACGGGCACCCAGCGCCTTGTATTTGGAGGGATCCTTCAGAAAGTCCTTGATCTCCTCGACTTCGGCCAGAGCCTCGTCC
>ENA-OUQF01001294-OUQF01001294.1-human-gut-metagenome-genome-assembly--contig:-NODE-1294-length-15453-cov-5.577153_pt1 | contig 15453 bp, 15 predicted proteins | sample MGYA00237947_ERZ548826 | MGnify/ENA primary metagenome ERZ548826 (study PRJEB26490, sample SAMN05194701) | human gut metagenome | biome: terrestrial biome; feature: human-associated habitat; material... | reverse complement strand
CCGCCGTAAACCTCGATGATCGCCTTGCCGCCGACATAGTCCTGATTTTCGTACTGGATCCGAAAGGCGTCGGCATACGCCTTTTTATCGGTTTTCAGGCGATCGAACGAATAAGTCTCCACCGTCTCGTACTTCGACTTGTAATCGTCCTTTAATAGGACGACCGTTCCGCGCACATCGCGGATCTTTTTGATCGGCACGCCGCGTTCCAAAAGGCGGGCAATCTCAGGGATTGACCGCTCCCCCATGCCGTAGCTGATGATATCGGCGCGGGAATCGATGAGGATGCTGCGGCGAAGTTTATCGTCCCAATAGTCATAATGCGCAAAGCGGCGGAGCGACGCCTCCAGCCCGCCGATGATGATCGGCACGTCGCCGTAGGCTTCGCGGATGCGGTTGCAGTAGACGATCACGGCGCGGTCGGGACGAAGACCCGCTTTTTTTTCGGGGGAATAATAATCGTCCGAACGGCGTTTTTTTGCGGCGGTGTAGCCCGCCACCATCGAGTCGACGTTTCCCGAGCTTACAAGAAAGCCGAGGCGGGGCCGTCCGAACACGCAGACGCCTTTTCCCGAACCGTCCTTATATGAGGTCTTGTATTCGGGCTGAGCGATCATGCCGACGGTAAAGCCGCACGACTCCAAAATCCGTGCGATCAGTGCCGAGCCGAAGCTCGGATGGTCGACGTATGCGTCGCCCGAAACATAGACGAAATCGGGCGTCGAAATGCCCTCGGGAAGCTCTTCCTTCGACATGGGCAGCGGTTTATTGGCAAGGGTGATATAATTCATATTTTCTCCGAAACGACAAAAATCTCTTTTATTAAGAATACCACAAAAATCGGATTCTGTAAAGGCAAATTTATTCCTCGCGTCTTCGCACCTTGGGGATACATTCCGACGGACTTACGTGATAACAGCGCTTGAACAGCTTGCTGAAATAGCCGGGGTCGTCAAAATTTACGGTCACGGCGGTCTCCAGAACCGAAAACTCCCCGCTTGCCAGCATTTCCTTTGCCTTTTTCAGCCGAAGCATATTGCGGTACTGCACGGGCGACATTCCCTTTTCCGCCTTGAACGCGCGGCGGAACATGCACTCCTTGACGTGAATCATCTCGGCAAGCTCCGCCGAGGAAATGTCGGAAATGTAGTTGTTTTCAAGATACAAAATCGCCTTGTAAATGTTGTTGCGGCTGCTTTTCAAAAGCGTGCGGCGGGTATTGACGGCGGCGCGGTACAAAATGTCATAAAACATCGAGCGGCACTCGAATTTGTAGCCGTACGAACCGGTGATCCATTTGCGGTGGAGCTTGGTAAACAGGTTGAAGAATTCGTTTTTCTGATCCTTCAGCAAAAGACAGATCCCGTTTCCCGGCGAATAGATTTTGCCGTCGGGCGTGCGCAAAACAAAATTCAGCGAAATATGCTTGCCGCTCTCGGCGGTGTCCCAACGCGAGCGGTAGGTCACGTCGTACGGCAGATACACGATATCGCCCGCCGAAAAGCTCAGCTCCTGCCCGTTTTCGGTCACAAACCGGATCTTTCCTTTCACCACGTAAAAAAAGCGGTCGCGCAGAACCATTCCCTTTTCACAGACATACGGTTCGGGGGGGAATATCGTTTTGTCTGTCACCGAAAAAGAGCTGATCGTAAATTCTTTATCCGTCATCTCCGAAAGATTTAATTCATACATATACTTTTCTCCTTGCGGGAAAATGTGCTTGACTACTGTATTATACAACAAAAATACCGTTTTGTCCATTCCTATTGCGAAAAAAGTCGGGTATAGTGATACCGTAACGTATCAAGCGGCACTTTTGCCGCAGAAAGCATCTTTTTTGAAAGGATTCGGTATCGTTTTATGAAAAAAGTCAAGGTCTGCATCGTCGGAATGGGCGAATTTTCGGATTTTTTCATTCCGCTTTTCAAGTCGCATCCCAATGTTTCGGAGGTCTCGATCTGCGATCTCATTCCCGAACGCTGCGACGCCGCCATCAAAAAGCACGGCGGAATCACCCGCGTTTTCAAATCCTTGGACGACGTGATCGAAAACGGCAAGGACATCGACTGCATCGCGCTCTTCACGCAGCGCCACCTGCACGGTCCGATGGTCATTGAAGCTCTGGAGGCGGGAAAGCATGTTTTCAGCGCCGTTCCGATCGCAACAACCGTCGAGGAGACCGAAAAAATCATCGAGCTTGTTAAAAAGACCCATCTTACCTACATGACCGGTGAGACCTGCTATTATTTTCCCTGCGCCATTTACTGCCGCAATGCGTACAACGAGGGCAAATTCGGCGAATTCGTCTACGGCGAGAGCCAGTATTATCACGATATGGCGACCTTCTACAGCGCATTTGCCCGCTCGGGCGGCGACAGCTGGAAGCGCGTTGCGGGAATCCCGCCCATGTATTATTCGACCCATTCGATCTCGATGATGGTATCGGTCATCGGTCAGCACGCGACAAAGGTTTCGTGTATGGGCTTCCGCGATCATGACCCCGACGAGGTGTTCGGCGTGGGCAAAAACAACTGGGACAATCCCTTCTCCAACGAGACCGCCATCATGCAGATGTCGGGCGGCGGTATCGCCCGCATTAACGAGTTCCGCCGCGTCGGAATCGGACACAAGCCTTCGTCTTACATCACCTGTCTTTACGGCACGAAGGGTGCGTATGAGGGTTCGGTTACACAGCACGTTATGATCAAGGGCGTTGCCGCGGGCGTCGACGATACCCGCATCGATTATGTGAGCGATCTTGTCAACACAAAGCATTATGTCGAGGAGCAAAAGACCGACGCCTTTAATATTCACGTCGACCCCATCTCCGAGCCGTCGCACCGCGGTTTTGCCGCCGTTCACGATCTTTCGCGTCTGCCGAAAGCTTTCCGCGACGTTCCGCACACCGTGCATTACAACTCGCACCCGTATCTTGTCGACGACTTTTTCCGCGCCGTCGTCACGGGAAAGCTTCCGCCCAACAACGCGTGGGATTCGGCGCGTTATATGATTCCCGGCATCATCGCACACGAGTCGGCTCTGAAGGACGGACTTCCCATGGAGGTTCCGGATTTTGGCGACGCGCCGAAGAATTGGGAAAAGCTGACCTTTGAGCCCATCGATTATTACGAAGAATAAACCGTCAAAATCCCGGAGGAAGAATATGAAATACAGTGCCTGTATCGATATGATGTTTCCGCAGTTTGATTTTTACGATCGGTTTCGCGAGGTAAAGCGTGCGGGGCTTTCCGCCGCCGAATTTTGGAAATGGTCGAACAAAGACCTTTCGCGCGTAAAAGAGGAGCTGCAAAAAAACGAGCTTTCTCTTTCGATCTTCAATCTTGATTCCCGCAATGAGGCTCTTTCCTATGACCTCTCCCGCGGAATTCTGAACGCGGCGCGAAAAGAAGAGCTGATCGACGCCTTTTACGAAAGCGTCGAGGTCTGCCGCAGTCTGTCCGCGCACGCCATGATCGTTCTGATCGGCGAGACGAGAGACGATCTTTCAAAGGAACAGCAGGAGGAAAACGTTCTGGAAAGTCTTCTTGCGATCAAGCCCTATGCCGAAAAGGAACGGGTAAATCTCGTTGTCGAGCCGCTCAACGCGACCGACCGCAAAAATTATTTTATGCCGTATTCCGCTCCCCTTTTCGACATTCTCGAAAAGGTAAACAGTCCGCGCATTCGTATGCTTTTCGACATTTATCATCAGCAGATGACCGAGGGGCATTTGTGCGAGAGCATAGAAAAATACATAAGCCGAATCGGGCATTTTCACGTCGCCGACTGTCCCGGGCGGCACGAGCCGGGAACGGGTGAGATCAACTATCCGTTCGTCCTGTCGCACATCGCACGTCTTCCTTTCGACGGCTATGTGGGGCTGGAATACCGTGCGACAAAAGAGGACGGGAAAACATTCGGATTTCTTTCGGAGGTACACGCATGAAGAAGCTGAAAGTCGCCGTGATCGGAGCCGGGATGATCGCGCAAAGCGCGCATCTCCCCGCCTACCGTTATTTTTCCGATCGCTTTTCGGTCTGCGCCGTGAGTGACGTGAACGAAAAAGCGGCAAAAGACGCCGCCGAAAGATTTGATATTCCGCACGTATATACCGACGCCGAGGAAATGCTGCAAAAGGAAAAGCCCGATCTTGTATCGGTCTGCGCCCCCAACAGACTGCACAAGTCCATGACCCTTGCGGCGCTTCGAAACGGCGCGCACGTCGTTTGCGAAAAGCCGCTCGCCTTTACGCTGCATGACGCCAAAGAAATGTTCGACGCGGCGCGTGAAAAGGGACTTTTGCTCTGCGCCTGTCAAAGTATGCGTTTCACGCCCGACCGTCTCGCCGCAAAGGCATTTTTGGAAAACGGAAACGCGGGAACGCCGTACTACTGCGAATTTTCCCGCATCCGTCGGCGCGGCATTCCCTTTTGGGGAACCTTTCATATCAAAGAAAAGAGCGGCGGCGGCGCTCTGGTCGACATCGGCGTGCATATGCTCGACGCGGTGCTGTGGCTGATGGGCAGTCCCGAAGTCGACCGCGTAAGCGGAACGACCGCGCGCAAGCTGCACACCGAGCTCGGCTCGGCAAAGGGCAGCGGCGCGCTGAGCGGCAATCTGCAAAACGCGCGCGCCTTCGATCCGAACGAAATGAACGTCGAGGATTTTGCCTCGGGACACATCACCTTTAAAAACGGCGGAAGCATGAATTTCAAAGTCGCGTGGGCTGCCAATCTTCCCGACGAGACGACGATCCGCATTGCAGGCGAAAAGGCGGGTATCCTGCTTCCCGAAGCGAAAATTTACAGCGGGGAAAAAGACGTTTCCGACCTTGCGGTAAGCCCCGACGCTTTTGCCGTCGGCGCGCCCTTCTCGGGTCATTTTCATGTTTTGTATCATTTTTACGATTCGATCGTAAACGGTGCGTCCCTTGTGATAAAGCCCGAAGAAACCATCAACACCGCCGGTATTCTCGAAGCGTTTTACCGCTCCGCGGAGCTTTTGCGCGAGGTGTCGTTCGACGAGCTTTTGTGATCTGCCGACGAAAGACAAATATTTCGGGACAAAGAGCAGCCTATCGAAAAGGACAGGCTGCTCTTATTGTGCTTTATCAAAAGCTTTTATGTTTAACGTCGCATAATCTCTTCACCGTACACGCCATGTACAACGTTTTTTCCGATTCAAAAAAGATCGGCAATTTTTCGGACATTTTTCGTATTTTTTGCATACAATACAGTATAACCGCAAAAATTCCGTTACGGTTCGGGAAAGGGTTCAATTTTATGAAACGAAATTGCAAAATGCTCGGCATCTGTGTAATGGCGGTGGGAGTTCTGATCTTTCTTGCCTGCTTTCTGCCGCCCATGGTCATGGTTTGCGTGGAAGCGGTTTTGCTGGTCGTTTTGGGGTATTTGTATTTTACCCTGTAAATGCCCTCACCGTTTCGGAAAGGAGACTGCCATGAAAATCGTTGTGCTTCAGCCGTCCGGCTTTTTCAAAAAAATTCTCTCTGCCTTTATGAAAAACAAAGGAAAAAAATAATTCGCTGCATATCGCGGGCTTTTCTCCCATATATTGGCAACAGAAAATAAGCGTAAAAAAGGAGCTACACGAACGATGGATATTCAATGTACGCCCGCCTCTTTTGCAATACGGATTAGTGAAAAACGGGAATGTGAAAACGAGACCGAATTCATGCTGCCCGAATACCTTCCCAACCTGCAAAGTCTTATACGGACCGATGTGCGCGTAAAGATCACCGACAAAACCGTCGGCGAATCGGGAGTTACGGTAAACGGAACGCTGATATACACGGTGCTTTACGTTTCGGATCGGAACGGCGCGCTGAAATGCGCCGTCTTTACCGACGACTTTTCCGCCGGATTTGATTTTCCCGAAAAAGAAGATTCTTCGGCGGAAAACCTGCATGTTCTCGCTTTCTCCTGTGTAAACGGCGTGAACGCCAAAATGCAAAGTCAGCGCCGCATTTCGGTCAAGAGTCGTTTTTCGGTCTTTTGCGAAGTGTTGGCGACCGACCTTTCGGAGGAGCTTCCGAAAAATGATTCCGACGACCGTCACTGTGCCCTGCAATACCGCAAAAAAAGTGTGGAAAGCGGCATCCTGAAGATCTCAGACGAATACCGTCACAACTTTTCCGAAGAGCTGTTTTTGGAAGACGGGATGCCCGAAATTTCGGATATTCTGCTCGCCGACGCTTCGGTTTGCGTAAAGGAAATAAACGCAAACGAAGAAAAGGTCACGCTGTCGGGCGAGCTTTTGTTTTCCTGTCTTTACGAAGCAAAGGACGGCGAAAAGAGCGAATACATATGCTTCACGAAAACGATTCCCTTTGAAGCCGAGCCCGACTTCGATTTTAACGCCGAGGGGCAAAAGATCACGGCACAAGCCGTTCTTTCGTCGCTGTCGGTCGAAAACATTGCCGACGCTTACGGCGAGCAGAAAAAGCTGTCGGTCAGCGGCGAGATCACCTTCTGTCTTTTGGGCTTTTCCAACAAGACCGTGTCGGTTGTGACCGATCTTTACTCGACCGATTGCATCGTTGTCCCCCGTGTGCAAAATGTGCGCAACCTTTCGTTCATCGACATCTACGGCGACACACTTTATTCCGAAGAGAGTCTTCGTGCCGAGCTTCGCGGCACGGTCGATCTTATTTCAAGCTCGGTTCACCTTTGCTTCGGCGTACCCGAATTTTCCGACGGCAAAGTTTTTCTTCCCGCAAACGGTTATCTTTCGCTTTTGGGAATGAAAGAAAACGGTGAAGTCGACGCGCTTCGAATTCCGCTTCATCTGAAGGTGCTTTCCTCCGATATTCCCTATTCGCTCGGCGTAGAAAAGCTGAAATGGTTCAATCTGACGGCACTTTGCTCACACGAATGCGAAATTTCGGGCGGCGAGCTGGTCCTGAAGCTGTGGATACGCGAAAGTCTCGGTGTTTTTCGCGATGAGACGCTCAGCCTAATCTGCGGCTTTGACGAAAACGAGGAAAACGCCGAGCCGAAAAAGCACTGCGGCTTTACGCTGTATTTCCCCGACGAGGGCGAGAGCGTCTGGGATGTCTCCAAAAAGCATTCGGTCTCGGTCGAAAAGGTCAAGGCGGAAAATGCCGTGACGGGCGATGTTTTCACAGGGAAAAAGACCGTTCTTCTGCATTGAGTTTTTTCTTTTCCGAACGCCGCTTTTAAAAAACGGCAAAAAAGAACTGCCGCAAGCCGTATTTCACGGTTTGCGGCAGTTTTGTCATGCTTACACTTGCAACTGCGCGATGGCAAATTTGATTTTTCGCTTATTTTACGCTTCGGGACGCGCCCTCGCAAAGCGGCTTTATTTGTCCGTCCCACAGGAATGCCTTTACCTTCGCTGCCTTTTCGGTACTCAGTCCGATCTCGGCAAACGAAATGACCGCGTCCTCTTTGACGGGAACAAATTTTGTATCGATCACCGTTCCGTTCGCGTCATAGCTTGCGAGAACCACAAGCGCGTTCCCTGAAAACGCGGTAACTTCGCAGGCATTTTTCGAAAGCTCGACGGCAGTCTCGCCTTCTTTTATCCATCTTGCCGTCAAGGTAAAATCATCCGCAATCACTTCGTCAAAATCGTATTTTTCTCCGTTTTTATACCAGCCGAGGAAGCGATATCCCTCATTGGGGAAAAACTCCGTCGGGCTTGCGACCGTCGTACCTTCGAGCGCTTTTTCGGTCAGCACGGCATCTTCGCCGCAGCAATAATCAAAGGTCACCGTGCAGATCTTGGCAAGTCTCATCACGCCGCCGCGGTAAACCGCCCGGTACCCTTCCGCGTCGTCCGAGAAAAAGTATTCGCCGTAATCGTCGCAGGCTCCCGTGAAATCGGACGGGTTCTGCATCGTAATGCCGATGATCGGCGTGATATAGCCCGTATCCGTTTCCGCCTCGCTCAGACCGCCGCCGCCGATTGCGATCTTTTGCGCGCCGTTCAGATATATATTGTTTGTTGTTTCGTCCGACTCTTCGCCCGTTCTTTTCGTATTGATATACACCTGCGGCGCGCCGCTCAGCGTAAGACTTCCGTTGCAATAGATACCGCCGCCGTTGCCGCTCGCGGAGCAAAATGCGATCGATCCGCCGCTCATGGTGAAGCTTGCGCCGTTTTCAACCGCCACACCGCCGCCGTTGCCCGCGGTACAGTTCGATATTCTGCCGCCCCGCATAATAAAGGCGCTGCCGCCGTTCACGTGTACACCGCCGCCGTTTTGAGCGTTTCCGCCCGTGATCTCGCCGAATCCGCCCTCGGACGTATCGGTCAGAACAAACGTCTTGTAACCGCCGATCTCAAAAATGCCGCCTGTGCCGACCTGCGAAAGGGTGTAACCGTTCAAATCGAACGTCATATCCTTTTTAACGTTGATTGTGCCGTTAATCTCGGTGTTTTGCAAAAGAATCACCGTGCCGCCGTACTTTGCCTGCGCCGTCGCAGACTCCACGCTTTCACAATACATTCCGTCTGCCGCAGCAAAGATCTCCGCTCCGCACTCGGAGCAGGCAAGAGAATCCTCGGAAACGCTGTGTCCGAGAGCAGGCGTTATAACGTCCAGTTCCTTTTTGCACTTGACGCAAACCATATCGGTGTGGGAAATTTCCGTACATTTCGGTTCGGGATCGTTTAAATATTCAAAAACGTGTTCGCAGTCGGAGCAGGAAAACTCCAGCTCGCAAAGCTGAATGAGGTCGTCGCCCTGACTTTCGTTCACGACCAGTTTATAATAGCGGTACGCCGTGCCGTTTTCAAAATCAAAGTGATAGGAGGCAAAATTTTTGCCTTCCAAAACCGTGTCGTTCGCCATTCCGTGGAGCTTCGTCCAGCGTCCCTCTTTGGTGGTCTCGTCATAATCGTTGCTGCCGAAAAGCGTCCAGCTCCGCGGATTCCGATAAGGCGAGGACTCGGTGTCGTTGCCCGTCGTAAACGTATAACCCGTAACGACCGTCGGTTTTGCGGCTCTTGCCACGACATAGGCGCCGTCTCCGACCGAGACGCACCATTTTGAAAAGAACAACCGGCTCTTTTTTCGGTCGAAAAGATTGGCATATCCTTCTTTATCGTTGGTATTCTTGCCGTCCACGCCGACAAAAGCGACATCTCCTTCGAAGCCGTAAAGAAACGTAAGCTCCGACAGCTGCATATAATCGTCGCCTTTGTTTGCCGTAACTTCGAATTTGTAATAGGAATACGCCGTCTCATTGTCAAACGAATACACAAAGGACTCTTTGTTTCGGTCGGGCAGAACGGTATCGTTTTCAACCGCATGGACAGCCGTCCATGTTCCCGTTTTTTTCTCTTCGTCGTAATCGTTGCTGCCGAAAAGCGTCCAGTCCTTCGGGTTGCGCCCTTTGTAGGTGCGGTTGTCGCTGCCGGTCGTCAGAGCATAGCCGCCGACGACGATCGGCTCGGACGCCTTGAGCGTCACCGACACGGTGTCGCCCTCGTTGTAGAACACGCCCCATTTGGTAGCGTCGCGGCCGTCGATGAGCTTATCCGCCGTCTCCCGCACGGTTCCGGGTGTGCCTACGCTGTCGACGACCGCAAAGGTCACGACGTTCTCCTCCGCCGTTGCCGCACCGCTCATCAAAAGTGCGCAAACGCACAGCAGACATGCCGTGAAAACGGCCCAAAACTTTCTTGTTTTCATCCGTTTTTCCTCCGAAAAATCAAATTTTGCTCCATTCAAAATCAAAATGCATGGCAAGCGAATCGAAAAGCTTTTCCATGATCTGCTTTGCCATTTTTCTTATGTCGATGCTTTTGACAAAAGCGATCGCCTTTTCCCGTTCGGCTTTCGGTACGTTGTAAGCGCCCATACTCATATTGAGAAATCGCTCCAGTTTTTTTTCAAGGGTGAAATACTTGTCGCAGCGTCTTGCCATGTAATTTCGCATGATACCCGACGAGCCGATCTCCAGCTCGTAGAAATCGCTTTCGTTAAGCGTGGGGTTATACGCCGAAAAAATTCGGTACAGTTCGGTCGAGGTCTTTTCGAAAATATATTCCGCAATGCGTTCGTCGGAATAGGCTTCGACATAAATGTCGCGCAGATTTTCGTTCAGTTCGGTCAGCGTCAGCTGTACGGCGGTCTCCGCCGCATAAAGAAAGATCGGCGGGAATTCCTCGCCCGCAATGCTCCGCGCCGAAGAAAACTGATTTTCAAACATAAATTCCGTAAGATCCAAAAGAACGCCGTCTTTCGAGCGAAATATGTTTTGAAAGGTTGAGCTTGTCGTGCCCGATCGGCTCAGAATCTCCGCAAGCGTTGTCTTGTGATACCCCTTTTCGATGAAAAGCTTCACGCAGACCGACAATATACGCCGCTTGGATTCCTGTTTATTGTACTTTTTCGACATGAAATCCTCCCGAAATTTCATTTTTGGTTTATAAACCAATTATATTCTCAGCCGAGCGAAAAGTCAATAGCTTTCCCGAAATTGCCGTGACAATAACGGTGCTTTTTCCCTCCTCCTATCGTAGACACAAAAAATATCCGAATTTTTTGACTTTTTTCAAAAAAGCCCTTGACAAGTGACCGTTTGGTCACTATAATAAAAGTAACCGAACGGTCACAATCAAAAAAGGAGTGCATTTATGGCAAAGGATACAAAAGAGCGAATTTTGGAAGCGGCGCTGTCTCTGTTCGCGCAAAACGGATATTTGGGCACCTCCATGAGCGATATCGCCGCGCAGCTGGAAATCACGAAAGCGGCGCTTTACAAGCACTATACGGGAGGAAAACAGGAGATCTTGGACAGCATAACGAAGCGCATGAGCCGCATGGACTTCGAACGTGCCGAGGAATACGATATGCCGCAGAGTGAGCCCGACGGCTTTGCCGAGGCGTATATGCGAACGCCACTCGAAAAGATCCGCGCCTACAGCATGGTGCAGTTTGACCACTGGACAAAAGAGACGTTTTCCGCCAATTTCCGAAAAATGCTCACGTTGGAGCAATACCGCGACCCGAAGCTTGCACGGCTTTATCGGGATTATCTTGCCGAGGGACCGACCGAATATATGGCGGCGATCTTTCGGACAAGGACCGACACCGACAAAGAGGCAATGCAGCTGGCGCTGGAATTTTACGGACCGATGTTTCTGCTTTACAGCGTTTACGACGGCGCAGAGGACAAAGCTTCCGTCTCCCCCATGCTCGCTTCGCACATAGATCGCTTTATCGAACGGTTCGAAGCGCGCCGCTTCGGGCGAAAAGATCCGCACTGAAAGCGGCGTTGCTCGCAGGATCGGGATAAGCCGAAGAAGATAAACCCGACGGGATACTTTGCGGCGAATCCGAGAATCGACCTGTACGATCGGCGCGAAACAAACAAAAAACACAACACAAAAAACAGAGGAAGCACGCATGAAACTCTCTTTCGGGAATACCGTTACGACCGTGACAACGCTGACGATACTCAGCCTGCTCACCTTTATCGGGTATTCCGTATACTATCGCGATACCGTCACTCGTTGGGGGCTGAGAAGCGCCGTCTTATTGGTCTTCGGACTATTAGTCTGCTGTTTTGCGGCGGCGCGCGACGGTCTGGACAAGACCATACAGCATGCCGTCGACGGCAGCTGTGCTCCGGGAATTTTCCCTCTTGTGAGCATTCCGAACCTCGTCGGCTGTGTCGGCGCCCTGCTCATTCTCATCGCCGCCGTCGCAACGCCGATCGCAAGGACGCAAAAGATGCGGGAAATTTGGTTTTACATCATGTCGATCGGCGCGGTATTGAAGATTGTGGGAGAATTATACCATGACAAACACGAACGAGAGTAGTATTATCATCCGCCGCGAAACCGAGGCGGATTACCAAAAAACCGAGGAACTGACCCGCGAAGCATTCTGGAACGTATACCGTCCCGGGTGTATAGAGCATTATGTGCTTCACCGTTATCGCAGCGATCCCTCCTTTGTGCCCGAGCTTGACTTTGTTATGGAGTCGGACGGAAAACTTATCGGGCAGGTCATATATGTGCGCTCGGAGATCGACTGCGACGACGGCAGCAAAGTGCCGATCATGACTTTCGGACCGATCGGCATCGCACCCGAATACAAGCGCAAGGGCTACGGAAAACGTCTGCTTGACTATTCCATGGAAAAGGCGGCAGAAATGGGCGCGGGAGCGCTTGCCATCACCGGAAATATCTTGTTTTACGGAAAGTCGGGCTTTGTCCCCGCCAAAGCCAAAGGCGTCCGCTATGCCGACGATCCCGAGGCGGATTATTTTCTCATAAGAGAATTGTCGCCCGGGTTTTTGGACGGCATTTTCGGAACATATAAAGATCCCGCGGGATATTTTGTCTGTGAAAAGGATCCGAAGGGGTTTGAAGAATACGAAGCTTCTTTCCCCGAAAAGCAAAAACTCAAGCTTCCGGAACAGCTTTTTTGAGCGGAGCGCGGCTATGGCGGCGATCGCGGGAAATTTACGGTTTACTTATTCATAATTTTCGGATATAATACGGCAGGAAAATCGAAAAAAGGAAAGCGAAGAAGACCGACAACCCACCCAACATCCGCGTAGGCATATTTCCGCGTTCCCTTTTCCGATCAAAAAACTCCGTTCGGATATCCGAAGACGGCATACGCCGTCGAATTTCAATGCGGGACTGCTCGACGGGCAGTCCCGTTTTGTCTCATGGAAGAGGGGATGCAAATGATCTTTTTCACAGCCGATACGCACTTTGGTCACGGCAATGTAATTCAGCTCTGTGACCGTCCCTTTTCCTCCGTCGAGGAAATGGCTGAAGCAAATTTGAGACGGTGTGATAAAATCTGTCTGAGAATTTGCGCTGCGGTACTTGTTTTAATCAGCTTTCTCTGCGCCGTCGGAAGATTTGCTCTTACGACCGAAATCATCGTATACTGTCTGGTGGGAGTATTGGTTTTTCTCGCCGTCATCCGCACGATTCTTTTTTATTTCATGGACAAGAAAGGGCTCTGATCATGGCTCTGTCAACCAAAATCAAAGAATATCGGGAAATGCAAAATTTGAAGCAGTCCGACCTTGCCGAATTGGTCGGTGTTCGACGGAAAACGATCGTGAATCTCGAACGGGGAAAGTATAATCCGTCACTGAAATTGGCAATGGATATTGCGAAAGTTTTTCATGCAACCGTCGAAGAAGTGTTTTCCTATGGAAATATATCGGCGAGGTGATTTTCAATATGCTCGTTTTGGTAGGTCTTATCAAAGGAGCAGACAGAATGGTTAAAGAATTATTCGGAACATAAAAATTTCATTAAAATCTCATTTTGCTGTTGTATTTTACGAACAATTTTGATATAATAATTACAGCAAGAATTGCTTACAATTCTTAACAGGCATACGCCTGTTCGCACTTTCGTGCGGCTGTATTATTGACGGCTGCACAAAAATGCCCTTGCAAGCAAACATTTTTGCTTATGGTAAAATAATTACAACAGATTAAAGGAGGTCGATTTTGTGCCGAATATCAGACCTGTTTCTGATTTAAGAAACTACGGAGAGGTACTCAAAGAAATATCGGTTGACGCACCTGTTTTTTTAACGAAAAACGGCAGAGGAAAATATGCTATTTTGGATATGGAAGAATACGAAAGGACAAAAGCAACAATAAAGTTGATGTCGCAGCTTGCAAAAGGCGAAGCCTCCGTTAAAGAAGGCGGCTGGATAGACGGCGATGATGTTCAAAGTTTGCTCGATATAAAGTAATGGCAAAAATACGGTTTTCACCACTTGCCGTATCGGATTTACAAGAAATTAAGGAATACATTACAGATGAACTTTGTAATCCGACCGCTGCAAACAGAATCATTACTAAAATTATAAAAGATTATTCTTTGCCTGAAACATCACCACGACTTGGTCCGTCACTTTCTTCTATCCTTCACATAGATACCGATTATCGTTTTTTGGTTAGCGGAAAATACATTATCTTTTACAAGACAGAAGGCGAATATGTATCCATATATCGTATTTTGTACGGAGCAAGAGATTATATGAAAATTCTGTTTTCCGACAAACTGACAGGTGAAGATCCCTTTGAGTAAAACAAAAAACGAATATGTTTTTATCACTGCTACTTTTATGGCAGTGATTTTTTATGTAAATTTTTATTTGGAGGACACGATTATGCGTTATAAAAACAATGCTATCAGCAGCGATGATCCGAAAACTGACGGAAAAGCTGCATAAATGTGAGGAATTGCAAACGCTGATGAAAAAAGCTAATGCACATTACAAAAAGTACGGAACGGTAAAAGGCTTTGAAGGCATATCGGATGAAAAGGCTGAAAATTTGTATACCATAGTCAGAAGAATACCCTCAATCCTCAGTTTGGGATTGATCTGCCGTTTCACTTTGTTGATGGTTCCAAGCAGCTGTTCCAGACCCTTTGCAGAAAGGTATCCAACCATTCTTGGCAGACAGGCTCATGCGGTCAAGCAAAATGCCATACAGCGTCTTGGCATCGGCAGAAATATTCCGGAACCTCTCGTTCGTGAACAACACCTTCGGAACTCGATAGAATGTGAATAGATCGGATTGCTGACCATAAAAATAATCAAAACTCACACGGCTTCACCACCTTCTTTCTGCGGAAAACTTTCTGTTGTCAGCGGAATGCTGCGGAAAGTCGTATCCGTCTTTTCGTAAGGACATCGGGCAAAAAAGCAGAAGCGGTATTCCTGTTCATACGCTTTTATATCAACGAAGCCCCACTTCACGCATAACTTTCTTCGTACACCAACCAATGCACGGGTGATCTCGCCCATAGGGACAGCCATCACATTCCGACTTGGTTTTCGGTGGCAAAGAGATTGAGTAGTAGCAATTATTTCTACCCAGACGGCAGCCCTTTCTACCCTTCGTCCGGAAGTAGCAGTAATGGCAATCGCTCGGCTTGTCTGCGGTATAAACAGGCTTGCTCAAATAAAACACCTCCAATCTCTTGTATTTGCCCATGGTTTTGGGCATAAAAAAAGAGCGCCTATCCATCCCCGATGCGGGACAAATAGACGCTCTATGTATATAACGATATTCAATTTTATCTGCTATAACTGCATGGTACTCAAAACATCCGCCTTTTTTGATTAGCTGGTTTTTTGGCACGATTTTGGGGCTGATTAGCAGGAAGGGCATTTTCATTAGCAAGAACAGCCCGTTTTTTGCTAAAAATTAGCTGGCGATTTTGTCTTATAACAACCGTTCGATTCTGGAGGGGTTGTCAAAAATCAAATTTTGGAGTAGAATTTTATCTCATACAGTGAAAGAGCTTTTTCGTGCCTTTTTATATAAGAAAAGCCGAAAGCCCTTGAAAACAAAGGCTTTCGGCGTTGCTCACTGGCGTCCATAAGAGGATTTGAACCTCCGACCCCACGCTTAGGAGGCGTGTGCTCTATCCAGCTGAGCTATATGGACGTGTCTGATATAT
>ENA-OUQF01001291-OUQF01001291.1-human-gut-metagenome-genome-assembly--contig:-NODE-1291-length-15460-cov-14.638169_pt1 | contig 15460 bp, 14 predicted proteins | sample MGYA00237947_ERZ548826 | MGnify/ENA primary metagenome ERZ548826 (study PRJEB26490, sample SAMN05194701) | human gut metagenome | biome: terrestrial biome; feature: human-associated habitat... | reverse complement strand
AGGGATAACCGCTGAAAGCATCTAAGCGGGAAGCCTGCTCCAAGATTAGGATTCCTTGACGCTTTTCGGAGCGTTTGTAGCCCGCATGTTGAACACGTGTTCGATAGGCCGGAGGTGGAAGTCCCGCGAGGGATGGAGCCGACCGGTACTAACGGGCGAACGCGGCACACTCTTTCCGATTCCCTTGTTTTGGGATCGGGTCTCGTCCTGTGGTGGTTTTCTCGTTGGATGGCAGGGAACGCTGTTTCTTGTGGTCACGAGACGAAAGATCGAAGCGTTTTGTTCGCGTCCGTTGTCCGGTTCCCGGACCGCCACGATCGGAATCGTGGTTGGTTCCGTTGCCGGCCGCCGGTTTTTCCGGTTGGCCGTTATGTTGGTTTTGCGGTGGTCATGGCCCAGGTGAGACGCCCGGTCCCTTTCCGAACCCGGAAGCTAAGGCCTGGCACGGCGATGGTACTGCACTCGAGAGGGTGTGGGAGAGTAGCGCGCCGCCGCATTCAACGTCGGAGGACCTTCCGGTCGAGTCCCCTGCGGGATTCCCGGAAGGTCCCTTTTTTTATTCGCACAGGGTGTTTTCCTCCGCCCGGTGGGGGATTATGGACGTCGGCAAGCCGGCCTGCGGGAGGATTCCTCCAGTGAGCGGGTGATTTGGGACGTTGCGACACGCCGATTTGTGGTTTAGGAGAAACTGTTGTATTCTAATCAAGTTGCGTTTCACAGACAGACACTGTGAGGCGTTGCATAATTGGAGAATTCGCCTAGTGGTCTATGGCGCACGCTTGGAAAGCGTGTTGGTGTAACAGCCTCACGAGTTCGAATCTCGTATTCTCCGCCAGTAGGGTTTCCGGATGGTTCCGGAAGCCCTTTTTTCATGCCCAAAACGGCGGAATTTCAACGTTTTTGGCGGTTTTTCAACGATTACCCACTCTCCTTCATCATCCTTTTCGACCTGTCTTTTACAGTAAGATAGGAGGCAAGATAAGCGGTGCCGCTTAAGCACTTGAGCGGCAGACTTCAGAGTCGCCCGCTTGGCAGCTTTTACGTCGGTTGAAATTGATCATCATGGTACGCACTTCACAAAGCACACGGCCAGCCAGTCGACGACGCCGGTTCGGCAAGATTGAGAGAAAAGTCGGTGCCAACGGGCAGATCTCCTACGACGCCTCATACATCCCGCCCGTCGAAGCCCGATCCCAGTATCCGCATCTTCCTGCGCGCATTCACAAGCGATTCGATGAAGGCTATGAGACCTAGGCGGAAGCATGGCTCAACGAGGCAAAGCGGTTGATTGACCTGAACGCATGGGCTCCGGCGGAAGTCACGGACAATGCTGATGTCGGCAGCAAGGTACTGTTCCGTGATTACGCAGCCGACTATGTGGAAAAGCGTCGCAAGGCGAACAACGAGCCGATTCAGCAGACCACCAAGGAAAAGTACCAGCAGTATCTGCGCGACTATCTGAACCCGGTTCTGGGCAACAAGCCTATGGCTGCCATCAGGCCTGCGGATATTCGCCAGTGGTACGACAGCATGCACGTCACCAAGGATGGCCGCGGCGAAAGCATTCGCCGGCGTGTGTTCGAACTGCTGGACGGCATCATGTCGCACGCGGCCAATGCGCCGCTGGACGATTCCGGCACCACGTTGATCAAGCGCAGTCCAGTTCAAGGTTCTGCGCCCTGCCACGAAGCATGTGCACAAGATTGCGACTTATGCACAGGTACAGGCCATCGCCGATCAGATGCCGCCGAGCTTGGCATTGGCCGTGACGCTATCTGGCTTTCTGGGACTGTGCCAAGGCGAAGCATTGGGCCTACAACGCCATGATTTTGAGCTAGACGAGCAACCCCGATTGTGCATATTCGCCGAGCCGCCAAGGAGATTCTGCACAACGGGCACAAGGAGCAAATACTCGGCTCCACGAAGCCCAGCAGCGTGCGCGATATCGAGATCCCCGCTCCCCTAGTGCCGGTTATCAATCGGCATCTGGAGATCTATGTGGACGACAAGCCGACCTCCTTGGTGTTTACCGGAACCCGCACGAACGGTATCGTTCGCGGCCAATCGTTGCGCAGTACGTTCGTCAGCGCGGTCAAAGCCGTTGACGACCCTGACTTGCAGGGCATGGATTTCCACGAATTGCGGCATTCCGGTTTGACGCTGATGGCCGAAGCCGGCGCTACCGTCGGCCAGCTGATGCAGCGCGGCGGACACACGAACATCAAAACCGTTGCCGTGTATCAACAGTCCAGCGCCGAAGCGGAGGCCAAGCTGCGCTCGAAGATCGAGCGAACATCAATGCCTCAGCAGGATTATCCTGCGAGATGACAGATGCCAATACGCTCGATACGGCAGATGCAACGTCTACTGTCAACGCAGCCGCCGCTTCAGCATCCCAAACACCTGCGAGCGCCGATCCTGAGACTGCAGCGCTTGCTAAGAACGCCGTAACACCGAATGCCACGACGTCCGAAGAGAGCGCACAAAGTTCAGCCAATACGTCAAGCACTCAGAAGACTGCTTCACCAGACACCATTCCTTCTGACGCCAAGAACTCCGCTCTTCAAGTATTGGCGAACACCATTGCCGTCATGCCTTCCGATGCCCGGCTGAGCGTGCTGAAGGCCTTGGACGACAGTCAACGCGCGAAAATCCTCAAGCTGTTACCTCTGGATGTGCAGGTGGATACGGTTCAGCGACTTATTCAGGCGCTCGCCTGAATGGCGCACTCAATAAGCACGGGAGAAATCCACTTAACAAATTCAACCAACTTCTACCAGAAGCCAACAAACTCCAAGGCCACTGGACTCAACCAAGACAAACGGGCTCATCAAAGGCAACATGCCATAGGCCAATCTCATTGCAACCAACAAAGCCTATTCGTCTTATTCTGAACGCCTTATTTCACCGCAGAATCACTTGTTTTCGTTGAAATTCCAACGGTTTCACGACCACACATCTAGTTCAAGCTTCAGCCGTTTTCAGCCTTTGCGCTCCTTGGAATAACGTCATATTCTGAATTCCAGCTCCCCGTGGGCCGGCAAAAACCTGGGGAACATGCACCGGTGCAGCCAACAACCACAACAGAACCATCTAGGGTGAAGTGCGTCCGAATTCGACGGAAGCACTTCGCTCCTCAGGCTCTATTCCGCACGAGAGCAAGGAAACATATGGCTGCAATTCCAACGAAGAATGACTACCCGCGCCTCATCGCCAAGCCAGCGCAAGTGGCGGAGATGCTGGGCTACAAGGACGTGAAAAGCGTTTACGGATTGATCAGAACCGGAAAGATTCGCGCTCGCAAGGTAGGCAACACGTTTCTGGTGAATCTCACCAGCGTGTGCGAATTCGCAGGTGAGGAGTGAGCATGGCAACCTCATACGAGCGAGTGCTCGAAGCCGCGAGACGCTATCCTCGAGATCTCAGGCTCCAAGAGCTTCCGCGCGACACCTCCGGAAGACACACGCTCAGTGCAGCTGCCCCGCCCATGACGGAGACAGCGGCACTTCACTGCACATCACCTACGATCAGTCCAACGGCAAAACCATGCGGCACTGCTTCGGAACGGAGCGCTGCGATACCGCTTCCATTGCCGGTGCACTTGGATTGAAAATCATCGACCTGTTCGATCAACAAAGCGGATCTCAAGGCCATGCCGATTACAGCGGCTACAACAGTTACAGCTGCGATAGCCGGCTCACTGCCGCCGATTTGGCGGCCATACGGCATGCGAATGTCACGAACGCTCCGCTTCTCAGCAGAAATGAGACAACGACGATTACACCTGCACACACGGAAAACTCTGCGGAAATCAGACAGCGGTACGAGATGCCCGAACCATACTTGGAACCATTGGCCCTAGGCCGATCCCCTATGTTCGTCGCCATCTGCGCAGCTATTGCAGTTCAGCCAAACACCGGCCTGCTGCACGGCATTTGCCCAAACTGCGGCGCAGCTGACTCGCTCACTGTGCTGTATTCCCCACTGGAAAGTGCCACATTGCTCCGCTGCAGCACTTGCCAAGCCGACGGTGTGCTCAACGCGCTGAACGCTCCCGCTACGCTGGCTCGTTCCAATGGCTATGAAGCAATGATCTACGACAGCGAGCGCGGCACAGCATATGAATATGCGGACGGTCTGATTGTTCGTCGCTCTCCCACCAAGCGAATCTCGCAAAGCGGCAACACCGCCGACAAGCACCCGTTGTGGATGGCCGCCGACGCGAAACGTGCCATGGCATCGGGCAAGCCAGTGTATCTGATAGAGGGAGAAAAAGATGCCGGCACATTGCGAGCGCTCGGCTATGCCGCTGTAACCGCAGCGGGAGGTGGCAGCAACTTCGCCGCGAAACTGGATCTTGATTCAGCGCCCTTAGCCCTTAGTGGGGCTGATGTGGTTGCCATTGTGGATAAGGACGACACCGGCACTCGCTGGAAGGAGCAAGTGGCGCAGACGCTGACACCGTTCGTGCGGTCGTTGACGTTTATCCAGGCGGCTGGGTGAGGCTCACGACGCTTCCAACGCGGCGATGAGCGGCTTGGAGTTTGAGATTTTGCCAAGCGAAAGCAGCCAGCCTGAGTCTGAGCTTAAGACTGAACTGACGCCTCGCGCCTATTTGCTGACCCGTTTGGCTGATGTGGAACCGGAGCGACCGTTGTGGTTGTGGCCGGGCCATATTCCCAAAGGAAAGATCGTACTGATTGACGGCGATCCGGCGACTGGCAAAAGCACCTTGGCCTTAGATATCGCAGCTCACGTCACCACGGGAACAGTATGGCCGGATGGGTCTGCTGGATGCGCCCCGCAAACGTGCTGCTGCTGACTGCGGAAGATGGACTGACGGACACCGTGAGCCCACGCATTCGCGCCGCACAAGGCGACGCATCCAAGATGTTCGCACTATCGGAAGTTTTCAAGGATGGCAAGGAGGTAGCGATTACGCTCACCGACGCACTGCCACAGATAGCACAGGCTGCGCGTGAGCAGCATATCGGCCTGATTGTCGTGGATGTGTTGATGTCGTTTTTAGGCAGCGACACCAACAGCTACAAGGAACAGGATATCCGCGCGCAGGTGATGGCTCCGCTCAAAAGGCTGTGTGAGGAAACCGGCTGCACGGTTATCGCGCTGCGACATCTCAATAAGGGCCAAGGAGCGGCGATATATCGCGGAGGCGGCAGTATCGGCATCGTCGGCGCAGCGCGAGCCGCTTTTCTGGTGGCAAAGGATCCGGAGAATGAGGAGCAGCGGTTGTTCGCACCGGTCAAGTTCAATCTGGGTCCGATGCCGCGAGCCCTGGCCTACCGGTTGGAGGATAATCCGCTGCTTGGCTGCGCACATGTCCGCTGGCTTGGCGAAACGGACGATACGGCGGAATCGCTCAACCAGAGCGCTTACGGCACCAGCGAGCGCGAGGACAGTGACGTGCGTACGTTCATCCAAGACTACTTCGACCACAACAAGGAGCTCACGCCGGATGGCTTGTATTGGGGTGTGCCGTCGTACAGAGTAATCAACGAAGCGAAAGGCGAGTTCAGCAAGCAGCAAGTTCTGGACGGCAGACGACGCCCAAAGCCACTGCTGGCAAGCAAGAAGTACGGCAACATGTGGTGGTGGCTGTCGCCGGATTATGCGGATCATCCGAATCAGGAAAGCTCTGAAGATTTGAGTGCGGAAGCCACGGACACCCTCAGCGGTGAACAAACTGAGACTCCAGAAGCAACTGTGCCGGATCCGGTCGCTGTCACAAGAGCTGCTGCCATCTTGCCGCCTTCGTCAAAACCAAGCTATTGCAACGTTCCGCACGAACCAGACAAGACGGTGTTTCCCACCTTGTCCGACGATGCCGATCCGTGGGCGATCCGGAGAAAACGCAAGATTTGCAATGCCTTACGGCAAACGAACCGACATCTGAACTGGCAAGACGGCAAGATGGCGCGAGCGAGAACGCCACTCATCATCCCGCAACAGGCGAAGCCGACGGTTCCGTCACAGACATTGCCGGATGGAAGGCGAGTCTCCCTCCCTACGCAACAGACCTGCACTACCAACAGCTCAACGCCACGCAATTGAATGAGCTCATCGGTAAGGGAGGCCTGTGGGTCAGCAAAGCCCGTCGCGAGATAGCCCGTCGAGAGTGCGAATAGCAGCTGATCCTAGAAACTGCTGCAGCGAGTTCACTCAGCAAGGCGTGAGGCAATTCAATCCACAGAACTGCCCCGCGCCTTCTCAAATACGCTCATTAATCCAGCGCAAAAAGACCATCTTTGATTGCAAGATCTATATACTGTCGAACAGTCACCACACCCTTGCGTCTCTCAACGTTAGACTCATATAAGGCAAGGCACTGTGCCGTAATTGGCCATCTAGCAAGTCTCTGGATCCTATCAGGATCTCCATGCAGGGTAATTCCATAGAGAACATCAAAAAGTAAATCCACACCGCTGGAGTAACTACCATCAGCATTAGAAAACACAATCTGGCTCTTATTCCCCTGGCTAGGCGTATCTTTTTCCAGCAGATCTACTGTATACAGCACATCTGGAGACGCGTTGTCTGGGATAAGACGCCTAAACGAATCAATCACTTTCGCCAATTGAACTTCATCCGAGGAATAATATTTGCGCAATAGCATCCCTTCAACAATCAGCTGACTATACCTTTTCTCAGTTTTTTCTCCAGAGCCGCCAATCGTCACTGCCTGAGGGCGACCGACATTCTTCATAATTAGCTCGTATTCGTCAACGCTATCCAGAAATAGTTGGAGACGAAGTCGGTCATCCAGCTTTTCCGCCTCGCCGTCCTCCGCCGCATCTTCCATGTAATCTTCAATACGGCCTCCGAGAGCATTAGCAATAGCTACGGCGTCTTCTAGAGGTGCCCGGCTAAACGAATGTCGACCCGACAGATATCCATTTAGTCTTTTCTCACTCACGTTGGATCTCCGGGCTAATTCATGAAAATCCAAGTTCGACGCGTTAACAGCATCGCTAAGCTTCGTCATACGATCCTCTTTCCTTCACGACACTTATTCGAACACTTGTTCTATATATAGAGTATCATGGTTAGGACGACAGTCAGGCACGAGGTAAGGTGGGAGCATGAACGACAATCGCACGCACGCGGCTACCGGCAAGGCATGCCCACAAGCCCTCGAATTCTTTGCCGGAATAGGCCTCGCACGTCTTGGGCTCGAAGAATCCGGCTTCCAAGTCGAATGGTCGAATGACATCGACTCCGCCAAGTGCGAAATGTATCGCAATAACTTCACGGATACGCCGGGCCACACCCTTGTCGAGGGGGATATGAGCGAGCTATCCGGCGACGACCTGCCCCATGATGCTTCCATCGCTTGGGGATCCTCTCCTTGCACGGATCTCTCCCTTGCAGGCACTCGTACGGGCCTGAACGGCAAACAATCCGGCGCTTTCTGGCAATACGTGCGACTGCTCGAAGAACTTGGGGACAGCCGTCCTCCGATTGCCATTCTCGAAAATGTGAACGGATTGGCCACTTCCCACTCTGGGGAGGATCTCGCCGCAGCGGTGCATGCTTTCAATGTACTGGGCTACTCCGTAGACGTATTGTCCATCGATACCCGTCGATTTATCCCTCAGTCCCGACCGCGACTCTTTTTGGTGGGCCTGCAGAACCCGCCGTCCGCCGAACAATTCGATTCTTCGTTGCGCCCTGACTGGCTGCAGCAGGTCTTTGCGGACACCTCTCTCCGCACGCATCGCGCACCGCTGCCTGAGCCGCCGTCTCCTCTGATGTCCGGCCTCAATATGTACGTCGAGAACATGGCTGATGACGACGAACGCTGGTGGGACGCCGAAAGAACCGCCAAGTTCCTTGATTCGCTGTCGCCGGTTCAGACTGCCCGCGTGGAAACGTTGCGTAACGAAACAACCGTTTCCTACCGGACCGCTTATCGCCGCACCCGCAACGGCAAAGCCGTATGGGAAGTTCGCGCAGACGACATCTCCGGTTGCCTGCGCACCGCACGAGGCGGCTCATCTCGCCAGGCAATCATTCGCATGGGCGATGGTCAAGCCGCTGTCCGTTGGATGACGCCACGCGAATACGCTGCTCTTATGGGCGCGGCCCACTACAACATTACGGGCCTGCGCCCCAATCAAGTGATGTTCGGATTCGGCGACGCTGTCTCCGTTCCTGTCGTGGAATGGCTCGGCAAGCATTACTTCATGCCTGCTCTGAACAACACCCTTGGCAAAGACCTGTACGTGGAGCAAACTCTGCTCTCGAATCACACTGCATAAGCGAGGCAAACAATGGATCTGACTCCCATCGATGATTTCCGAAAGTCCCATCAGGTAAACACCAAGGGCGCTTTGGCTGCCGCCATCCAGCTCAATCGCTTCTTTTCCGCAGACACGCTTCCCATTGACGCCAGCGACTATCACACGAACAAGGAAGGTCAAGTCAAGGGAATCAGCAAAGACAACTGCCAGAAAATCCTTGCCGAATATGGCATCACACGACTCCTCGCAGCAGAGGGCGGACGAACCAGCCGCGGCACCATGGCATTGATGCACGACTATGCCGAGCTCATTAACGAATTACGCCCAACAGCGGAGCAATTCACCGAGATCGAGCAATACTGGGTCAAACGAATTCGGGCATTCTTCACCAGCAAACCATTCAAATTGGATTCCGACAACTCGCTTTCCGTCGATGCGGCTGTGGAACATCTGCTGCAGCAGGCAGCGCAGCGACAAAAGGAAAATCCGGGCACCATGTACGTCGGTACCGTTCTGCAACATCTTGTCGCAGCGAAACTCACCATCGTTGCCCCAGAAGTAGAAATCAACGGCGCGTCCGTTGCTGACGATCCGACTGGGCGTGGAGGCGATTTCAATGTCGGCGACACAACCATACACTGCACCACTGCCCCAGCATCCCTACTCATGGATAAATGCCAGCGCAACATCAAGGCCGGGCTACATCCAATCATCATCACTGTACGCGACCGCGTCAAAACCGCATGGGACTTAGCCTCCGACATGGGCTTCGAAAACCGCCTTGAAGTTTGGGACCTGCAATCGTTCCTTTCCAGCAATGTGCACGAGCATGGCCACTTCACCAACGCAGCACGTCACGAAACCCTTTCGCGTCTGGTCAAGGCTTACAACCAAATCATTGACGAACACGAAAGCGACCCCAGCCTACATATCGAATATAACGGCTGATTAGTTTTATCCGCCCTGCATCCCGCAACCAGCTCGATACCCAATCGCTCTTTATGATGCATGCGTTCAGTCAGACAAAAGCTTGTTAGTATCAGTCAGCTAAGGGCTGAGCGCACGCATCATGCGCCCACTGACTGATGCAAACTGATTTCCATGTAGGCACTGTAAATTTCCATGTAGGTTCCATGTTGCCGCAGGATGGTGCCAACCGGCGTCCTTGGAAACGTTGAAATCATTGAGATTCCGACATGCATCTTCGCCTGCCACTGAATTTCCATGTTGGCTCACTAGGTTCACTCTAGTTCCCACTAGATTCCCAGTAGACGCTGTATACACGAAGGATCAAAGCTAATCAAGCTCTTCCGATGGGTTAATAATCCTTGAAAACACTGGGATTTCAGCACTCTTGCCCCTCCAACCATCCACTTCCCACTAGATTCCCTTTTGTCGCTCTTGTCGCTGTAGAGCACACAACCAACACGCGAGGCAAACCCAAAAAACAGTGAAGGAAAGTCCTTACGACAACTTCAAGAACAATCTGTCCGCTTATCGCTAAGCTTCCACTCCTTCCCACAGGATTTCAGATACGGAGCATCGAATACAAGCTAAGATTCACAAGACATACCGCATACAAAGCACAGGCATGGATCATTCCGCACTATCCTGGATTTATGGCAGTAAATGTCAATACATCAGCACCTCGCCGTAATTGGTCACGCGAGGAAACAATGATGGCGTTCGCCTTGTACATCGTGCTCGAGCCACGCGAATGCGACGACAAAGGGCTTGACGTGCAACGTCTTGCATCGTTCCTGCACCGTACTCCCAGCTCAGTGGCATTGAAAATCTGGAACATCGCAGCTTACGACGACAACCGCAAGGCCCGCGGGCGCGTAGGCATGAATCATGGAAGCAAACTCGATTCCCAAGTCTGGCAATGGTACGCCGAAGACCCCGACGCTTTCATGGAGCAATGCCTAGATCTGCTTCGGCACGCGCTCCTGCAAGCGGACGCGAACAGCTTCAACCCGGTGCCACTGGCTTCCGACCGTTATTCTTCTCTCGAAACCGCAACGTTCCTGCTCATCGCCGAACGCGCACCCGCCGGAGAGGAACGACCGACAACCACGCTTCAGCGGGTCAACCAATCCTATTTCCGCAACTCACTATTGCAGAACTACCACAGCACCTGTTGCATCACCGGCCTGCAGCTTCCCACACTGCTGATCGCCAGCCACATCAAACCCTGGAAGGCGTCGACCCCCACTGAGAAGACCGCGGCATCGAATGGCCTGCTGCTCAACGCCTTCCATGACCGCGCCTTCGATCAAGGCCTCATCTCCATCGATAACGACTATTGCATCATGGTCAACCACGATAAGGTGAAGCACTCCGACATCAACGACAAATGGCTCTATGACTTCGAAGGGCGCGAAATCTCATTACCGGCAATCAGTCAGCCTTCACATGAATTCATCGAATACCACCACAAACACGTATTTCTCGCCGACGCCGCATAACAACACCGGGGAGGACCCCCAACCATCCCACGCTACCCCAGAGTATTAGGCAGATTTCTCCTCGTTATTTTTCACACATAAAGCATGTACTCAACACAACTACGGCGGTTGCCACAAACACTTTCTTTAGGAAGGGCCGTAGAGTCCTTCATCCCAATCGTCGCACCCGAAAAATGAAGTACAATGATTGGCATTAGGTAGATATGACCTACTAGGCAGGTGAACGACTTGACAAGCGTGATTCAAAGAACAGTGCAGTTTAGTCATGGCTACAGCAACATTTATATGTACGATGCTATACCAGTCAAATTCACCTTTGATGATAGAAGCACGAAAGAGATTCCCCGAAGAATTATCAAGAAACTGGCTAAGTATTATCATCTGGACTTTAACGACGGCCATTTTACCTTTATTTTCACTTTGCCTATGGGGAATAGATCGCATTACCTCATTCGGAATCGTAATCTTTAGTACATCGCTGCTGTTGGCAAAGGGAGGCCGTTCTATATACTGGTTAAACTACACGCTCTTCATGGAAAAAGCATCCTCAATACTTTCCCCTGTTTCGCGCAATCCAAAAAGCACCCGTTCATAACCACCCGTTTCGCCCCATCGCGACACGCCGTAGGGGCGGCGAGTTAAGCGGTGAAACACTTAATCGGCAGCCCAGAAACGTTGGAATTACGCCGAAAACAGCAAGTCGCTGCCGGAATCTCGTATTCTCCGTCAGCAGGGCTTCCGGATGATTCCGGAAGCCCTTTTTTTCATACCAAAAACGGCGATTTTCCAATGGTCTGTTGCGTAGAGGTGCGACGAAAAAGTTGCGAAACAGTGGGGGAGTTGCGCATATCGATGATTTCGTTCGCAGCGGCCTGCCGCCTTGCATTACGCTCGGAACGGTGACCGTTACCAGCGGAGAGAGATTACCGGCGGAAATTGCCGGAAAAGAAGGAGGACGGCGATGGCTGAATCCGACGATGAGCTAGATATTCAGCGTGAGCTCGATACCCGCGACTCCCTGGCTTCGATGGCCCGCTATCATGCATCATCGCCGAGTGCCATTACCACGCAAGTGCTGCCGCCAAGCTTCATTCCCGCTGCGACCGGGCGTGTTCGCCCCGTGACCGGTGCATTTCCTGCAATCCAGTCGGACGAGCAGGAAAAGCAGTCGCAGCTTGGCCGTTCCGTTCGATCCATACGTTCATTGGCTGCGGGATCGCTTCGTAAATCACAAGATTCCAATGCAGACGGTAATGACGATGACAACGGCAATAACGGTGTTACGCCCCGTATGGCATCCAGCGCCCCGCACTACGTCGACTAACGTTATAAGGCTGCGAATTCTACTCAACAACCGTAATAAACGGACTTGCCGGCAATCCAAGATCGTTATAGAGCAGACTGGAAATAGCCGGATTTCCGCTCCACCAATAACGCACTTGAGTTACCGTGTTAAGATTCGAACTTCCATCAGCGGCACTCAGCACAATCTGCTTACCTTTGATTACAGCCGCTGCCGAAACCCACTTTCCGGAATCGTCAGCAATTTCAAAACCTTGCAACGATGCAGAAGTCGGCGTTGCGACATTAGCAATACCATCCAAAGGAGTCGCGTCCGAATTGGCCGTGTAATTAGGTACGGTCGCACTAGCGGTCTTCGAATAATTGGGTTTTTCCGCCTGCAAACCAGTTGCGGTGCCTTTCTGGAACGACAATATGATCGTGCCATCGGAAGCGTGCTTCGCATGTGCAATAAGCGGTCCGTTGGGAACGGCCTTGCCTTCCGACATTGCCAGATATTGCGCGGCCATGCGCGCGCCAAGAATATCTTTGCCAAGCGGATGTATCAACGTTGAAGTGCCCTTGTCCGTATCAAGCGACACTGTCATTGCAACGTTGGAGGCATTGTACAATCCGACGTTGCTCAACGTGCTCAACTGCGCGAAACGCACGTTCTGAGTGTACTGATAGCCGGGCCAACGCGCCAACTGCACATACAGGAACGGCAGATCATTCTGGTCGAACACTGCACGATACTGGTTGATTAGCGACGTCATCTGAGATTCGTATGCCAATGCAGTCGCCTCGTTTGCGGAATCATTGCACCCTTGGTACCACAGCACGCCCGCCACATGGAAACCCTCCAATGGCGCGATATGGTTCGCATAAATGGAGCCACCCTTCACATGGCTTCGAATCGGCGTGCCGCCCCATGCGGTCTGAACAATACCGACGGGCACATTCGGATGCGCGGCACGAAGCTGCATGGCGAACTGCTGTGCCAAATAGCTGAAATGCCGAGAATTATCGGCGGTCGCATCAAGCCAGGAATCAGCCTGCTCGTTCACATCGCGTAGTGGGAAACCAGTACCTTCCGTGGTGTTGGCGCTCGCAACGAAATGCACGTTCTTGTCGGAAAGCTGTTTCGGCAGATCGTTGGTTGTTATCAGACCTCCGCCGGAATTATAGTCATTGCCTGGGCCCTCGTAGTATTGCGAATAATTCAATTCCATATTTGACTGTCCGGCAGCAATAAAAACGTCTCCGACATACACGTTTTTCAGAGTTAACAAAGTGGCTTCGTTGTACGAAATCGTTAATGAATATGGCTTAAGACTTGCTTTCTGCTTAGGTAGATTGCAAGTGAAATCACCGTTTTTAGAAATTTTTGCTTGCGCGGATGATGATTTTTTACCTTGGGAAATCGTTGCAACCAGTTGTGTTGGGTCAACGGTTTTTCCACGTTGCAAAGTCTGCGCAGTTCCTTTGACTACCAGCGTTTTGCCACGTTGGAAAACCATGTTCTCCATGTAGTAGGAGGGGAGTTGTACCGATGCGCGGGTCGCATAGTTTGCGGATGAATCGTCGCTTGTGCCGGAGGAGCTGCTGGCGTTACTGGCGTTGGCATTCGCCGAACCATCGCCCCATTTCGGCCCGCAGCCAACAATGATCGCCACAAGTATCGCCACGGTCACTACGGCGGCAATAATCACGCGTGCCAGTCGTTTCTTATTCAAATCAGTCTCTTCCGGTTGCGTCGGCTGCGCCGGATTGGTCGACAGTGCCGTCCGTGTCGGACGCGACGTCGGCAACTCCAGCATCGCCTTTCGTGGCTGGCTCAGTCCGTGCCATTGGTGCTGTTATTGCCACTGGCCGTTCCATCAGTTCCGTCACCGCCATCGGTGGCCGTGGATTCGTCGGCCTTCTGCAGGGCCTGCTTGAACTGCTTGGCCTGCTTGTTATACTCGGCTTTTGCGGCGTTGGCTTTGCTGATGGTGGAGGAGGCGTCGGCGGCACAGCTCAGCGTTTTCGGAGCGGTGACTTCCGTCTGGTGAAGTTCGGCAAGCTTGTCGAGGTCGTAAGACTTGTCAAAACTGGTGAACGCTTCGGAGATTTTTGCCTTCAGCTGGAACGCTTTCGAATAGGAGGTGTTCATGGCCGTGACGGCTTCCTTGCAGTCGTTTAGCGCGGCCAGGTCACGCATTTGCTGCGACGCACGTATGCCTGTGAATCCGAAGATCGCACCCAGAACGACAACTACGACGACTACGGTGATAATGATTTGGCGGTAGAAGCGCTTTACATGCTGGTCCGTCCAAGCGTCGCCATCGCTGATGCCTTGCGCTATGACCTCGTCGAACGAGTCTTGCGGTTGACGGGATTCGTCGGATTTAACGGCTCCGTCTGCTTCGAGCGATTGCTGATCGCTGGTCTCGGCCGTGCCGCCACTGACGATTGTGCGTGTTCCGGTTGCGTTGGTGTCGATCGCGTTGGTGTCGGCTGCGCTGCTGCTGGTAGCGGCGTCAATACCGTCGGCAGAAGTGTTGGGCGTTGTGCTTCCGGCAAGTGTTCTCGGTGCGCGTGACGAGGCATTTTCCTTGCTTGGCTTCTTGCCGTGCCGTGCCATAACCCCTCCAGAATCTGCCTGCTCTGTGATCCCCGGTGCCGGCTTCCGGTCCCGGTCAATGCTGACCGTGCCGAGTGCCCACCTGAAATGCCAATATACAGCGTACGATACCCGTTCGTCACCGATTTACCGCACTCGTGTTGCCTCATATAATGCACGTGGCCATTCTTCAACTTCTGCATGCTTGCCGGAACTTCTTAAAATTTTTAAGAAGTGCTGTGCTGGGGTTGCGGGGTGCGGTTAGAGTTGGCGATTAGGGCGTTTGCGCCGAATTATTTGGGGTTGATGACTTTATTCAAGAGAGGCTGACGAATGGTTTCGCCACATCATGTTGTGAAGATTGCGACTGCGCTGTCTGCGGTTGCGTTGACGGCTTCCGTTGCGGTTACGCCGGCTTACGCATTGCAGGATATTGCGATTGAGGATGCTGTTGCACAGAGCGGTTCCGTTACTGCAGATAATGGCGTTGTTATGCAGTCTGACGATCAGTCGGATGATCAGACGGGCGACCAGCAGTTGGCGGCCAGCATGCCTGACAATCCGAATGCGAAACTTCCAGGCACCGTCAGTGACGAGATTTCCGACGATGCCACCGTGGTTTCGGAAGACCTGGCCGTTACCTCCGAAGGTGAGGTCAAGAATATCGAAACAGGCGAAACCGTGACCGATGCGACACTGGTCGGTACGCAGGATCAGCAGCCGGATCCGCTCGCCAAAACCAACGGCGAATCCTTCATTCCGGTAAGTGCGGAAGATGTCAAAAATGCTATAGCCGACGCGAACGTACAGCTCTCCAAATTCGAAAGCAATGAATACGGCGCGCA
>ENA-OUQF01001290-OUQF01001290.1-human-gut-metagenome-genome-assembly--contig:-NODE-1290-length-15465-cov-4.190266_pt1 | contig 15465 bp, 15 predicted proteins | sample MGYA00237947_ERZ548826 | MGnify/ENA primary metagenome ERZ548826 (study PRJEB26490, sample SAMN05194701) | human gut metagenome | biome: terrestrial biome; feature: human-associated habitat; material... | reverse complement strand
AATATTTATATAAATTAGATTATATTTATAGAGAAAATAAATTTTATATAAACAATAATAAAGAAAGATTTTATATTTATATCTATGCCAACATAAATGTCGATGATAAAATAGCCATATATGCAGATGGCAAGCAAATTTATACTAGTGAGGATAGTAGTTCTTTAACTTTAAATAATGGTGCCTTGGAAGTATATTCTAACAACGATATCACAACTTTGGAAATTAAAGTGAACGATAATAGTGATACTATTTCTAAAATTATGGTATATGGTATAGATGATAAAGTAGAGAATGAAGCATATAACATTTTAAAAAATAATACAGTAAATATAACAAATATTTCAACAGATTATATGCTTGCAACTGTTGATGCAAAAGAAGAAGGTTATTTATTATTTACAATTCCATACGATAAAAATATTGATATTTATATAGATGGCGAAAAAAATAAATCATTAAAAGCTTATAACTATTTTTTAAGCACAAAAATATCTGAAGGAAAACACATAGTAAAAATAAAATATAATCATAGAAGTTATTATAAATATAGTTGCATTAGTTTATTATTTATAATAATATCAATAATATGCGTAAAAAAATGTAAAAATATATAAAAACCATATGTATTTTAATGTTTTGTGGTATAATAATTGTAGGATTGAAGTTAGGTGGTGATAAATAATGAAAGAAGCAACTGGAGAAGCAAATATGACAGTAGTTACAATTATCCTTATTGCAGCAATCGTTGCTATCGCAACACCAATTGTAACAAACATGATGAAAAATACTAGTCAAAAAGCTGACTGTATGAACGCCGGAAGCGTTTGGACAAATGGTGGGTGTGTTGCTGGTGCAGGAGCATAGTATTTTAGAAAGTAGTGATAACTCATGAGAGAAAGTATTGGATTAACATACACGTTGAATTTTGTTATTTTATTTATTGTAATAACATTTGCGTTCCTTTTCGGAATCATGAGTTATTACAAGGCTTTTAAAGTTAATAGTAGAATTGCAAATGCTATTGAAAATCATGAAGGATATAATAGTTTGTCTATTAATGAAATTAATAATACATTAAGTTCGTTAGGATATAGAAAAGGTAATGAAAAATGTTCTACTCGTAAATATAAAGGTAATGTTTATACTGCTATTGATTCTAGTAGTAATAACTATGCCATTTGTGTTTATGAGTACCCTGTTAATCAGGAAACTGGATATTTTAGATATGGTATTGTTACTTATATTTATTTAGATGTTCCTGTTGTAGGACAAACTTTAAAATTACCTATTTATTCAGAAACTGAAAAAATTTATAAATTTAGTGCATAATTGGTGGTGATGAAATGAAAGAGGCAATTGGTAATACCTTTATTATGAATTTTATTATAATTTTTACGATTGTTTTTATTGCTCTTTTTATTGGGGCTTTGACTTATACAAAGGCTCTTAGAATTAAAAACAGACTTACTGATATAATAGAAGAAAATGAAAAGGTAGATGATGAAACTTTAAATCAAATTGACAGTTATTTAAGAGAAGCTGGATATAGAGTTACTACTACTAATATAAGTAATTGTAAGGTAAATGGTGAAGTTCCATCTAATGCAACAATTGCTTATCCATCACAAACAGCATCAAATGGTTATGATTATTGTATTTTCGAGTATAATACTAAAAAAGGAAAATACTATGGCGTAAAAACTTATATGTATTTGGATTTACCTATTATTGGTGATAAGGTTAAACTTGGTGTTTATGGTGAAACCAAAGTTATAGGAATTTTAGGTTCTTAGGAGGATGAAAAATGAATGTAATTATTTCAAATAAATATCAATCTATGTTAGCAACTTTAGATATTGATGTAATTAAAAGTCTAAATGGTGTTTTCTCTGTTGATGAAATTATTAGTCAATTTCAAAATTTCTTTTTTCAACGTATGATACTTGATATTACAGCTATTAAAGATTATAAAGATATAACAGTTTTACAAAAATTATCTATCTCATTAGATATGGATAAAGTAATTTTACTTTTAGATGATGATCCTGAAAGTTCATCAAATGAGTATCTTTCTAAATTAATTTCAATGGGTATATATAATTTCACTAAGAATGTTGAAGGTATTATGTATCTTTATAATAATCCTAATTCATATAGAGATGTTGCTCATATACATCAGCTTGATTCTAATACTAGAAATGAAACTGTTGTTGTTGAAAAATATGAAGCAGCATCTCCTGGTTGTAGGATAATTGGTATAAAAAATGTTACCAAACAATCTGGTGCTACAACACTTTCTTATATGATAAAAAATCAACTTTCTCATAATTATTCTGTTGTTGCAATTGAGGTTGGTAAAACTGATTTCAGATATTTTGGTGATAAAACTTTAATTTCTACAACTGATAGTGAAATTGGTACTTTAGTAGCACGCAATACTGATAAAGAAGTTATTATAATTGACGTAAATGACAGTAAACAAGCTGAATCTTTATGTCAAGATATTATTTATTTAGTAGAACCATCAGTTATCAAATTAAATAAACTTATGATGATAAATCATAATGTATTTGCTAATTTAAAAAATAAAAAAATTGTATTAAATCAAAGTTTACTTAGCAAAAAAGATGTTCTTGATTTTGAGTATGAATCTAAGAGCAAGGTGTTTTATAATATGCCACCACTTGATGAACGTGAAAAGGATATATATGCACTTAATGCGTTTTTAGTTCGTTTAGGTTTTGTTCGTCAACAGACAGCTGAGGAAACAACAAAAAAGAATAAACTATTTGGAATTTTTTAATAAAAATTGACAAATATAGGTATTTTGTGTATTATATAGATACATGTAAGGCACATTGTGTATAGGAGGGTTATATATGTTAAATATGTTTGAAGTTTTAGGAAAGTGTAGTATTGATATTGATCCAATTATTCCTAATACTGTTAGTATGGTTGTAACAATCATCAAAATTGCAGTCCCAATTATTTTAATTATATTTGGTATTTTAGATTTAGCTAAGGCTGTTATGAGTAATGATGAAAAAGAAATGAAAGGTGCTCAAGGAAAACTTATTAAGAGATGTATTTATGCAGTTGCAGTATTCTTTGTAGTAGCATTAGTTCAATTCTTATTCGGTCAATTAGGAAAAGCAGATGAAAATGCAACTACAGTAGATAAAGGTAATATCTCTGGATGTATTGATTGCTTTATTAATGGACATTGTGATTAAAAACATCGTAAGATGTTTTTTTCTTGCAAATAAAGCATAAATTTGTTATACTAATATCGATATAAAGGATGTGATTTTCTTGGGAAAATTGGTTGATAAATTTAATAATTTAGATAAAAGTATAAAAAGAACGATTATTGGTGGAATAGTAGTAGTTGCAGTTATTTTTATTATTGTTTTAATTGTTGGCATTATGAATAACCATAAGTTATCATATTCAAAATTAGAAAACAAATTAGAAAGCGCGGCTAAATCATATTTCGCTAAAAATGAAGATAAACTTCCAGCAAATGAGGGAGAGGAAGTTAAAGTTTCAAGTGAAACATTAGTTTCTGAGGAATATATTAAAGAGTTATCTAAGTATAATAGTGATAATTGTAGTGCGGATGTATATGTTGAATTGAATAATGGTGAATATGTATATAGTCCATACTTACATTGTGACAGCTATACTACGAATACACTTGTTTATTACATTTCTAATAATGAGCAAATTCAAACTGATAAGGATGGGCTTTATAAATATGGTGATGAATTAGTATATCGTGGTGAGAATGTTAATAATTATGTTAAAATCAATGATAAAATATGGCGTATTCTAAGAATTAATGGTGATAATTCAATTCGTTTAATATTAAATACCTATTATGATAAGATTGCATGGGATGACAGATATAATATTTCGAAAAATGATGATGTTGGAATTAATGATTTTGAAGTTAGTCGCATGAAAGATTCACTTGCCGATTTTATGAATGATACTGATTATATTTCTCGTGATTTAAAAAAATATATTGTAGCTAAAAATGTATGTGTAGATAAAGTAAGTGGCTTTGATTTTTCTAATATTTACAATTTAAATTGTACAAATTATAGTGAAGAAAAATATCAAGCTAGCTTGATTTGGTTAAGCGAGTTATTTAGCGCTTCATTAGATAAAAATTGTGATAATATCTATAGTGAATCTTGTGCAAATTATAACTATTTAGCAAAAGGAAGATTCTGGACTATTACTCCACTTGAGAATGATACTAGTAAGGTATTTACAACAGGTGGTGTAACTAAAGCTATAGATGCTTATTATTCATATAGTATTAAACCAGTGATTAATATATCAAGACATGTTTTATATGAAAGTGGAAATGGTACCAAAAAGAATCCATATACATTTAAAATAAGTTCATCTAAGTAAGGTGTAAATAAGATATAAGAAAGTAATAATAATATGTTTATTATTGCTTTTTTTTATGTTATAATAGATACGTGAAATTGCGCATTGGGGTGATGCTTGTGAGTGCATTTATTATGATAAATAAAAAGAATAAAAAACGAAATGGGGTGATATAATGGAACAACATTGGTATACAGATATATTTAGATCTATTTTTGCAGCAATTGATGGTATTGTTTATAATCTAATTTCTGATGCATATGGCTTACTTGAAAAAATAGCACAAGTTAAAGTTTTTGGAAATGATGATATATCAAGTATAACAAACAAGGTATATACCATTATTGGAATATTTATGTTATTTAAGTTAACTTTTTCCTTTATAACGTATATTGTTAATCCGGATGCTATGACGGATAAGGACAAAGGTGTTCAGAAAATAATTCAAAATATTGTTATTATGTTTGCAATGCTTATAATGTGTCCATGGGTTTTTGATAAACTATGGGGGCTTCAAACTGTAATGTTAAAAGAAAATATTGTCGGTAATTTTATTTTTGGAACTGATGATTCAGAAAAATTAAATGGATATAAGTTTGGTGTTGATTGTAAAGAAGATTCGACACCTGCAAGTGTTGGAGATTACATTGCCTTAATGTCACTTAAAGGTTTTTATCAACCATATAATAAAAGCAGTATGGGTTCTGATATGTGGGATAAAGTTGAATCAAGTAGTAATTTTACAACTGTTAATGATAATTTGTGCTATAAAGTTTCAAAAGGTAAAGTTTCATATTATTTGAACTCTAATATAGATAATAAAGCTGTTAGAATATCTGGATTTGGCCCTTGGGGAAATGATGTTTATATTATGAATTATCGTTTTGGAATTTCAACTGCTGTTGGTGTTGTTGTACTTTTGATATTAGTGGGATTCTGTATGGATGTTGGGTTACGTGTCGTAAAATTAAGTTTCTTAGAAATAATTGCTCCAATTCCAATTGTTTCATATGTTGATCCAAAATCAAGTAAAAATGGAATATTTAAGAAATGGCTTAAAGAAGTAGGTAGCACGTGGGCAAGTGTATTTATTCGCCTATTCGCACTATTCTTTGCTGTTAGTGTAATTCAAAAAGTTGGACACTTAGAAGATGCTGTTACAGGTGAAACTGTTACAAATACATGGGTTAATTTATTTGTTATAATTGGGGCTTTAATGTTTGCTAAACAATTACCTAAACTTATAACTGATATAACTGGTATTAATTTAAATGGTGGATTTAATTTGAATCCTCTAAAAAAAGTTGCTAATCAAGCATTAGGTGGAAAATTTGTTGTAGGAGCAGCTACTGGAGTAGCAGCAGGAGGCTTAGCTTTAGCAGGTGGAGCAGCTGCAAATGCTTGGGCAGCCCATAATAAAAATGCAAAGATCAAAAAATCATTATCAGAAAAAGGAATTTACGAATCAAATCCAAATTATAAAAGCGAATTTAAGGCTGCAGGTGGAAAAACAGCATTTGGATATGCTAGAACAATGACAGCAGGTGGATTTAGTAGTGCAGGTCGTGCTATTAAAGCAGGAAAGGATGGAAAGTTCACTCCTATTAAGAATGCTACTTCAGGTGTTACACAAAGTAGTAAAGCAAGAAGTCTTCGTGATAAAGGTTATGGCTTAGATGATAAGGTTAAAGATTGGGTAACTGATGTTGCGGATATCAAATTCTCAACAGGAACAAGTAGTCATTTAAAAAATGAAGTAAATAAATTGCAACAGGAATTAGCAAATTATAGAAGAAATGAACAAACTATGACTCAAGCTCTAAATGATGCTATAACATCAGACTCAAATTACATAGCTGACTTGTTAAATGTATTCGATGGAGCAGCTAAATATGATGCTAGAGGTAACCTTGTTTCGTATGAAACAAAAACATATGAACAATATGCTGAAAGAGCAGCACGTGCAATGGCAGTTAGTAATGGAGAAGATTGGGATAATTTAAGTGAGCCACAAAGAAGTCGATATGTTGACTGGGCTGAAAGCAATGGTGATATAGTAGATAGAAGTAAGTTTAATGCTTATAATGATTTATATAATGCACGTAATCAGGCCGACTTAAGTGGTAGAAAAACAGAACAAAAGATTAACGAGTACAATAATGATATGGATAAGTTTAAAAATCGAAAGAAATAAAAAGGGATGATATTATATGAATAATAATTATTTGATACCTGCCAATTCAAAAAAATCATTGTTAATATTTGGATTATTTTATCCATTTGATTTGATTTTATTTGGAAGTGGTATTTTAGCAACAATGATTATGATAATGGCTTTGCCAATAGCTAATATAGTTTTTGCTGTAATAGCTATTGCTCCAGCTGCAATAACAGGATTCCTTGTGTTTCCTGTTCCTTATTATCATAATGTTTTAACGGTAATTATTTCTATTTGGAATTTTTTCACAATTAGACAGAAATATATATGGAAGGGTTGGTGTGTGACTGATGAGTTCAAAGAAGATAAGAAGTAAGTATACAAATGATGAATTTGTACCAATAAAAAGTATTACTAATGGTATGATTATTTTGGATAATAATGAAAAGGTAACTGGTATTAAGATAATGCCGCGTAATATATTTATTTTGGATTATAGTACACAAGATGCGATTATTGATAATTTAAGAAATGTTTATAATGTTATAGATTATGAATTTTGGATTATTGCAGCTGATAGGCCAGTTGATATTAATTTATTTTTATCACAGCTACAATTGTTATATAATTCAACGCAAGATCAAGTTCGTAGAAAGCTTATCATGGAAGATATAAATAAAGCTAATATGTTTATGAATAATAATATTGTTGATACAGAATATTTTCTTTTATTTAAAGAAAAGAGCGATGATGTAATTTTAAAGAGAATTAGAACTTTAATTAACGGTTTTGCTAGTGCAGGACTAAATTCTCATCAAGTTACAAATGATGATTTGCGTATAATTCTTGATAACTTTTTAAATGGTGGACAAACTACAACATTTGGGACGGTGATTGGATAGTATGGATTTAAAAACACAAATTGCTCCAAAAGGATTGGAGTTTAAAGCAAATTCATTTGTTATTAGTGATAAATATGCAACCATATTAACAGTTGTATCATATCCAAGATATATACAGCCTGGTTATTTATCTTCATTAACTAGTATGTCTGGTATAAAAGTTGTAATCAAGCATATACCACTTCCTTTTAGTACTATCAGTAAGATGTTAAATAAAGAAATTGCTGATTTAAAGGTAAGATATCAAGAAGAACCTGATAGAACAATTCAGGAACGTATTCGTCAAGATTATGAATCATTAGAACAATTTATAAGCATGTTAGCTGCTAATCAATCAAAAATATATGATTTTCAAATGCATATTATGATTACGGCTGATACTGAAGAAGAATTATTAAATAAAAAATTACAGGTAAGAAATTATTTGGAAGCTATGGAACTTAGAGCTTTTCCACTTCGTTTTGAACAAGAAAAAGTATTAAAATCAATTTTACCAATATTTCCAAAACAAGATATTGAAAGTAGAATAGGAACACCTATTCCATCGCCAACTATAGCTGCTATGTATCCATTTATATTTGATAGTATTAAAGATCCAGGTCTTGCTACTTTACTTGGAGTTGATTTCTCAGGTGGAGTTATATTATTTAATCAATTCTTATATCAAATAAAAAAAGAACACAATAGAAATAACGCTAATATGATTATTCTTGGTACATCAGGTAGTGGTAAATCAACAGCGGCTAAATTGCTATTAAGAACACATATTCGTAATAATTGTCAGCTTGTTATAATTGACCCTGAAGGTGAACTTGAACAAATGACAAAGTTATATAATGGTGACTTCATTGATCTTGGAAAAGGTGGAGAATATGGAATGATTAATCCACTTGAAGTTGTTATTGATGCTGATGAAGAAGAGATGGCAAGTGGACTAGGATATACAGTATTAACTCGTACGCTTCAAACTATCAAAGCCTTTATGAAATATTATGCTCCTGATATTGATGAAGATGTCTTAAATATGTTTAGTGAAATAGTACAAGAAACATATCGTAGATTTGGTATGGATTTCAATACAGATTTTACAAAATTTAAAAGTGATGATTATCCAACATTTACAGACGTATATGCAACTATAAAGGGTAGATTAACGTCTATGACGGAGAAAACTCATGAAAGAGATGTCATGGAGAGACTTGAATTAAAGGTAAGACCAATTGTAAGGGAATTACAATATTATTTCAATGGACATACAACAATTAGTCCAAAGAGTGGTTTTATAGTATTTAATATAAGAGAACTTATGAATGCTGAAGAAACTATTCGTAATGCTTTATTCTTCAATATATTAAAATATGCTTGGGGACTTACTTTAAATAAAAATACAAATACAGTTTTAATGGTTGATGAAGCTCATGTATTATTGTCTGGAAATAACACATTAGGGGCTGACTTCTTAGCTCAAATTCAAAGACGTTCAAGAAAATATAATACAGGTACTATTATTATTACACAGCAACCAAGTGACTTCAGTGATCCTTCTGTAATAACACAAGGTAAAGCTATTTTTGATAATGCTTCATATTATCTTGTTATGGGATTAAAGAAGCAAGCTGTTGAAGATTTAGCTAAACTTATTGATTTAAATGATAATGAAAAAGAAAGCATTAAAAGATACAGTCAAGGAGAAGCTTTGTTTGTTTGTGGTAGTAGACGTATGCGAATTAATATAATCGCATCAGAACAAGAATTAGATTCATTTGGAAGTGGCGGAGGATTTTAATCTTTAAAAGTTTGGTGGTGTTAGAATGAATGATGATGAATTAGAAAAAGAAGAAATATTAGATTTAGATGATGATTCATCATCTGATGATTCTATAGATATAGTTGATGACACTTATTTGGATGAACCCGACCATGATGAATCCGAGTATACTTATGATAATACAGATTATGATAGTAATCGTGTTAATAATTTTAATAACAAAGATAAAACAAATAATGTAGATAATTCAAGTGATTCAAATAATTATGATAATTTAAATAATAATTATGAAAAAAATAATTCAAACAATTTAAAAGAAAATAGACCTAATGGTGCAAATAATGGTGAAAACATTTCTTCAAATAGTAATCACTTTAGAAATAATATGCAACGAGGACTAGGATTACCATCAAATAGTAATAGTGATGCATTAAAAGGCTTAAATAAAAATAGAATGCCTAACTTTAATTCTAGGTCTGAAGATTCAAATGAAGAAAAAAGCCCACGGGAGAGTATGCAAGATGCTGCTTTGCAAGCAGGAACAAGTGCTGCTATTCAGTCAGCTGGTATTCCAGCTCCTGTAGCTAATGCAATAGCATCACAAGTATCAGTAAAAAAAATCAAAAAACAATTTATTATAAAAGTTGTTATTGCTTGCTTACCCTTTTTAATGATACTGATGTTTGCTATGGTTGTTTTTGGAGGAGATAGTAATTCATCATATGCTTCTTCTGGAATGGCTAATGACTATTTATATGGAAGTGGTGGAGAAGACGCTTTATATTCATATTTACAATCAATAGGACATTGTAGTAGTGAAAGTGAATGTAAAGATAGTGATGGAGCTAAATTTTATAAAAAATTAAAAGAAAAGTTAAATAGTAATAGTAATTTAACAAAAGGAGAAGCTGATGCTGTAATTATTGCTTTTATAGGATATAATCGTGGAAGCGATGATATGTTTAAAGCGATAGATGAGATTGATTTTATAGCTAATATATTAACTAAAAATGGAGCTTTTCACATTGATAATTTAGATAGTCTTAAAGACTCCTTTATAAAATATGATGATTCAAAATCATCCTATTTTGACAAATATCGTTCTGACATATTAAATAATAAACCTTCTTCTGATAGTGATGACACATATAGAAGTGATACTTTTGCAAGAATGGTTCAAAATGCTAAAAATATTACTAATTTTATTGATTATGTTCCTTCAACTACTACAGGTGGAACATGTAGTTATTATATTGATGGACAAAATGTTAGTAATATAAAGGTAAGACTTCTTACATGTGGTACAAGTAGTGATACAATGACTCCTATCGAATCAGAAGAATTGATTGATTTTGAAAAGTATATAACTGGTGTTGTATATGCAGAAAATGGTGGTTCATCTTATGAATCTTTGAAAGCACAAGCTATAGCTGCAAGAAACTATGCCTTAAATAGAGGAAGCGCTATGGGTAATTCCTTCGGGTTAGGTTTAAAAGTAGAAAATGGACAATATATTTTATCAATAAGAAATTGTACATATGATCAAGTATATTGTGACCCTGATAAAGGATGTTGGTCTGATTCTAGCTCTGCAGGTGGAACAGTATTTAGTTCTTATGAAGAAGGTAAAAACTATGCTAAAGGAGCATTAGGTGAAGATTCAGTTATAAGAAAAGCTGTAACAGAGACTAGTGGCGAAGTTATGGTTGATGATTCAGGTAAAATCATTTATACACCATTTACTAATACAGAACAAAATAAGTGGAATGACATGGCAGAGGAAGGAAAAGATTACTTTGAAATATTAAAGGCAACTTATAGTGAAATGTCAGATATTAAAAAGACATGTTCTGCATCAACTGGAGAATATGCATCATGGAAGCAATGCGGTATGAGTTGGTCTAATATTGAAATAGGTTCTTCTGGTAGTAATATTTGTAATATTGGATGTTTACTTACTTCCATTTCAATTGAAATAGCAAAATCTGGTACACAAATTAATGCTAGTGAATTTAATCCAGGAGTATTTGTTTCACATCTAAATACTTTACCAGGGTCTTTTACTTCTGGTGGAGGACTTTATTGGGGCTCTGTTTCAAATACTACTCTTGTTCCTAATTTTAAATTTGTTGAGCATGTTTCACTTAGTGGAAGTAAAAGTGATAAGGCAAGCACTATAAAAAAATATGAAGATATGGGTTATTATATTGTTATAAAAGCCAAAAGTAATGAGCACTGGGTAGCTCTTGACCATGTAGATGGTGATAATGTTTATATTTTCGATCCAGGAAGTAATATTACAAATATTTGGGATTCACCTAACTATGATGTTGTTCAGATTGCTCTATTTTCGGCTAGTTAAGGAGATATTATGAAAAAGTCATATATAGTTATTGTTATTATTTTTGTTATATATACAGCTATAATGTGTTTTGTTTTTGGTAATAGAAAAACTAAAGATGATACAAAATTTCTAGTAAACAATAGTATTTTTACATATAAAAATGATAAGTGGGATATTAGTTCTTTTGATAATGAAACATATGCTAAGTCACTTTTTAATGTATATATAAATAATGAATATCAAGGAAAATTTTATTTAAGAAGTCATAATGATAAATGGTATTATTTTGATTCAAATAATGAATCATATAATTTTTATGGTAATCTTTTTGCAACAGGAGAAAAAGTTAGTACAGATGTTATCAACTTTAATGAAAGTAGTGCATCTTTAAGTGAAGTAACTGAAATATTAAGTTCAAATGATTTATCAATTAATAGTTTAGATGAACTTACACAAAATAAAAAAATCAGTTTTGATTTTGATTCTGATGGGGACGATGAAACAATATATTCTTTATCTAATTTGACTTTAAATGTTGATAGTGATAATGTAGTGTTATTTTCTATTGTTGTTTATAGTGATAATGATAGATTAACAACAATTATAAATGATAATGGAACTATTTCAAGTAAAAAAGTAAACTATTTTTATAGTATAGATAATATCTTTAAATTAAACAATGAAAAGAATTATAAAATGTTAGTAAGACAAGAAAAAATAATGAATGCACAACAATGTGATTCATTATATGAAGTAGCTAATAAATCACTTAAGTTATTAAAGGCTTGTTAGGAGGTAATTATGAAATTAAAATTTAAGGCAGAACCTAAAGATATTTTAATCTTTTGCATTTTCTGTATTTTCCTATTTTATTTTGTAGGAATTGGTGTAATTAATGCATTAACATTTATAAATGAAGGAACACTTGCAGGATTAAGTCCACTTCCTATTTTTACAGGTGAATATTTTCCACCTACAATGGTTTGCTATTTAATTGCGTTAATTGCCGTTTTTACAAGTGTATCATCATACTTTTTTGAAAGAGAAAAAGGTATTGGAATATCAATCGGTAAAAAGAATAGTGATGGATATTCAAGATGGTGTACTGATAAAGAAATGAAAAAAAAGTTAAAGAAGGTAGAATATTTAGCTGAACATATTGAAGATGGAGGAATACCAATTATCAATAATGGTAAAGAACTATGGGTAGACTCTAGTGGATATCATAATATGATTATTGGTTCAACTGGTAGTGGTAAATCACAATCAATTTCATTTCCTTTTATTAGAACTCTAGCTAAAGCTGGAGAATCTATGATTATTACCGACCCTAAGGGAGAACTTTATGAAGGTACAGCTAATGAATTAAAAGAACGTGGCTACAATATTGTTTTATTAAATTTCCGTGATCCACAAAAAGGTAATTGTTGGAATCCTTTTTCAATACCATATAAATTATATAAAGCAGGTGACAAAGATAAAGGAATTGAATTACTTGAAGATTTAGCCAAAAATATTTTGTACGATGAAAAAAATAAGGGAAATGACCCTTTCTGGGAAAATGCTTCGGCTGATTATTTTGCAGGACTTGCTTTAGCTTTATTTGATGACGCTAATGAAGATGAAGTTAATATTAACAGTATTAATTTAATGGCAACAATTGGTGAAGAGAAAATTGGTGGTTCCAATTATATAAAAGAATACTTTAGTACAAAAGATCAAACATCAACTGGATATATAAAAGCAAAAGCAACAGTAACCGCTCCATCAGAAACAAAAGGAAGTATCTTATCAGTATTTAACCAAAAAATACAACTTTTCTCAACAAGAGATAATTTATCTGAAATGCTTTCACATAGTGATTTTGATATGGAAGATATTGGTAGAAAAAAAACAGCTGTATTTATAGTTATTCAAGATGAGAAGAAAACATATCATTCACTTGTTACTATTTTCTTAAAACAATGTTATGAGACATTAGTTCGTGTAGCACAAGAACAGCCAGGATTTAAACTTAAATATAGAACTAACTTTCTACTAGATGAGTTTGCTAATATGCCACCATTATCAGATGTTGATGCTATGGTATCAGCAGCTCGTTCAAGAAATATTAAACTGTCATTTATTATTCAGAACTTTTCTCAGTTAAATGATGTTTATGGAAAAGAAAAGGCGGAAACAATTCGTGGAAACTGTGGAAATACAATCTTTTTACTTTCTACTGAACTTGCTGCGCTTGAAGAAATTAGTAAAATGTGCGGTGAAGTAAAATCTAAGAAAGATGATAAAACTTCATCGCGACCTTTAATAACAGTAACTGATTTGCAAAATTTAAAGGAAGAACAAGCAATCATTTTAAGATCAAGAATGAGACCATTTAAAACAACATTAATGTTTGATTATAAGATGAATTGGGGTAAAAAATATCCTAAGGCTTTGTATCCTGTACGTGAGAAACAACCTGTCAATTTGTTTGATTTAAAGAAGTTTGTTGAAGAAGCTCGTAAAAAGAAAATAGATGAGTTAATTGGAAGTGGTGGAATGCCTAATATTCCTGGACTTCCTCCACTTCCTGGTATGAATATGCAAAGTAAGGGCGAAAATCCATTTATGGGACTTCCTGGAATGGATAGTCCAAATCCATTTATGCCATCATCTAACAATAAGAAAAAAGCTCCAAACTTAGATGATTTAGTAAAGCGTATTGATGCTAAAATAGCTGAATTGGAAGAAGAAGAGCGAAGAGAGAAAGAAGCAAATGCTAAGAGTGAAAAGAAGGAACAAATTAGTTCTGATAAACAATCTAATTCGCCAGTTAAAGAGATTCCTTCAAATAATAGTAACGTAAACAGTGATATAACTGATGATCAGTTTTTCGATGATTTTTTCAATGATGATAATTAGTGATTAATTTTAACTATAAGATAGTAACACTCTTGCATATATTATTGTAGGGTGGTTGATATGAAATCAAGTATATCTATAAAAGAGTTAATTAATATTATTGATTCATGCAATATTATAGATATAAGAAGTAATCAAAGTTATAATAATAATCATATTCCAGGTTCAATAAATATTCCAATGGAAAAATTAATTATTGAACCCAAAAAATATTTAAAACCAAATTTGATATATTATATATATTGTCAAAAAGGTATTAGTAGTCCCAAAATTTGCCAAATACTTAATAGATTAGGATATAATACTGTTAATGTATTAGGTGGTTATGAAGAGTGGATACTACAAAAATAGACACAATAGTGTCTTTATTTTTAAAAATTTTTAAAATTATTATAAATTGAAATATTAGAATTATTATTCTTAATTTTATACATAAATTCTAATTGCTCTTTTAATATTTTATATTTTGTTTTATAACTTTCATTTTTAATATTACCTCTTGTCGCTGTAATTATTGGGTTATTACTATCGGTATTATAATAAATTATATTTTCTTTTTTATCTTCATAATAAACTAGGACACTGTCTGCATAAATTTTACTAACTAAGTTTATTTTAATAATATTAATTAAGGAGGAATAATAAATGTTACAAGATATATTATTAGTAGTAATAGGTTTAGTAATTGGAGCAGTTATTGGATTCTTTGTATGTAAAAAATATATGGAAAAATACTTAAAGAAAAATCCACCAATAAATGAAAAAATGATAAAAATTATGATGCAACAAATGGGAAGAACACCAAGTCAAAAACAAATAAATCAAATGATGAAAGCAATGAACAGGGTACAATAAAAGGTTCAGTGCTTTTTTCTTACATAAAAAAAATTATTGTAAATAATTTGTAAAAAAACTTCAAAAATAAAAGCGTAAACTTGACATCTAGAGGGGGGTATATGTTATTATTAACACGGTATAAGAT
>ENA-OUQF01001289-OUQF01001289.1-human-gut-metagenome-genome-assembly--contig:-NODE-1289-length-15483-cov-10.823438_pt1 | contig 15483 bp, 12 predicted proteins | sample MGYA00237947_ERZ548826 | MGnify/ENA primary metagenome ERZ548826 (study PRJEB26490, sample SAMN05194701) | human gut metagenome | biome: terrestrial biome; feature: human-associated habitat... | reverse complement strand
CAATCAGGTCAATCCGTTTCATCTCGTTTGCCTCAAGGAGTCCTACGATGCGGTCTGCATCACGGATCGCAGATACTTCCGGTGTCGTAACAACCAGTGCGCGGTCCGCACCTGCTACGGCATTTTTAAATCCCTGCTCGATACCGGCCGGGCAATCCAGTAAAATATAATCAAATTCTTCACGAAGTTCATTGATCAGTGCAACCATCTGCTCTGGTGTCACTGCATCCTTATCTCTGGTCTGTGCAGACGGAAGAAGACATAATTCCGGATATCTCTTATCCTTAATCAGTGCCTGACGGATACGGCATTTTCCTTCCACAACATCTACCAGATTGTATACAATACGATTCTCCAGACCCATAACCACATCCAGGTTACGCAGTCCGATATCGGTATCAATCATTACAACTTTCTTGTTTAACTGTGCAAGACCTGTACCAATGTTTGCTGTGGTTGTGGTCTTACCTACACCACCCTTTCCTGATGTGATAACGATTACTTCGCTCATGAAACTTATTCCTCCTACGTCCCTAAATGTTATTTAATATATTTTTGGTGATTGGCTCAATATAGATATTTCCATCTCTTGCAATGGCGATCTGTGCTTCCACTTCCGGTGTCTTTGACCGGCGGAGTGTACGACGTTTCGGTTCCGGCTTGTCCGGACTCTTTGCGATCAGATCCCCAATCTGAATCTGAATCGGCTGCATATCCAGCGCAAAAATAAAGCAGTTACGATCACCCATACATCCTGCCTGTGCGTTACCTTTTAATGCCCCAAGAATCACAATGTTTCCCTGGGAAATAATTTTGGCTCCCGGATTGACATCGCCAATGATCGTGACACTCGATTCACTCGAAATCACCTGTCCCGACCTTAAAGTGCCACGATAAAACTGCTCCGGCCCGTTTCCTGCTGCGGCATTCTCATACTGCTGCTGTACGGCATCGTAAAACGCCTCGACCTGTTCTTTCATGACAGCTTCCTGTCTTGTTCCATTTTCAACGATACACAGGATTTCAATCGATGTGTTGCTTTCAATTGCTGAGATGATCTGCTGTTCTTCCTCTTCCGAAAGTTTTCTTCCTTCAAAGGACAATGCCAGTTTTGCATTTTTAAAAAATGTACTGGATGCTTTGAACTTTTCGACAACATCCTTCAATAACTCATCAAACCCAATCTCCGGGTCTAAGACAAGATTAATTCCGTATTTATTACTTTTTATCGTAACAGATTGTGACATGGTAACCTCCAATTTCATTATTAAAATGAAATCCATCAATTGTAATTATACCTGTTTGCGGCAAATACGCAAGCATTTTCGCTTTATTTGAACGATTTAAAAAAACCTGTCCTTCCTGCGATTGTATTTCTTTCGTTTCTTCTCACGAAAACGCATTTTATCATTTTTTTTCGTTTTTCTCTGATGACGGATCACATAAAAATTATCATATGCCCGTTTTGCCAGAAACAACAGAACCACTGCTGCGACAATAACCACTCCCGCAACAATGAGCCATGCAGGATCGATCCGTATGACACGTTCATTTTTCTTCTGCCCGCTATCGGTATTGACGTAATAATTATCTTTTACCTTTGCTCCGGTTTTTACTATATCCACACTGCCGACCTCATGACCGGCATATGTGTATGCAAGCCTTGCAACTTTCTTTTTTCCTTTTGCAGATTCTGTCTTTTTATAGGATGCATCGGAAAACTGTGCTCCTTTTGGCATAATGATATAAGCATCCTCATCCAGCTTTACATAAGGTTCACTGTTGTTCAAAACCCCATAATTTTTTCCGTTGTCCTTTGCCAGACCCGCATCGTTTTCCGAAATATTCAGCGCCTGGAAATTTTCAAAACAGTAATCAAATAATTTTCTGGTATCCGTATAATGATCCGGTGTTGCCGCATCCATCACCACACACACCAGAGTAATTCCGTCTTTCTCCGCAAAAGACACCAGAGTATTATTCGCCACTGTCGTGTAGCCGGTTTTTCCGCCAGTACAGTATTTGTACAAATGAGAGCTGTCCCCGCGAAACGGGTAGATCATTTTATGGTGATTGTGACACGGATATTCCGCCTTGCATTTATTGGTCTTCGGAAGTGTATAGCTTGGACTGCCTGCGATCATCCGGAACGTCTCGTTTTTGTATGCCTCTGCGGAAATCAGTGCCATATCATACGCGCTGACCCAGTGATCTTCATCCGGCAGACCATTACAGTTATTGAAATGCGTATCCGTACATCCCAGTTCCTTTGCGCGCTTATTCATCAGGTCAATAAACGTCCGGTAATCACCACCCAGTTTCTGCCCCACATGCTCCGCAACCGCATAAGCACATTCATTGGCAGACTCCAGCATAACCGCATACAGACACTGCTCCATCGTCAGTTTTTCTCCAAGATTCCGGGCAATATGGGAAGTATCTCCCTCATTTTTAAATACCGCATCCGCAGAAAACGTAACGACCTCATCCATATCACAGTTTTCGATTGCCAGAAGAACCGTCATGATCTTTGTGATACTCGCCGGATAATGTTTCTCGTGACTCTTCTTTTCATATAAAACGGTGCCGGTATTGACTTCCATCACAATGGCACTTTTGGACTGCGTTTTTACCCCGTCCGGCCAGTACTCATCTGCACGCACAGACAACGGTAACATGAGTAAAACCGTGCATACGGCAAGAAAAAATGCTGTTACACGGGTGTATTTTTTTATTTTCATAAGGCTCCCCAATTCTTGATTTTCTTATATTTATAATACCATTATTTCCATAATCGTTCAATTTTTATTTGCCGAACGGACGAAATTTGTATATAGTAATAGTATTCTTACAGTTAGCAAAACTGAATTTATCTTTTCCAAGGAGAAATTACTATGAGACTAAGAAATATACCGGGTGCCAATGAAGCTGTGGCAGCCAGCCCATATTGTATACAGAATGCAGCAGAACACCGCGGACAATGGCATGCCTTTTTTGAAAATGACCATCCGATCCATATCGAAATCGGCATGGGAAAAGGCAGATTTCTGATGGATCTTGCTGCGTTACATCCCGAAATCAATTATATCGGCATCGAACGTTACACCAGTGTACTGCTGCGCGCAGTCCAGAAAATGGATACCCTGCAGCTTCCAAATGTTCATTTTCTGTGTGAAGACGCTGCAAAACTTCCGGAAATTTTTGCACCGGAAGAAGTTGACCGGATCTATCTGAATTTTTCCGACCCGTGGCCAAAGGACCGCCATGCCAGACGCCGACTGACTTCCCATGAATTTTTAGACCGCTATGACCAGTTTCTTGCAGCCGACGGACGGCTGGAATTTAAAACAGACAATCAGGATCTGTTTACGTTTTCTCTCGAGGAAATCGAAACTTCCGACCGCTGGCATCTTAATGCCTCCACCCGTGACCTGCACCATGATCCATCCATGAATGAAGGAAATATCATGACCGAATACGAAGAAAAATTTTCTTCTAAGGGCAACCCGATATGTAAACTGATCGCCTCCCGCTAAGGAGGCGGTTTTTCCGTTATCCTACTTTCCCAAAATCCGCCGGTTTCTGTACTTCCGGTACAGCCGATAACAAAACCGTGCTTCTTCCTGTGAAATCTCTTCTTCGGAAAAGACCGCTTTCTGCACAATGCACAGATACTTCTTCCAATCCTCCGCCGGAACGGACGGATAGGTTGTCATCAGCTTTTCCAGATAGTCCGCATCGGTCTTCATGCCAAAACTTCGCTGATGTAATCCCCGGTAAATCCGCCGGTTGATCCGGTATACCGCATGACGATTCTGCCGGTTGCGCAACTCCATAAGCAATTGTTCCCGGTAAATGCGCAACCATTTTGTCACCAGAACCAGCATCAGAACAACAGCAAGCAGCGTCAGACTCACCGCAGAAAATACTTGCAGATTTCGCCTGTTGTTCTTTTTCTCATTATTTTTTACCGGCCGCTTTGTCTCCTTCTCCGTCATCTGACTTTCTGTCTGCTGCTGTGTTTCCATCTGTGTTTCTGACGGCGATTCGTTTTTCGTCTGCATTTGCGTCTGCGGATTCTGCTCCGCCGCATCTTTGTGCTCTTCATGCCGCTGTTTCCACGTATCGCGCAATTCCGGAGTCGTCGGCAGCTTTGCACTGTCATTCGTATAGCCCGGAGTCATTTCCACCGGCACCCATCCGATATTTTCCAGATAAATTTCCACCCATGCATGCGCATTGTAGTCCGGCACATCTGCCTGATAGCCTTTCTTTTCTTTATGAAATGCCGATGGTTCCACCACATATCCCGATGCATAACGCGCCGGAACTCCCAGACTTTGTAAAATCAGCGCACCCGCGCTGGCAAAATGCATACAATATCCCTCATGTCCGGTTTCCAGAAAATAAGCAATGGTATCTTTCCCCTGTGGGATGTGATTCAGATATAAGTTATAGGTATTTTCGTTCCCCAGCCAGTTGGCAACCTGTGTCGCAAGATTCTGCCGGATGTTGTTGGTAGTTATCTGTCTTTCTGCCCGTCCGGAATTGTTTCCATCCGTATCTGCCAGCCAATCCTCATCGTATAACCCGCCTGTTTCCATCTGATCCGCCACATAGGTGCCGTTTTCCTCATACACGCCATATCCGATACTTTCCAGAGCCAGCCTTCGTGTAATAAAATCTCCCACTGCCGGAACATCCGTGGCAAATTTACGGTATCTGCTGTCCGCATAGGCATCATACCATTGCTGCAGATCCGTATCTGTTTCTTCGTGGACCATACAAAACCTGTCAAAAACATCACGCAGATCCGTATTTTCATCCAGTCCCTCAAAAGAAACCTTTCCCGTTGCCCTCTTTTTACATACCACCGTATCATCCCTGAGCCAGACCTTCCCACCGGCTGTCTGCAAATCTGAAAAATAAGGCATATACGCGTTTTTTAACCCCAGTGCCCGATAGGAAATCTGATACGAAACCGTCTGTGTTTCATCCTCTGCCAGCTCACTCGAACGGATGTATTTTATAAGTTCACCGGCATTCTGCTGCATTAACATTGCAACATCACTGCGATGGTATCCCGCCTTATCCACTTCGTGCGCAAACGTTTTCCCTTCGTTTACCCATGTACCGTTCTGATATGTGCCACTGGCAAATGATTTCAGATACAGTTTGCCCGCCGGGGCTTTCGATGCTTCTATCGAAAATACGGTTTTTCCGGTATAGTCCGGTGTTGTATTATCCACATGTTCCCGCGATCCCTGCAAAGTTATCCCCGAAAACGTCAGGTTTTTCACACGTTCTTCCACCTGTCTCTGAAACGCATAAAACTTCGGTGACTTTTTCGGAATCTGCTTTGCCACACCGGAAAACGCATAGCTGCTCACCGAGACAAGAATCACGGCAAACACACCGGCTGCAGCATAGGACAGTAGCTGCATCCATACATGGGTACGACCGTCAGACACCCTTACATCCATGTGCGTCCATGGTGCCGCAGACACCAGCACGGTTCCCACGAAAAAGAGTGCAATTCCACTCCAGCCCAGTCTGGCATTGACCAGAAGAGCAACCGACAACGCTGTTATATCCGGAAGCAGCAAAACCAGCCGCACACCGGTCACATATCGAAACATCAGACTTAACAGCACAACAACTGCCAATAAAAACGCCAGCATATAAGTATACCGCATCTCCGTCCCGGCCCCGATCATATAATTTGTTCCATACTGTTTATTCCAATATGACAGATATGCCTGAAACAGCATCTTTCCGCTCTCTGTCAGTTTTCTCCGGTGAAAAATTCCAAACAGTACGAGTGCCGCCGGATATCCGATTTCAAGCACAACCTTGCAGACCCTCTGATATTTTCCGGTCGCAGGAACTCCCACGATAAACAGCACAAGACTTACCAGCATGGCCACCTGCAGTTTACCAAGCGCACGGATCGGCAGCTGCCATCCGAATGCACTCCGGAAAATCGCAAGCATTGCATAAAACAGCAGTTCCACAGCAACCGCCTCACAGATCAGCCGGATACCGGTATTGCCAGACAAATATGTGGTTTTATTCCCTCTCCTGTCCTTCCTGTTCACAATACCAGCTCCATTTCTTCCAGCTTCTGTCTCCAGTTATCTCCACCAAAATCCGCAAGTGTCTGTCCATCCAGCACAAGAAAAAGCTCCGGTGTCAGTTCCAGCCTGTGTACCGGGTGCTCGCAACGATACTGCTGCTCATATCTCTGTCGCAGTGAACCGGCCGTTTCCTTCTGACATTCCATAAACTGCATCAAAAACAGATACACGCTTTCCTCATCCTCGACGCGCAACCGTTTGATTTCTGTTTCCTCCTGCCATGCCACATAATGCGGGCAGCCGGCATCCATCATCGAATACACCAGATCTGCCGCAATTGTGAGAAAGGTTTCCGCATAGGCTTCCCTGCTGCGCCTCATATGCCGGCCTTTTCCTGCCATCTGTGGCAGCATGTCCAGCAAAAATACCACCGCACAGGCAAGCGGCTGACTGTCTTCCCGCACCAGAAGCCCGTCCGATTTGGCGGAGAGTTTCCAGTGTATGCGCTGCAGGCGATCCCCCGGACGATATTCCCGCACATCAAAGATCTGGCTGACATCTGTTCCCGGCTGAAAATCATCGTAGCTTTCCGCTTCTCCGAAATATCTGCGTACCCGCTCCGACACCTGTACTGCCACAGCATCCAGTTCCGGCAGCACCTGTATATCTGCAAATCTCTTTATTTTTTTATGCACATAAAACAGACCGGTCAGATCATAAATCCGTACTTTTACAAGCTCATACTCATAACTTCCCACATGAGAAAGCACAACACGCTTTTCCATGCACTGCATTCCGCGCATCAGTCCGGCACCGTTCCACCAGAAATTTCTGGCATACCCGGCAAATGTATTTCTACAGCGCACACGGTAACGCACTTTTGCTGCCGGAAACAACATGGTCTGATCCACCGTAAGCTGTACCGTAACTTTTTTCCCTTTTTCCGCCACGGTAAGCGGAATCCTGATATCTGCCGTGATATGTCTGCAATAAATCAGCAGATACAAACATGCAAGCAGCATCAGTACCAGTTCCGCAAACCCAATCAGCCCAATCGCAATGCTTCCATAGATCAGCGCAATATAAAATGTGACAAGCGTCACCCCTGTTCCAATCAGAAAACTGCCCACATTTATCCCCTAAGTCTTTTGTATGTTGTTGGTTTGTCCACATCCGACAGAATTTCCTGCAGGGTGGCATCGACAGTTACATGTCCGATCCGTGCCTTTGTGTTGAGCACAATACGGTGTTTTGCCACATCCGCAAAAATGTCCGTCACATCATCCGGAATCACATAATTTCTTCCCTGCAAAAATGCCCATGCTTTTGCCAGCCGCACGCATGCGATCGTGCCACGGGGACTTACCCCCAGCTCAATGTAAGCATTTTTTCTGGTAGCCTCCATCAGCTGTACGATATATTTTGCAACATTATCATGCACATAAATCTGTTCCACATACTGCTGCATCTCCCACAGCTTCTCCGGAAGAAGAACCGGCTGCAGATCCTCCGCTTTCGTCATCGTTTTTCCCTGGGCAATTTCCATCTCACTCTGCAGATCCGGGTACCCCATGCTCATGCAGGTCATGAACCGATCCAGCTGTGATTCCGGAAGAAGCTGCGTTCCCGCACTGCCTTTGGGATTCTGTGTTGCAATGACAATAAACGGCTGCGGCACTTTTCGGCTCACACCATCCACCGTTACTTTGCCTTCCTCCATCACCTCAAGAAGCGCGGACTGTGTCTTTGGCGAAGTCCGGTTGATCTCATCCGCAAGAAACAGATTACACATGATCGTTCCCGGATGGTACACAAACTGTCCCGTCTCTTTCTGGTACATGTTAAATCCTACAATATCTGCCGGAAGCACGTCCGGTGTAAACTGTACACGGTGATCCAAAAGTCCCATGACGCGCGAAAAGGCGATGGCAAGTGTTGTCTTTCCCACACCCGGCACATCCTCAATCAGAATATGCCCTCCCGCAAGAATTGTAGCAAAAGCTTTGGTAATACAGGCATCCTTCCCCGCAATCGCGCGTTTGACCTCTGCCAGAACCGCGGCTGCATACTCATATACTTTCTCCATATTTCCCCCTATGGTTTCTTTCTATAATTATTTGCATTTTATATAATAAAAAAACCCCCAACGAATCACATTGTTCGTCAAGAGTTCTTTTGCCATTTGATTCAATCAAAATAAGCTTTGCGAGTGCGCGATCAGGGGTTCGAACCCTGGACACCCTGATTAAGAGTCAGGTGCTCTGCCAGCTGAGCTAATCGCGCATTTTTAAGTTGTTTGTTTTGTGTCTTTCCTTAAGACAAGAGTTATTATATAATAGGAGTATTAAAAAAGCAAGTACTTTTTTTAATTTTTTTAAATTTTTTTAAAAGCATATTTGAAAGGAACAATTTAACATGAAAGTAGAAGAAAGATTACTAAAATATGTCAGCTATTGGACAACCTCCGATGAATCCTGCAGTGACATTCCAAGCAGTGAGCGTGAGTTCACGCTTGCAAAAGCCTTAAAGCAGGAACTGGAAACTCTCGGTCTTACCAATATACTCCTCACCGATCACTGCTATGTATATGCCAAGCTCCCTGCCACACCGGGCATGGAAAACTGTAAATCCATCGGCTTTATCGCTCATATGGATACCGCCCCGGATTTTCCCGGAAAAGATGTCAAACCACAGATCATTCCCGACTATGATGGCGGGGATATCTTATTAAAAGGAAGTCAGGATGTCGTCTTAAAGGTAAGTGATTTTCCATCCCTTGCCTCTTTAAAAGGAAGAACCCTGATCACGACAGACGGTACCACACTTCTGGGCGCTGATGACAAGGCAGGTGTTGCCGAAATCATGACAGCCGTGGAAGAACTGATTGCAGAAGGTACACCACACGGGGATGTCTGGATCGGATTTACACCGGACGAAGAAGTCGGTGCAGGTGCAGATCTGTTTGACCTTGCTATCTTTCAGGCAGATTATGCATACACAGTGGACGGTGATTACGAAGGCGAAGTGGCTTACGAAAATTTTAATGCCGCAAGTGCCATCTTTCATATTAAAGGTGTAAATGTTCATCCGGGCGAAGCAAAAGACATTATGGTCAATGCGGCACTGGTGGGATGTGAAATTGTTTCCCGGCTTCCGGAAGCGGAAACGCCGGCACACACCAGCGGCCGGGAAGGATTCTATCATCTGACCGATATGTCCGGAGATGTGGCTTCCGCCACCCTTTCCTTTATCATTCGTGACCATGACAAAACTACATTTGAGAAACGGCTGCAGAATCTGCGTGACGTTGCACAATCCATGAATCAGAAATATGGACCGGAAACCGTCACGCTCGACATCGAACATTCGTATGAGAATATGCTCTCTGTCATTGAAGATAAAATGGAAATCGTGGATCTGGCAAAACAGGCAATTGCCTCCGAAGGTCTGACACCGCTCTCCCGTCCGATCCGTGGCGGTACAGACGGCGCAAGACTGTCCTTTATGGGATTGCCGTGTCCAAATCTCGGTACCGGCGGTTACGGTTTCCACGGCCCATATGAACATATCTCTGTGGAAGGTATGCAGACCGCTGTTCGTATTTTAAAAAATATTGCCACCCATCCGATCCGTAAATAAATTTATAAAAAACCGTCCGCAATTTTCTTTCTGCGGACGGTTTTTGTTCTATAACTTATTAAATTTTCTAATTCCCCTGCATATTTGCAGAATTTGCAAGTACAGGCTTCTGGAACATGCGAAAGAGTCCAATCTGTTCTAAGGCCTTTGTGATTGCAAAAAAGATCACCGAATCAATTGGCCACATAATCAGGTTCTTCAGCGCACGCGCTGGAAGAATCGCCATAAATGCCTGTCCATATAACACATTCAGACAAAGTGTTGTCAGAATCACGTTACAGACCAGCATAACTACAAATTTAGCTGCCAGCACACGCCAGATCGTAAGCTTTTTCTTATAAAAAAAGCATCCATACAGGATTCCGGCCAGTATAACAACCAGCGTCAGCTGTGGACAAAATGGTCCGGTTGGCTTCATCATATACTTGATAATATCCAACGCACCATGGAAAATTCCTCCAACCACCGGTCCAAACAGATAATCAATGATACCATTTGGAATACTGGAAAAACCAATCCGAATAAACTGCCCATATTCAATGGAGAAAAATCCTAGAATGACAGCAACTGCAGCAAGCATTGCCATGGTAGTGATGGTTCTTACCGCTTTTAATTCACGGAAAGAATCGGTGAACAAAGTAACGAATTTTTTCATAAAAAAATTACCTCCTTTGCAGACCTCACCGTACTACAACTGGAGATAATATTATCTTCGGATGCAGCGGGATGCGACTCATGTACCGCAAGATTCTCTTTTCGTCCGGGTGACAACTCCCTGTTCATCCGGCACTTAACGCACATGTGTCTACTCTGCTTTAAACTATTAAATTGCAACGACCTAAGTATAACACAATGAAAAAGAAATGCAACTATTTTTTTATGGCATTTTTATAGCAAAATGCCATCTGTCACACGTTTTTACGTGGAACAGATGGCATCCGTTGCCTGTTATTTTATTCTTTTCAGGTTCCCATACTTGCAAACAGCGCGGCTATCTCATCCGGGCTTAATGCCTTATTGGGATCTGCCGGTTCTTCCGGCTGAAGAGGTGCTTCTTTTACTGCTTCCGGCTCTTCGATCGGCTCCGGAATATCCTCCGGTTCCACAGTTTCTTCGACAGGTTCCCCGGCTTTATCCGCATTGTTATCGTTGCCCATATTCGCAAACAGCGCAGCTATCTCATCTGGGCTCATGGAACGGTTTGGATCTGACAGATCCGGCATCGGCGAAAGTTCTTCCTCCGGCAGGTTCTCATCATTCGCTTCCTCAACGATCGCATCCTCCGGAATCGGGTCCGGTTCTACCAGTTCTTCTGCTTCCTCAATGGATTCTTCCGGGTCCGGCGGGATAATCTCATCCGCTGCCATGACCGGAGGCTCTTCCTCCGGCTCAAAACTCTCTTCTTCCGGTATATCCGGCAGGATCTCCGGGTCCGGCTCCATACTTTCTTCCGGCTCCGGTGAAATCTCAGGCTCCGGTTCCATACTTTCTTCCGGCTCCGGTGAGATCTCAGGCTCCGGCTCCATACTTTCTTCCGGCTCTGGCGAAATCTCCGGTTCCGGCTCCATACTTTCTTCCGGCTCTGGTGAGATCTCCGGCTCTACCGGTGTTTCTTCCACATGATTCTGCGGTGCCGGCTGTGGCTCTACAGGTGTTGCCACAGGTACAGAAACCTGCGGCTGGGAAACAACCACTTTCTGACTGTTCATAATGGTCTGATTCAGGCGCAGTTCCATATCTTTCATTGCAATAATGATTTCCTGCAGCTTTGCGGCTATCTCTTTATCCTGTGAATGTTCCTGTTCTTTTCCATCCTTCTGCACCGAAGAAATTTCATCCTTACAGGCTGAAAGAATCTCGTCCTTATAAGCACCCGCAACTGTACCGAACCCATCCATTCCTTTCTGGAACGTATCAAACCGGTCCAGCAGCTGTTCGTATGAATTCATCAATGCATCGGTATTCTCATGGGACCGCTTGATAATTACTTTCGCTATTCCCTTCTGTGCATTGACAATTTCCTCTGTCGGAATCTTAGATGCCTCTTCCATATATGCAAGCTTCACCGATATTTCCTCAAAATATTTTTTCAGCATGAGATATGATGCCTTTTCCGACTTGAAAATACTCTCATACTGTTCCTCTCTCCGGGCATATTTTGTCTCATATACTGAAATCACGCCTCTGATTGCAACATACAGGCATATCAGATCTGCTGCTGCCAAAACAACCAGAACAATAAACATCTTCGGGAAATTGACTATGGCATACAACTCTGCCATAAAAATAAACGCAAACAAAAGTATCCCGAAAATCATCTGCATCCTTGCTTTCGAATCTTTATTCTTCATATGATACCGCTCCTTCCATGAGCCCGCTATTCTAACCACTATGCAAAATAAGCTCTAGTATGTTATATTTTACCATATTGTGTCGATTCTCACAAGGTTTGTTGTTTATTTCTGCCTTCTATAATACGTCATTTACAATCTGCTCTGCTGTCAGATGATTCTCTTTTAATACCTCATTTACATCATACCGGTCAAGGAATTCTTTTTTCAATCCGTAATTATAGACTTTCATATCACTGCTTCCATAAAATCTTGCGATTTTTTCTCCGAAACCACCATTCAGGATGCCATCTTCCAGTGTAACTACCGTGTCATGGTCTGCCTTCAGCTTCTCCAGCAGTCCTTCATCCAGTCCGGTAATATAATACGGGTTGATTACCGTTGCATGAATACCTTTTTTCTCCAGCATTTCTGCGGTCTGCAGTGCCATGGAATAAAATGTTCCGAGTCCGATCAGTGCAATTTTGCTTCCCTTCTCCGTTACCTCATAGGTGTTGAGCTGACTCCAGTCTTTTTTGACTTCTCTGCCATCCGAAATCATATCTCCGCCCGGAAGTTTGATCGCAACCGGCATTTCCTTCTGCTCCACACTCCAGTCAAGCATTGACAGATATTCTTCCTTTGTTGTCGGTGCCAGATAAACCAGTCCCGGAATATTAGAAAGCATCGGAATATCCTGCAGTCCCAGATGGGTAACATCCGTCATGCCAAATACCGATCCCGTATACACAACAATCGTTGCCGGATTCCCGTCAATACACAGATCTTGTGAAATCTGGTCATACGTCCTCTGGATAAAGCTGGAATACACACCGTATACCGGCTTTCCGCCACCTTTGGCAATTCCGGAAGCAAGTGCTACCGCTGTCTCCTCCGCGATTCCCACATCTACAAACTGCCGGCCGGCCTGTTTCCTTTTCTCCTGCGTAAATCCGAGAATCGTCGGGGTTCCGGATGTAATTGTAACAACTGTCGGATCCTTTTTCATCTTTTCAATCAGATATTCACAGGTCACCGAAGAATAATCTTCCACTTCCGGAAAATGGGATTTTCCGGTCTCAATATCAAATGGAAGATGCCAGTGCCATTCTTCCTTATGCTCTTCTGCTGGTTTATAACCTTTTCCCTTTAATGTATTAATGTGGACAACAACCGGTTTCTTACTGTCTTTTACCTGTTTGAAAGCCCCGATCAGTTCCCTTAAGTCATTTCCATGATCCACATAGACATAATCAAGTCCCATGGCTTTAAATAAATTGCACTCTGCCTGTCCGTTTGTCTCGCGGAGTAATTTCAGATTTGAATAAAGTCCTCCATGGTTTTCTGCAATTGACATATCATTGTCATTTACTACAATGATCATGTTGCTGTCTAATTCTGCTGCAAAATCCATTCCTTCTAAGGCTTCTCCTCCGCTTAAAGAACCGTCTCCGATAATTGCGATCACATTTGCACTTTCCCCACGAAGATCCCTTGCCTTTGCCAGACCGCATGCCAGACTGACGGATGTAGAGGTATGTCCGATCGTAAAATGGTCATGTTCACTTTCCTGCGGACAGCTGTATCCCGTCACGTCGTCGTAATGTTCTTCATATAAATAGGCATCTTTTCGACCGGTCAGCATCTTGTGCGGATAGGTCTGATGGGAAACATCAAATACCATTTTGTCCTTTGGGGACTCAAAAACATAATGCAGTGCAATGATTGCCTCTACCATGCCAAAATTCGGGCCAAAATGCCCGCCGTGAATACTTGCCCTCTTTAATAATGCATGACGCATTTCTTCTGCGAGAGCTGTCATCTCTTCTATATTCAATTTCTTCACATCTTCCGGTCCATTAATCTTTTCGATATACATATAATAAATTCTCCTTCCGATTTTATCTATCATAATATACCATTTAAAGTTAACTTTAAGTCAAGTATTTTTTATTTAATTTTCAACTTTTTGCTTCAAACCCTCAATTGCCTGAGCCACTATACCTGCGTTCTTAAAAAGATGTAAATATTGTAATGATAAAAGGGGCAAAAGGTATCATTTCCCACTGAAATGCAATTTTTATGTCATTCGCATTTCTTGCGATCCGCTTGTTGTTCCGATATAATTATGCTATGATTGTGCTTTGATTGGAGGAAACCATTTTGAGCGAATATTATAAGTTTTTTCAAAATAAAAAATGTGAATATTTTCCATGCCATAAAGGAATCCCGGAGGAGGACTTTAACTGTCTGTTTTGTTATTGTCCCCTCTATACACTCGGGAAATCCTGTGGTGGAAACTGTGAATATTTAAAAAATGGTATCAAATCCTGCATAAACTGTGGCTTTCCCCATCACCGAAAGAACTATGATAAGGTCACGGGCCGCTTTCAGGAAATTGCAGCCGTTATGGCAGCTTCCGATAAGGAGGATGTATCCCATGAAATGTAAACTTACTCCCGGATTATCCTCCGGTGACTGGAACGAATTTTGCAGCCGTTTCCATTTCCCTCCGGATGACCTGCCTCATATTCAGGCAATTTATACGGCACTTCTTCCCCTGGTTGAATCCTATGCGTATTACTCTCTGGATCAGGATTTAGACGGGGTTTCTCTGCCTCACTATGCCTATGGGTTTGTGACGCTTGGAAACGGAGTGGATGAACTGTCGGAATTATATCTGAACCATGAACAGATCCAGGAGGCTTACATTGTGGACTGCATCAGCCTGATGCTTTTGTCAAGGGCTTATGAAGAGTTTGCACATGTGGTAGAACGTCAGAGCCGCCTGTATCTTGCAGAATTATCTTTTCTGGGAGATACCTATTGCCTTGACCTGCTCCCACCGATTTACGGGCGGCTTGCCCCGGATGGCATCCAGCTTACCGAGGGGCAGATGCTCCGGCCGCTTAAGACAGCAACGCTGATCCTGCATCTGGATACAACAACACACGCCAATCTCAAGCAATTGTGTAATACGTGCGCAACCTGCCGGAATTTTTCCTGCCCGTCGAGAAAGGTCACGGCTCCGCATTTGCCGCATACTTATGGGGCCATGCAGATATTCCATACAAAATAATTATTTTTCAATTGATAAGTCAGCATTTTACCGTGCTTTTTCAAAAGTTCTTCCGCTGTAATACCAAACAATTTCTTAGTTGCTCCACCCACCCGACACGGACAATCTCTGCTCTACACCTTGTGCTTCCAATATAAATGAAACCGACATGGTGAACTGATTAAAATGCTTCTGTTTTTTATAACTGATGATTGAAGAAATATAAACAAAAGCAAGGGGGTTGAGAGTAACCTCGAATCTGAAAACCTTATCTTTACAAGTTTGAGGTTTCGAATGATTATTAAGATAAAAAGATGTAAATAACATAATATCTGTCTCTTATACACATCTCCGAGCCCACGAGACAGGCAGAAATCTC
>ENA-OUQF01001287-OUQF01001287.1-human-gut-metagenome-genome-assembly--contig:-NODE-1287-length-15503-cov-4.575867_pt1 | contig 15503 bp, 10 predicted proteins | sample MGYA00237947_ERZ548826 | MGnify/ENA primary metagenome ERZ548826 (study PRJEB26490, sample SAMN05194701) | human gut metagenome | biome: terrestrial biome; feature: human-associated habitat; material... | reverse complement strand
CGCACCTGCAGGATAAGTGCATCACGCTCGCCAAGGGCGGCTTCAAGCACCACACCGCCATCTGCGAGGGCCACTACAAGGATATTCTGAAGGAAGCCTTCACAACCTACCTCGGCTACGAGTGGGTCGACATCGACGGCTGATCAAAACACGCGGGCGGCTCCATCCGGATCCGCCCGCGAAAATTTTTATTTGTCAACGCGCCAATTTTGGTGTATAATGGAGCTATCAAAATAAAGGGGGAGTTCCTATGACAAATAAGGTCATCACCATCAGCCGCCAGTTTGGCAGCGGCGGACGAAGCATCGGCAAGGCGGTGGCCGAGAAGCTCGGCATCCCCTATTACGACAAGGAGCTGGTCGACAAGGTCGCCAAGGAAAGCGGCTTCTCGCATGAGTTCATCGAGGAGATCGGCGAATATGCCTCCGTCACCAGCAGCTTCCTGTTTAATATTGCCGTCTCCTCGCACCCGATGGGCCTGGTCGACACCATGTCCGTGTCGGATAAGCTCTATATCTGCCAGACAAACGTCATCCGCGATCTTGCCAGCAAGGGTCCGTGCGTCATCGTCGGCCGCTGCGCCGACTTCATCCTGAAGGATCAGCCGGACTGCCTGCACATTTTTGTCCATTCCGACATGGCCCACCGCGCCGCCCGTGTGCGTGAGCGCTACGGCGAGACGAGCAAGCCCATGGAAAAGCGCCTGCAGGAGAAGGACAGCAAGCGCAAGGTCTATTACAAGCATTACACCAACCGCAACTGGGGCGAGGCCGAGAATTACGACGTCTGCCTCGACAGCGGCACGCTCGGCGTGGACAAATGCATCGAGATCGTCTGCGATATCGCGCAGATGAAATAATCTGCCCGGAGCATAGAATAAAAAACGGCATGGCCGCGCGGTCGTGCCGTTTTTGCTTATTCATCAGACAAGTCCGGATGCGCGCATGCGTGCGCGTCAGCTCAGTGAGGCTTCGCCGTGCACGTCGAGCTGCTGGTTGCAGGCCAGGAGGCTCAGGCCGTTGTTGAGCGCGAAGAACAGGATGCTGTCGCGCGGGTCCCGGATATAGAGCTGCGCGTAGCCCGCGTGCAGCAGGAGAGTCTGCGTCTCGTCCGCGCAGAGGCCGAGTCCGAAGCACAGGCAGAGCAGCGTGTCGCGGCTCGGACGGCGCTTGCCCGAAAAGATCTGGTAGCCGTAGACGAGATTCAGGTTGCTGCGGCGCAGCGCCTCGGCCCGGTTCAGTCCGCTCTTTTCAAGCGCCCGCTGCAGCAGCTCCGGCAGCTCCGGCGCGTGCAGGGCCGGATCGTTCCGCTTCAGATATCCGCGCAGATCGGCGCAGCCGGAAAGCTCCTGCTCCAGTTCGGATGTCGATTTCGCTTGCATTTTATCCTCCAGAGAACTATAATTTTATCGCTATAATTTTATCTATCATACCACATTTTTGGGGAGAATCAATGGTTACGTTTCAGGATATCGCGCAAAAAAGCGGACTTCGGCTGGTGCGGAGCCTTGGAAAAAAAGAGAATACGCTCTGGCTGGCCGAGACGCCGGAGGGCGAGCGGCGCATCCTGCGCCGGTACGCGGGCACAGACGTGCCCTGCCGCGCGCTTGCTGAAAGCGAAGCGCCGCAGCTGGCCCGGGTCTATGCCTGCTATGACGCGAACGGCGATACGATCAGCGAGGAAGAGTATGTTGACGGGACGCTCCTGTCGGATCTTCTGCGCCGGACGCTTTTAAGCGAAGCGCAGGCCGCCGCCGTCACACGGGAGATCTGCCTTGGATTGCAGACGCTCCACAGCCTCGGCTTTGTCCACCGTGACGTGAAGCCGGAGAACGTCATGCTGACGCAGCAGGGCCGCGTTGTGCTGCTGGATCTGGACGCGGCTGCGCCCGTGATGGGTACGCCCGACACGAACACGCGCCTGCTCGGCACGGCGGGCTATGCCGCGCCGGAGCAGTTCGGCTTCGCCCGCTGCGACGTGCGCGCGGATATTTTCGCGCTGGGCGTTCTGCTGAACGTCGCGCTGACGGGCGAGCACCCGGCCGTGCGTCTGGCGGAGGGCCGTCTGGGCCGCATCGTCCGCCGCTGTACGAATACGAACGCCGCGCAGCGCTACGCGAACATCGACGCGCTGCTGCGGCAGCTCCCGCCCGAAAGGCCCGTCCACCTGTGCGGCCTGTGCGGCGGCAAAACGCCGGGCGGCGGCTGCGTCTGGTGCGGCGGCGCGGCAGCGCGGAAGCCTGTCCGCACGGCGGGCCGGATCGCGGCGGCGCTTGCGGTCTGCGTGCTGTGCGCGCTGTGCGCCATGGGCGGCGTCCGGCTTGCCCTGCGGCAGGAGCCGGAGACGGCTGTGCAGGCACCGGCGCAGACGGCGGAGCCCGATGAAGAGACCGTCACGCTGCAGGAGCCGGAGCCGCTGACCGTCACGCCGTGGCCGGGCGGAGAGATCCCCTTTCTCACGCCGTTTCTCTACGATCTGGACGGCGACGGGCAGGATGAGCAGTATGTCTTTGCCGTCGCCAACGTCTGGCTGTCGGATACAAAGCTCTGCATCTCTCCGGACGGTTCCCGCGGCTATCAGCCGGGCGAACGGCTGATGATGAGCTATGTTCCGCTCATCTGCCGTCAGAATACAGACGGGGAGTTCGAGGCCGTGCCGGAGCTGGCGGGCCTGCTGACGGACGTGGAGGTCGAGATCTATTATTCCGGAGACCAGCCGGGGGAGATGGTCGAGCCTTTGCGCAGGCCGTACCGGTATCGCAGCGTGTGGGACGGCATGGTCGAGGTGTGGGCGACGGGGAAATGCAAGGGGCCGTGGATCATACTGGCGCGCGCAAACCTGAACGGCCAGCCGGTCGAGGCGGCGACGCAGAACCGGAGCTATCTGATAACAGAGACGGAAAACCCGTAAATTTTAAGCAGCCGCCTGTCTGCTGCGGCGAAGGAAGGCGGAGCGCCGGAAAAAATGCGCTTCCCGGATTTGAAATCGCGGGAAGCGTATGCTATCATATTAAATATCTGTAAAACGGATGAAAGGGCGGAAGAACAGATGCTGAAAAAGTGGTACGCAAAGCTGCTTGTCCTACTGGCCGTGGTCTGCGCAGTCGCCGCAGCCCATCCAGCCGCACAGGCCGAAGCCATCCCGGAGGAGACAGCGCAGACGCAAGCCGAGTCCGACACCGCAGTGCAGGGCGCCGAAATGGTCGCATCAGGAACCTGCGGCGATAATTTGACGTGGTCGCTGGACAGCGCCGGTACGCTGACGATCAGCGGCAGCGGGGCAATGACGGACTATAGCATCAACAACGCTGACGCGACCACCGCACCCTGGCGAACTTATGCTTCCTCTATCTGCAGTGTGGTGTTTGAACCCGGCGTTACCTCCATCGGGAGACACACATTTTATAAATTCCAAAATCTGAAGTCAATAAGGTTTCCAAATGACTACTTCTCTCGCTTGTCTACGATTGGGGAGGGAGCGTTCGAGTGTACCGGCCTGACAGGTACACTCTCGCTCCCGTACGGTGTGACTGTCATTGAAAACGGAGCTTTCTCCGAGTGCATCAAGCTGACAGGACTCAGCCTTCCGTCCAGCTTGACCAGTATCGGTTCCTATGCGTTCTGTAATTGTAACAGCCTGACAGGTACCCTTGAGTTCCCCAGTGGCTTGGAGTCAATCGGCGGTAACGCCTTTAAAGGCTGCTATAACATGACAGGCCCTCTTACTTTTCCGTCAAGGTTGACCTACATCGGGCCGGATGCGTTTGATAATTGTTCCGGGCTTGGCAGGCTCGCCTTCTTTGAAGGGGATGCACCGTCAGCTACTGCGACTTCCCTGAGAAACGGCACCCGTGTATATTATCGTCCCGGAACCAGCGGCTGGAAAGATAGCAGTGTGTATGACATCACAACCGGAACATGGAATGGGTATCCGCTGAATGTTTGGAACAGTAATGATGCGCTGGCCTCAGGAACCTGCGGGAAGAACCTGACATGGTCGTTGTCAGCAGACGGCGTGTTCACCATCAGCGGAAGCGGCAAGATGGAAAATTATTCAAAAACATCTGATCACACCATGACAGCGCCCTGGAGCGATTTTTCGGCGGCGATCCGTAAAGTGATCATCGAACCCGGCGTAACATCTATTGGGGAACGGGCGTTCTATAACTGTAAAAGTATTACCGACATAACATTGCCGGACGGCCTGACCAGTATCGGTTACGCTGCATTCTCCAGCTGCACCGCATTAGCTGGCGACCTCGTTTTCCCGGACAGCCTGACCAACATCGGCAGCATCGCCTTCTCTACCTGCACGAGCCTGACGGGTACGCTGATCTTCCCTGCGAGTTTGACTGAGATTAGTTCAAATGCATTCATTGATTGTACAGGCCTTGACAAGATTGCATTCTTTCTGGGGAATGCACCGCGAGAACAGAAGGATCCCTTAGTGGCCGATACGACTGTATATTATCGGTCTGGAACGAGTGGTTGGAGCAGCAGCGGGTCGTGGTGCGGCTATCGGCTGAAAGAGGTGCAGAGCGATACCGTAGCAATCGGTCTTTGCGGTGCAGAGGATGGCGGAGAGAATCTGATCTGGATGCTGAGTCACGATGGAACGCTCACCATCAGCGGCAGCGGAGCGATGGCGGATTACAATGGAGCAACGACAACACCCTGGGCCCGATATTTCCTCTCTATTCATGCGGTTAAGGTTGAATCCGGCGTTACCTCCATTGGCAGGTATGCTTTCAATAACTATGTAGCAATTACTGATGTGTTTTTGCCGGACGGTCTGACCAGTATCGGATATGCTGCGTTCGAAAACTGTACGGCCCTGACCGGCAAGCTATCACTTCCAAAAAGCCTGACCGATATCAATAGCAAGGCATTCAAGAATTGCACGGGCCTCAGTGGGGAACTGGTGATTCCAGACGGAGTTCGCACGATTGCGGAGGAGTCGTTCTGTGGTTGCAGCGGACTTACCGGTACGCTGCGTATTCCGTCTGGGGTATATGAGATCAGATCGAGCGCTTTTATGGGTTGTACCGGCTTGTCAAAATTGATATTGCCGGATAAAATCAGCAAGATCAGATATGGGGCGTTTTACGAATGTACAGGTTTGTCTGAATTGATTCTTCCGCAGTCCATTTTCACTGTAGATATTGAGGAATCGGCGTTCTTTGGATGTACCAGCTTGAGCGGAACACTCACAATTCCGAAAAATATCCGCCTTGGAGGCGGTGCTTTTGCCGGATGCACCGGAATCACAGCGTTTGCAGCGGAGGATTATTATTCTGTCGATGATAGCGGCGCCCTTTATGAAGGCAGTACGTTGTGTGCGTTTCCTGCCGGGGCTCCGCTGGAAACCTACACGGTTCGAGACAGTACAAGCATCATTGGTAGATATGCGTTCAGCGGCGGCTGCAATCTCGATACAGTGATTGTTCCTGCCACGGTTCAAAGGATTGACTGGAACGCATTTGAGCGCATGCCGAAACTGAAGTCTGTGTACTTTTATGGTAATTATCCTCCGACAAGTTCAGCATATTTTCCCCAAAATGAAGCTTCACGTCTGAAAATCTACTACATGAAAAATGCCGATGGCTGGACGGAGGAAAACTGGCCTTCGCAGTATTTTGAGCTGATCGAATGGAATCCGTATGCAGTCACCGATGTGCAACTGGACGCCGAAACCCTGACACTGCCTCTTGGAAAAACGCAAAAATTGGTCGCGACCGTTTTGCCGGAGTGGGCAAAGGACAAGTCTGTCACCTGGGCCTCTGCGGATATGGATGTTGCGGCGGTGTTTGCGGACGGGACAGTTCTCGGCAAGAAGGCCGGGACGACGACGGTCACCGCCACGACCGTTGACGGCGGCTTTACGGCGAGCTGCACCGTTACGGTCAAGCCCGCACCCGATGGCGTTATGCCCGTCCGCCTCGACTCTGTCTGCGCGCGCCCCGGCAACACCGTGCAGGTGCGCCTCATGCTGGACGAGAATCCCGGCTTCGCGAACCTGAGCCTTGTGATCGGCTATGATGCGGACGTCATGACGCTGACGAAGGTCGAGAACAAGGTATCCGGCACGGAGCACACGGAATCGCAGACGTTCACGGCGAATCCGTATATGCTGACATGGAACAGCGGAACCCAAAACTGCACAGCGTCCGGTACGCTGGCGATCCTGACGTTCCAGATCAAAAATACCGCCGCCTACGGTGTGTATCCTATCTCCGTCAGCTTCTATCAGGGCCGCGATCAGGACTACACAGACGGCGATGACGTGAACTATGACCAGGCAAGACAGCCGCTGCCGCTGCTTTATATTGGAAACAGCGCGGAGATCCGCTCCTATATCCCCGGAGATATCAACGGCGACGGATACGTCGATTCCCGCGACGTGCTGACGCTGCTGCGCTATCTTTCCGATTGGGACGGAATCACCGTGGTCGATGAGGCGCTGGACGTGAATGGAGACGGAAAACGCAATTTCCAGGATGTCACAGACCTTCTGCAATATATCGCAGGATGGAACGTCGTTCTGCATTAAGGAGGTGCGAACATGAAAAGAAGGCTTTTCTGCTGCCTGCTGGCCGCAATGCTGCTTATCGGCTCGCTGCCAACTGTGCAGGCTGCAAGCACCCCCAGGGTATCGGTGCAGACCGTCTCCGCGACAGCCGGTGACAAGGTATCCGTAACCGTGACGCTGTCCGGGAATACCGGCTTTTCGGATCTGAGCATTGAGCTGGATTACGACCCGGCGATTTTGACGCTGGTTCAGGCCGAACAGAAAGCGCTTACGTCAAGCTGCCTCAAATCGCAGAATCTGACAGACCGCCCGTATTCTCTGATCTGGCTGTCCGGAACCTCGCTCTGTCCGTCCAACGGCACCCTTGCGACGCTGACCTTCCGCATTTCGGAGGACGCCCCCAGCGGGGACACGCCGGTCTCCGTCAGCTTTTATAAAGGCCGTCAGGGAAACTACGAGGACGGCGTCAACGTGAATTACCAGATGGACAAGAACGAGAACCAGACGCCGCTCGGGCTGACCTATGCAAGCGGCTCCGTGAACGTCAAGGCGATGCCGGACACGGAAGTGACCGTTTCTCTCGGCGGCGGCAGACAGGCGGCGCTTTCCGCCCGCCATCCGATGACGGGGCAGATCTATATCGCGTCCTATACTGGCGAGGGCCGTATGCTGGGCGTCTCGATCCGGGACGCGGCAGGGACTGTCTCTGCCGTGCCTGCCTCCGGCGCGGCCTACGTCAGGCTCATGTGGCTGGACGGCTGCCGCCCGGTCTGCGCCTCGCAGCAGATTACCCTGTAACGCGCAGGCGCGGAATAAGAAATAAGCGCGAAGCGCCCGCACCCGGGAAGACTCGGGTGCGGGCGCTTTGAACTGGAGCGATCAGGTTGCCGTGATTGTGAACCATGTGTTCACGTTGTTCAGGCCGAACACGGCGTCTTCGGTGAAATTCTCATATGCCGCGCTGTGGATAAGGATCTGGCTGTCCCAGTAGAGCGCGATGAGCGGCACGTGCGCGGCGTACCAGTCCTGCAAGGCGCCTGCCGCCTCGGTATATGCCTCCACGGTCTTTGCCTCGCCCATCGCGGCAAGGAGCGACTGGAATTCCCCGTCGAACACCTGACAGCCGCCCTGCACGGGATGCGTGCCGTCGACATAGATGGACGCAAGGCCGTTCTTCATGCCCATACCGGCGGCGGTGAAGCCGTAAATGGCCGCCTCCATGGTGATGTTGTTTTCAGAGAATTTATTGCTGGTCTTCGCGTTGTAGCTGTCCGCGTCCAGTGTTTCAAGAACGACCTGAATACCGAACTGCTCCAGCTGCGTCTTGACAAGCTCCGCGTAGCCGACATGGGCCTCCTTGCCTGCGTTGCAGGTGAGCGTAAAGGCGCAGACCTCGCCAGCGTCATTCACATAGAAGCCATCTGCGTTCTTTTCCGTGTAGCCCGCGTCCGCCATATACTGCGCGGCTTTCGTCAGGTCCTGACCGAGCGCCTCGGTCTCCTTATAGCCCACGGTCACGGGCGGCACGAAGCCGCGGTTGGGGTTCGAGGCATAGGCGCTGCCGAATACGGTACGGAAGCTGTCATAGTCCAGCGCGTAGGTGACGGCCAGCCGAAGATTCTCATCTGCAAAGAGACCGTTCGCGTTGTTGAACGCCAGCACCGCCGGTGCATTCGCCGCCGCGACGGCTTCGAGCGTCAGCGTGTCGGTCGCAGCCAGCACATCCTGATACGAACCGGAAACGCCCGTGGAGTATGCCCACGTCATGTCCAGATCGCCGTTTTGGAGCGCCAGATACATGGTATCTTCGTTTCCGAACAGGCGGTAGACGAGCTTGCCGACGTTCGGCGTCTGCGGATAATAGGGATTCGGAATGAAGGTGAGCGTCCCAGCCTCCTTGTTGAAGCTTTCCAGCAGATACGGCCCGCAGGTGACGCGCGCTTCTGCCTCCGTGACGGAAGCTTTTCCCTCGTAGACGTGCTTCGGCATGACGCGGAAGGACGTCATGTTGGAAAGCTCACGCACGTTGGCAGACGAAAGCGTCAGGGAGATGGACATTGCATCGCTTGAAAGCTCGTAGGAAGCGTATTTTGCTTCTGTGGTCTTGCCGTCCTCGTCTGTCTGGGAAACAAAATTGGCGCTGCCGTTTGCGTCGTCATAGTCCAGCGTGAACAAAATATCCTCCGCCGTGACTGGTTCGCCATCCGACCACGTCATGCCCGGCTCGATGGTGTAGACCCACGTGACGGAATCCGCGGTCTCGTAGGAAGCCAGCAGCGGATGGTAATTGCCCTCCGCGTCCTGCCGGACGAGCGGAAGCTCGCTCACACCGCTGGCAAGCATATCAAAGTTGTATTCGCCGAACGTCGCTGTCTCAATGACAGCCGTCGTGCCGACCGTGAACTGCTCGATGGGATATGTGAGTCTCTCCGGTTCCAACGGCTGCTCCGCCTGCGACGGTTCCGTCGGCTGTTCCGCAGTCTGTACCGGCTGTTCCGCCGGCTGCTGCGTCTGGGATTCCGGCTTGCTGCACGCGGCGAGCGCAAAAATCAGGCTCAGGCAAAGCAAAATTGCAAGAAGTTTTTTCATCATCATTCCTCCTGTTTTCCGTTCCGCACAAAAACGCGGTGCCTTCTTCCCCAAGAAGCGCCGCGTCTTTGCTGCTGGATCGGATTGGGTCGAGCGTATGAACCGATGTCTGTATTGTAGCAGACTGCGGCACGCTGCGGAAGCTCCCCCGGGGGATGATTTTTCAAAGAAGTCCCGGGCCGGAAAAACGAAAAACCTCTTTTAAACGCTGGGGAAGAATGATACAATCAATCTGAGGTGATTGCATTGCTGAAGGTTTTTCTGGTGGAGGATGAATGCGTCGTGCGGGAAGGTCTGCGCGACTGCATCGACTGGGAGCGGTACGGCTTCGAATTCTGCGGCGACGCGCCCGACGGGGAGCTGGCCCTGCCGCAAATCCGCAAGCTGCGCCCGGACATCCTGATTACAGACATCAAAATGCCGTTTATGGACGGACTGGCGCTCAGCAAGCTCGTCTGCGCGGAGCTGCCGGAGACAAAAATCATTCTCATCAGCGGGCACAACGATTTTGAATTTGCGCAGGAAGCCATCGAGATCGGCGTGGAGCAGTATCTGCTCAAGCCCGTGACAAAGTCGTCGCTTCTGAAAACGCTGGAGGACGTCAGCCGGAAGATCGACGAAGAGCGCGAGCAGAAGGCCTATCTGCGCCGCTTCCAGCAGGAAGGGCAGGAGTATGAGCAGTACGCCCGCCGCCAATTCTTCGAGCAGCTCACCTCCGGCACACTGCGCGTCTCCGAGATCTACGAGCAGGCCAAAAAGCTGCAGATCGACATCGATGCCGAACGCTATACCGTCATTCTGCTGACGCTGCAAAGCAGGGGAGCGGCGGAGTATTCCCAGACGCTGGCCGACCGGCTGGAGGAGCTGATGGCGTATCTGCTGCGCTACGGCGAATATCTGCTGTTCCGGTGCAATCTCATGACCTACTGCGTCATCGTCAAGGACAGCGCCGCAGAGTCCGGCGGCGCAGTGGACCGGTGCCTTGAAAACATCCGGCGCCGCTGCGGCGGCGATGCGTCTCTTGCGTGGTACGCGGCGGTCAGCGGCCCGGTCGCGCGGCTGAGCGAGCTTCCCGGCTGCTATGCCCGGGCGCATACGATCCTGTCCTACCGCCATCTTCTGCCGGAGCAGCATGTGCTCACCGCGGACGTGCTGCAAAAGCCGCAGCGCGGCGCGCTTCCGGCGCTTGACGAGATCGATGCCAGCAAGGCGGACCCAGCCATCATCCGCAGCTTTTTACAGACCGGCATGCGCGAGGAGATCCCGGATTTCGTGTCGGAATATCTCGCCTCCTTCGGAAACGCGCTGGACTCCATGCTCTTCCGGCAGTATGTGCTGCTGGAGCTGCGCTTCAGCGCCATCCGCGCGGCCAAGAGCTTCGGCTACTCACAGGAGGAATTTCTGCGCCCGCTTTTTTCCGGGCAGGAGCTTACAGCGGATGTCGACCGCGAGACGCTGGTAAAAAGCTGCGCCGCGCTTCTGCGCCGCGCCATCGACCTGCGCGAGGAGGAGTCCGGCAATCAGTATAAATCCATGCTCAAGCGGGCGCTGCGCTACATTGACCAGAACTATACCGACGAAAATCTCTCGCTCAACACTGTGGCGAAGGCCGCCAATATCAGCCCCAACTATTTTTCCGGCGTGTTCAGCCAGGAGATGGGGCAGACGTTTGTCGAATACCTGACGGAAAAGCGGATGGAGCGCGCGAAGGAGCTGCTGCGCTATTCCGGCAAGCGGTCGAGCGAGGTGGCCTACGAGGTCGGCTACCGCGACCCGCGCTATTTCAGCTTCCTGTTCAAAAAGACGCAGGGCTGCACGCCGAGCAGCTACCGCGCGGGAAACGGAGACGGACATGAGGCGAAATGAGCCGCATCCGTCGCTGGACGGAAAGCTGCGGCGGCTGCTGTGGAGCATGCTGCTGCTCGTCTGCGTGATTCTCGTCGCGACGCTGGCAATTCTGCTGCTGCATAACCGCCAGTATTCCCTCGTCACGGCCAATATCGTCCGCGCCTCCCAGTTCAACCAGAACTTCAAGGAGGACGTCGACCTCAAAATGTACTATTACGTCATCGACAGCAGCTACGGCGAGACGCTGCCGGTGCAGGAGGTCGACGAGGCAAAGACGCTTGCGCAGGAGCTTCTGGACGGCACACGGGACCGGCAGAGCCGGAAGGCCATCACAAGCGCGATCGATCTGTGCGAAAACCTGCGCGAGCGCATCATGCAGATCACCGAGACGGACGGTTATGAGGCGAGAATGGAGCTGCTGGAATCCAATATTTACATTCTCACTGAGCTGATCCAGCAGTATTTCTATACCTACCTCTATCATGAGGCGGGCTATCTGGATTCTTTGCAGGCGGCGCTGACGGCCCGGCTCTGGCTGGAGCTGGGACTGGTTGCCGCCGGGGCGCTGGTGCTTGTGGTCGTGCTCATGCGCCGCTCCGCGGCCATCAGCCGCAGCATCACACAGCCGATCTACGCCCTGCGCGAGCGCGCACAGTCCATCGGCCGGGGCGATCTTGCCGCGCGGGAGCCCGTCGTTGCAGAGGACGAGACATTGCAGGCGCTCAGCAGCAGCATCGAGCAGATGGCGCAGCACCTGCAGCAGCAGATGGAGCTCAACCGGCTCGAGCAGGACAAGCTCCGCGCGATGGAGCTGGCGCTGCTGCAAAGCCAGATCAACCCGCATTTTCTTTACAACACGCTCGACATCTGGCTTGTGGAAACCGGCAAAAACGAACAGGCCGTCGAGATGGTCACGAGCCTGTCAAATTTCTTCCGCAGCTCTCTGAGCAAGGGCCGCGATCTCATCACGCTGGGCGAAGAGGAGATCCACGTGCGCAGCTATCTGGAGATCCAGCAGGTGCGCTACCGGGATATTCTATGCTATGAAATTTGCGTCCAGCCGGAGCTGCGCGGCTGCGTGCTGCCGAAGCTGACGCTGCAGCCGCTGGTGGAAAACGCGCTCTATCACGGCATCAAGCTGCGCCGCGGTCTGGGCCATATTGCAGTCGATGCCGCGCAGGAGGATGGGAACGTCCGAATCTGCGTGCGCGACGACGGCGCGGGCATGCCGCCCGAGCGCTTACAGCAGCTGCGGCAGAGTCTCGACACGGAGGAGCAGGTCGGCTTCGGCCTGCGCACGGTCTTTCGGCGGCTGCGGCTGCTGTACGGCGAACAGTGTTCCATGGAGCTCGAAAGCGCGCCAAACGCCGGCACGACGGTCACGCTGCGCTTTCCCATCAGAAAGGAGGCGGAGACATGAAGCGCCTGATCCTTCTGTTTCTCAGCTTTACGCTGCTGCTTCTGAGCGGCTGCATGCCGGATGTCCGGCAGACGCCGGAGGAGGAAACAACGCTCGTCACCGTCGGCTTTTCACAGGTCGGCGCGGAATCTGACTGGCGCGTGGCCAATACCAAGTCCATGCGCGAGAGTCTGAGCGAGGAAAACGGCTTCGAGCTGCTGTTTGACAACGCCCGGCAGAAGCAGGAGAACCAGTTCAAGGCCATCCGCACCTTTATCCAGCAGGACGTGGATTATATCGTCCTCGCACCCGTCACGGAGACCGGCTGGGAAAGCGTTCTGGAAGAGGCGCGCGCGGCGGATATCCCGGTTATCATCGTTGACCGGCAGGTAGAGGTAAGCGACCCCGCGCTCTACACGAGCTGGGTCGGCTCGGATTTCCGGAAGACTGCCGACGAGGCCGTCGCATGGCTGGCGGAAACGCTGGACGCGCGTGAGGAGCCGGATGCGCAGGTACAGATCCTGCACCTGCAGGGCACGCCCGGCTCCACGGCGCAGCTCCAGCGCTCCGCCGCGCTGGAAGCGGGCGCAGCCAGGCATGAAACCTGGACGATTACCGCGCAGCTGAACGGCGATTTCACGCAGGCGAAGGCGTATGAAGAGACCCGCGCTTATCTGCAAGGCAATCCCGTGCCGGACGTGGTCTACTGCGAAAACGACAACATGTGCTTCGGCGTCATGCAGGCGCTGGACGAGCGGGGCATTGCCTACGGAACCGGCGGCGTGACGCTTATCACGTTTGACGCGGTGCGGACGGCGCTTTCGTATTGCAGAGACGGAAAGATCGACCTCTGCGCCGAGTGCAACCCTCTCCACGGCCCGCGCGTGCGCGCAATCATCGAACAGCTCGAGCGCGGCGAAACGCCGGAAAAACAGTCCTACGTCCCGGAGCAGCTCTTCACAGCCGGACAGATCACCGACGAGCTGCTGGAAAGCCGTGTATATTAAGTACGCACCCAAGGCTCCCCTTTGAACAAAGGGGAGCCTTGGTACGGGCGTGTTCTGAAAAGATTCAAAACGCGGCGTGCATCCGGGTTTCGGGTGCACGCCGTTTTTTCTCATATATCATCCGCTCTGCCGCTCGTGCAGCGTCCATGGGAGACTGACGCTGCGGCACGGCTGGCGACGGATCTGGCTGAGCAGGTTTTCAGCCGCCGCATGCCCCATCGCGTGCGGCTCGTGTCCGGCGGAGGTGACGCTGACGGGGCCGAAGGTGCAGTAGTAGCTGCTGTCAAAGCTGACGACGGCAATGTCCTCCGGCACGCGCTTCCCCGCGCGCAGAAGCGTCCAGATCAGATGGAAGGCGATCTCGTCGTTGTAGCAGACGACAGCGGTGCAGCCGCCCAGCTGCTGCCGGAGGAACCCCAGCAGCATGCTCTCGTCCTGCAGCTCGACGAGCTGATGGCGCTGGAAGCTGGAAAACCAGAGAAAATTTTCATCGGACGGGAACAGTCCCGCGTCGCGCATCGCACAGACGACGCCGTGATAGCGCTCCGGGCCCTGTACATCGTCGGATTTGAAGATCCCGGCGATTTTCCGATGCCCGTTCCGGATCAGGTGCCCGGCCAGCAGATAGCCGCCGCCGTAATTGTCGTCGCCGACGCAGAACGCATCAGGCAGCTCCCGGCAGCATCCGTGCAGAAAGGTCAGCGGCGTTCCGCGCCGCTTCAATTCCAGATAAAGCTCTGCGTTCGGGTTCGGCAGCGCCGTCTTGCAGCCCTCGATCAGAATGCCCGCCGGAGGCTCGAGCAGCAGCTGCTGCAAAATCTCGCGCTCGCGGCGGATGGAGTTTTCCGTGGCGTGAATGACGACGGAAAAGCCCTGCGCGGCAAGACAGGCCTGAATGTCCTTGAGCAGAGACGGGAAAATATAGTCGCTGAGCGAGGCCGCGACCACGGCGATGCGCCGGACCTGATTCGCGGCCGCCGGGCGCAGAAAGCTGCCGCTGCCGCAGCGCTTTTCAATGAGGCCGTCCTGCTCCAGCACGGCCAGCGCCTGCCGGAGTGTCTGGCGGCTGACGGAAAACTGCGCGGCCAGCGCCTGCTCGCCTGGCAGCTTCCGCTGCCCGTCCGCATACCACTGCGGCAGCGCCTGCCGCAGCGTCTGTACCAGCTGTTCATATTTCGGCGTCATACATTCCCCGCCTCCTGTATTGTTGATGTGGATCTATAGTCCGCGGCCATCCAAAGGCTCCCCTTGGGCCAAAAGGGGTAGGGACGCTGGCCTGAAGGGCCTGAGGGGATTCGGATGCTGCAAATTTCGGAGCACTTTGTATTTTGCAACTACACTGCGGATTCCCCTCAGTCAGCTTCGCTGACAGCTCCCCTTTGTTCAAAGGGGAGCCTTTTAGGCGCTCCCGCGCCAGTGCGCCATACGACGTAATACCATTATAATTTTCGCTTCCATTGTACCACAGCTGCCTGCAGACCGCATGGCCGGATTTGTTCGTTTTCTTTCGGAGATTTGTCAGACAGCCGAAGGAAATCCCGCCTTTCAGCGGACAGCACCAAAAATATTCAAAAAAATTTTCGGAAAATTTTCAACTGCGGCAGGAGAAAATCAAACGGCATGCGTGCCGTATCCGTCGTTTTGTCAGCGGCACGCTGCGCGCGTTTTGCCGCCTCTGCCGGGCGAAAGCTGAAAAAATCAAACAGAACAGGCGCACAGATCAGAAGAAAACAAAATCACAGCCGCAAAAACGGGAGATATCCGGAAATGCTGTCCGCTTCCGGACTGCAAAACGTAAAAGCTGTCTGCGCGCTGCGCCGAATTTGGGGCGGAACCTGTTCGCCGGCTTGTTTTCCGCGCGCCCGCACGCTTTAATAGGAGCATGACAGGCGAACGCCTGCAAAACCAGCGAAACAAATCAACACAATCTGAAAGTGAGGAACCAAATCATGAAAAAGATTCTTGCTCTGGTGATGGCTCTGCTCGTCGTTATGGTTTGCGGCGTGGCGACTGCTGAGCAGACGGCTCCGAAGATCGGCATTGCGATTTATCAGTTTGCCGACAACTTCATGACCCTGTATCGCACTGAGCTGGTTCGTTATCTGACCGAAGACTGCGGCATCCCGGCTGAG
>ENA-OUQF01001281-OUQF01001281.1-human-gut-metagenome-genome-assembly--contig:-NODE-1281-length-15523-cov-6.438518_pt1 | contig 15523 bp, 20 predicted proteins | sample MGYA00237947_ERZ548826 | MGnify/ENA primary metagenome ERZ548826 (study PRJEB26490, sample SAMN05194701) | human gut metagenome | biome: terrestrial biome; feature: human-associated habitat; material... | reverse complement strand
GATACGCCGCGATCTTTCAATTGAGTTTGGCCAAATGCTTGGCTATCCGATGGCGGAAATATTGCACAAGGTCGATAGTGAAACAAGGATTGATCCCATTACCTGTGATTACATATTCCGCTGATCTCATGGTCCGCCCGCTTACGGTACACAGCAGGTGCTCTATCTTTTTTTCATTCAATGTAATTAGAAAGGTATCGCTTTACTATGAAAATTATGATCATCAACCCGAACAGCAGTCAGGAAATGAGCAATGCGATCCAGACATGCGCGGAGCAATATGCCGCTGGCGACTTTGAAGTAAAAACGGTCTGCACGCCGGGCGCCCCTGAGTTTATTGATTATTACAGCGATCAGGCTGCCGCGGCTCCTGGAATGATCCAGCTTGTCAAGGAATTTGAGGACTCCTATGATGCCTTTATCATTGCTTGCCATTGTGACCCAAATCTAGACCTGATCAAGCAGATCTCCAAAAAGCCTGTTGTTGGCATCGGCGAGGCATCTATGCATCTCGCCAGTATGCTTGGCAGCTCTTTCTCTGTGGTCAGCACAGCAAAGCACTCTATCCCCAATAAGCTTGCACTGGTCCATAAGTATCATTTGGATGGAAGCTGTGCCTCTGTGCGCTCGCCCAAAGGGCAGACAGAATCCCTCTCCGACATGGACTCCTACCTCAGTGCAGCGCACACTGCGATCGATGAGGACGATGCGGAGGTCATTGTGCTCGGCTGCGCGGGGTTTGCGGGGATGTCTGAGAAAATGCAGGAGAAGCTTGGTGTTCCTGTACTGGACGGCATTGTCTGCGCGCTGATAATCGCACAGGGTCTTGTCAGGGCCGACTATAACATCAGCAAAATTCGCCGCTATCAGGATGTGAGCGATCAAAATTCCTAAGTTAGCTTTTTGAAAGGAAGTAGTGTAATGATCCGCAATTCTGTTGTCTTTTTCCCCTGCTCGGACATTGAAAAGACCAGCCAATTTTATCAAACTGTCTGCGGTTTTCCGAAGGTCCAGGAGCAAAAAAGTGGAAAGCTTCACATTTTTGATACTGGCTATGGGTATCTTGGCTTTTGCCAGTATGATGACGCGCGCCCCGTTCCGTCCGGCCCGGTCGGGATCTGCATCAGCCTTAATTGCCGCGACAAGGCGGATGTTGATGCTTATTATACCTCGTTCAAGGAACGCGGTGTTCCCATACAGGGAGCACCGGAATACGATGATGTATTCCCTGTTTATTCGTTCCTGATCTCTGATCCGGATGGTTATAAAGTCGAGTTCCAGCACATCCTGCTTGAGGATCAAAAGCTCACCGGCGGAAGAGTGCGAGCATAGAAAAATTTTCCGCGGGCTAAGCGAAAGAGCATAGAATAAAGGTAAGCGCTTAATAACCGCACGGGATAAAAGACAGCCGAGGGATCTCGTTAGAGATCCCTCGGTGCATTGATGTTTGTTTTCAGCTCCGTGCAGGCAGCCTGCATGGTCTTGGACCACGGGAGAAACTGCATCAGATCCTCCTGGCTCGGAGTCTTGCCCAAATAGGGCAGTTCTGTCAAAAGCAGTTTCAGATAACGATACGGTTCCAGTCCGTTCGCCTTGGCAGTCTCTACCACTGTGTAAACAATGGCACTGGCGTCTGCCCCCTTCGGCGTATCACAGAACAGCCAGTTTTTTCGCCCTACGGTGAACGGGCGGATCGCATTCTCTGCGTAATTGTTGGAAATATCTACCTCGCCATGCTCCAGAAAGGAATTCAGGTATTCCTTCTGATTCCTGGCGTAGGTCACAGCTTCCGCCAGCTTGCTGCCCGGTGTGGGCTCCAGCGTATTTACCCACCACCAATAAGCCTCAAGCAGAGGCTCCGCCTCCACCTGACGCGCTGTCTTTCGCACCGAACTGCTCAAATGCGCATATTTTCGCTCTGCGGCGAAGAGCTTGCTGCAATAGTCATAGCCTACTGCTGCCTTGGAATTCTCCTTTGTCGCACCGGGCGGCATGGCTTCCCGCCATTTGCGCCGCATATGCGCCCAACACCCGCAGCGTGTAACGCCTTCCACCTGATTGTATCCGGCATAGCCATCTGTCACAAGACAGCCATGGAACCCCTTCAGGAAGGCTGCTGCGTGCTTGCCGCTGCGGTTGGGCTGATACTCAAAGTACCGCACCGACTGACCGCTCCGCTCGCTGCCGGCATAGACCCACATCCGCGATTCTGAGACCGCTGCCTTTCCATCCTCCTTCAGGACCTGAACAACGGTCTCATCCGCATAAATGGTACTGCTGCCGAGCAATTCCTTCTTCAGCGTGCGGTATAGCGGCTTCAGCCAAGTCTGTGCCGCCCGAATGACCCAGTTGGCCATGGTGGCGCGGGACAGAGCAACTCCTTCGCGCGCCCAGATCTTTTCCTGGCGTGCCAGCGGCAGACCGTCCACATACTTCCGCACCATAATATCCGCTACTGTGCTGGCCGATGCCAGACTGTGCTTGAGCAGGAAGGGCGGCGTTACCGTGGTTACCAAATGGGCATACCCGGTCTTTTCCTCACAGGGCTTACAGGCATAGGTCACCGCATAATACTCCAAAAGACTGCACTGACGCGGAATGACCTCCAGACGTCTGGATACCAGCTTTTTCCCGATCATGGCCATTTTACTGCCGCATACATCACAAATGAGTTCTTCCTCCGGCAGGGTGATAAGGATCTCCTTTACCGGAAGACCGGCAGCCAGCTCGTCCATCGTCCGCTTCGGCTTGCGGGTATGTGCCGGCACGAGGATCGTTTCTTCCGTAGGCTCCGGCGCCTTTGGATCCTGCTCCACTTCTGCTTCATTGAAAATACCGACCTGATTCGGCATGACATAGTCCTGCTTCTCGCTGGACGAACCGAAGCGGGCACGCTGCGCGTTGAGCAGGAGTTCATTCATTCGCTCGAGCTTCTGGCGCAGATCCCTGTTTTCCTTTTTCAGTGCATCGTTCTCTGCCTGCAGCTGCGAAAAAGCGGCAGTATTATTGGCTGCAGAAGGATTTGTTCTGCCCATTTAACACCACCGCCTTTTCTCTCATTTCTTGGCTATATTGTACCATAAATGAGCTTAAAGTACAGCACTTTCTCTAAAATAGATCTTGTTTTTTTACACTTTTGGATGGCCTTCGGCTGCTCCGGCTTCAGCCCCTCCATGAGCCACCGAAAGCTTCGCTTATCCAACAACCGAAGCTCCTGCTCCGATCTTGGCCACTGAAACGCACCATTGTTTAACCGCTTGTAGAGCAGTACATACCCATCCCCTGAGAAATACAGCGCTTTGATCCGGTCTGTCCGCCGCCCGCAAAACAGAAACAGGCTGTCCTCACACAGTGGCGCCCCGAATTGCTGTGACACGATGGCGGCAAGACCGTCTATGCCCCGGCGCATATCCGTATAGCCGCAAGCCACATAGTATTTCTCTACCCGACTCAGGTCTATCATGTTTGCTGCAGCGAACGCAGGACTGCGGCGACTGCATCGATGTCCACATGTCCCGGCAGTACCATGCTGGCTCCATGATACTCTATCCGCAGTTCATCCGGCTTCTCACGATCTTCTAACGCCACAAGCTGCGGGATCCCGCGTTCCATTGCGGACTCGCGCAGTTTTTTCAGCCAATAGTAATAGCTCTTTTCGCTGATCCCCTGCTGCGCACAGAATTCCCGATTATTCAAGGGGCTTTCCCTGCGCTGCTGCATAAGCTGCCGCCACTGTTCCACTCGGTATGCTTCTCGTACTTGCATGACTTCTGTCATCCCTTATTCCTCCCATTCTCTCGAAAAACTTACCGGAAGTTTTTCGACATATGGGAAGATTTTCGCACACCTTTCTCCTTTGTTCCAGCCGTGCCATTATTGAGCGCTTACGTTGCACGCCGTAGTGCATCGGAGGAAAAAGAATGATCCGCGGCCCGTCCCGCAGGGATAAGCGCGCCGCCGGGCGCATAAGTTCCTCCGAGGGGGCGATGGAATGACAAGGAAAAAGCGGCGGGCGCTGCTGTGTATGCTCGCCGTACCGCTGCTGGCGCTTGCGCCGCGTTCGGAGGAAAGCCTGCCGGCCTCTGCCGCGGAGCCGGCGGCTATGCCGGAGAAATATGTGGCGCTGACCTTCGACGACGGCCCATGGCCCGAGACCACCGAGCAGCTGCTCGACGGCCTCGCAGAGCGGGGCGCCAAGGCGACCTTCTTCCTGATCGGCGAGCAAATCGCCGGGCACGAGGACACCGTGCGCCGCATGGCGGACGAGGGGCATCAGGTCGGCAGCCACACCTTTACGCACATGGATCTCAGCCGCGGCGACCCCGCCGAGCGCCTGCGCGAGATCGCTGCGACCGACGAGACGCTGCGCGCGCTTCTTGGCGACGGAGTCTATTGGCTCCGCCCGCCGTGGGGCTTTCTCGCCTCGCAGACCGCCGCGGCAGTCGAGGTGCCGATGGTCTACTGGTCGCTGGATACGGAGGACTGGCGCAGGCTGGACGCCGACGCCGTAGCGCAGGACATCATCGACCATGCCCGCGACGGCGACATCATTCTCCTGCACGACCCTTACGCCACAAGCGTCGAGGCGGCGCTGCGCGCCATCGACGCCCTGACCCCGCAGGGCTACCGCTTTGTCACCTTAGAGGAGCTCTTTCGGCAAAAGGGCGTCGAGCCGGAGCCGGGAAAGCTCTACATCCGTCCCGACGAGCTCAAGCGGATCGCGTGAGACAGAGAAAAAGAGCTGCCGAAGCGAGGCTTCGGCAGCTCTTTTCGATTACAGTTTGTCGAATATGCGCGATAAATTACAGCATGTTGAGAACGAGCGTCAGGACGATGAACGCAGCACCGACCCACTTGGTCGCGCGGGCGAGCTTGGCGTCCATGCTCTTGGCCTTGTTCTTCGCCATAAAGGAATCGGCCACGCCGCCGATGGCGCCGCTCAGGCCGGCGGACTTGCCGCTCTGGAAGAGCACGATGCCGATGACGATCAGACCGCAGATGAGCTGAAGAATGGTGATAAACAGTTCCATAACAGGAGACCTCCAATCAGTTGATAAACGCAGAGCGCGCTGTATTCACAGGATGTAATCATACCACAGTCCCGGACAAAAAGCAAGCGGAAATTAGCAGTTTTTCACCCAAAACGCAGCGAATGTGCAAAGTCTCAAGGGACCTTGCACATTCGCAGTAAGCTCCGGCGGGAAGGAAGATCGGGATGGGGGTGCCGGAGTTTCCTCGGTAGCGGGTAAATATGAATTTATATTCGCGAATCAAAATGATGACATAGTATAAGAGGATATTCATGCAAAGTCAATCGGTTTGATATTCAAAATTCACGCACAATAATTAAATTTTCTTATGCAAAATGACAAGAATCCGTTGCAGATGCAAAAGAGACTTGCAATTCAAAAAGAAAAGAGATAAAATACGAAAAAATTGAGCAAATAACGAATGAAAATACGCAAAACGGCTGTATACGCCGAATGAAATCTCAAAAGTACAAGGGCGCATCTCGGCTCGTTCGCGAGATGTGTGGGAAGTGAGGATACCACATGAATACGACCTACGGAGTGCTCAACAACTCAAGCCTGATCATTGATACCGACAAGCTGCGCGAAAACGTGCGCACGATCCTGCGCTCGCTCCCGGCGGGGACAAAGCTCATCCCCGTCGTCAAGGACGACGCCTACGGCATGGGAATGGTCGGCGTCGCGCGGACGCTCAGCGCCTTTCCGGAGATCGGCTGCTTTGCCGTCGCCAACGTCTCCGAGGGCGTGACGCTGCGCCGTGAGGGCATCCGTCAGGACATCCTGATCATGGGCAGCACGCTGCCGTTCCAGTATGCGCCTGCGGTCGAATGCGACCTGACCGTGACCGTCTCGCGCCTCGGCATGGTGCCGGAACTTGCGGAGGTCTGCAAGGCGCAGAGCAAGCCGCTGAACGTGCAGATCAAACTGGAGACCGGTATGCACCGCATCGGCGTGGAGCCGGGCGAGGAGCTCGCCGCGCTGATCGGGGAGCTCAAGGCGGCGCAGGAGTGGGTCCATGTCACCGGCGCGTTCTCTCATTTCGCGTGGCCCGGCAACGCCGAGGTCTGCGAGGCGCAGTATAAGAAGCTGCTTGCCGGCGCGGAGCAGCTCAAGGCGGCGGGTATTCCGGTCCCGATGTGCCACATCAGTGCCTCGGAGAGCTCCGAGCTCTTCCCGCAGTACGCGCTCGACGCCGTGCGCATTGGCCGCCGGCTCTATATGGACCATCCGAAAAAGCCGCTCGGCAACATTCAGGAGGTCGTCTCCTGGCGCAGTTATCTCACCAACGTCAAGCAGCGCCACGCGGGCGACTCGCTCGCCTACTTCGGCAAGTACGTTCTGGATAAGGATACCGTCGTGGCGACCGTCGGCGTCGGCTACGGCGACGGCCTGAACGAAAAGCTCGTGGCGTGCCACGCGCCGGTGCTCGTGGGCGGCAGGCGCTGCCCGCTGCTGGCGTGTTGCATGGACCAGTGCTTCGTGGATGTCACCGGTGTAGAGGATGCCAAGGTCGGCGACGAGATCACCTTCTTCGGCTATGACAGCGACGGTAATTTCCTCTCCTCACAGGAAACGGCGAACCTCATCGGCGACGACGAGGGCTGCGGCCTGACCTCCGCGCTGATGCACCGCGTCGCCCGCGTATTCCACTGATTTCCGCGCGGCGTGTGCCGCATGTGCCAGTGAACGGTTATTTTTGCATACATCGTTGCATAATTTTTGATATTACGGTATAATAGCCGCAGAACCACGCATGAAATAACATACGGTGGGGGTAGGCTATGAAGAGCAAGCGACAGGAGAAGATCCTTGAACTGATCGCGCAGTACGCGATCGAAACGCAGGAGGAGCTGCTCGAGCGGCTTTCCGAATGCGGCATCCCCAGCACGCAGGCGACCGTTTCCCGCGACATCAAGCAGCTGCACCTGTATAAAGAGCCGTGCGGCGGCGGACGCTACCGTTACGCCTCCTCGGCGCGTTCGACGGGCTGCGACTTTAACGACCGGCTCCAGCGCATCCTGCGCGAGTGCAGCCTGAGTGTGGACTACGCGCAAAACCTTGTGGTCCTCAAGACGATGCCGGGCCTTGCCAGTGCGGCGGGCGCGGCCTTCGACGCGATGGACGATCTGCCCGCCATGATCGGCTGCGTCTGCGGCGACGACACGGTGCTCGTCGTCATGCGGGACGAAGCCTCGGCGCAGAGCTTCTGCGAGGAGCTGAGCGGACTGTGCAAGTAAAAAACGATCGGAAAAGGCAAGGCGTTGGGGTTCTGCCGGTAAAGACCATGACTTCAAACGTTAAATTTAGAGGCAGTTACCAGAAAAACGACCCGAACTGACACAATTCAATAGGCGAAAAAGGCACGATTTGATGTGATTTTCAAATCGTGCCTTTTTTCATGCCCGCAGGAGGTGAAAAAATTGACAGAGATGTTGCTGGCCGATTACTTTTACGGCGATGAATCCGAACAATTCAGCTACTTCCGAATCCCTCGCCTGCTCATCACAAGTCCGCGCTTCAAAGGATTATCAACAGACGCGAAGCTGCTCTATGGTATGTTGCTTGACCGTATGAGCCTGTCTGCAAAGAACGGCTGGTACGACGATCAGAGCCGTATTTATATCTACTACACCGCAGATGAAATTCGGGCAGACATGGGCTGCGGCAACGATAAGGCGCTCAAGCTGCTTTCCGAGTTGGACACGAAGAAAGGCGTCGGTCTGATCGAACGGATCAAGCAGGGACAGGGTAAGCCGACGAAAATATATGTCAAGCGCTTTACGAAGCGGGAGCTTCCGGCAGACACCGCCGAGCCATCCCCGCAATGTCCTGATACCGGCAGAGGTGTAGACCTCGACTTTTCCGACTTCCAGACCTCGGAAAAGTCGATGCCAAGACCTCGGCAATCCCGATGTGCAGACCTCGGAAAAACCGATGCAAGTTATCCTAATAGAAATAAACCTGAGTTTAGTTATCCTGATCCATCTATCCGGTCCCGCGAAATGGAGATGGAGCGATGCGAGTGCAGAAAAGAAGTCATGGAGCAGATCAACTACGTTGACCTACAGAAAAGCTATCCGTATGACGATGTGGACTGCCTGTTGGAGCTGATTGTTGATACGCTTTGCAGCACTGCGGCGACCATGCGTATCGGCGGAGACATTCTTCCAGCGAGCGCTGTCAAGGAGCGATACCGGCAACTTGACGCCGAACACATCAGGTATGTCATCGACGGCCTGCGCCAGACGACCACGCAAATCCGAAACATAAGGGCTTATCTGCTCACGACGCTTTACAATGCGCCGCTGACGATGGGCCCTTATTATTCTGCCGCCGTGCGGCATGACACTGGTTAGAAATGTGTCCCACGGTGGGACGCATTTTTAGCATAAATCAAAAAACTTGGAGGTATTGAAATGGCAAATGAAACCAGCAAAACCACATCCCCCGGCAACGCATCCCCTACGCCCCAGCAGATCCCTCTCGCGCAGATACGCGACCTCCCCGGCATCGTGAACATCCGCACCTACACGCCAAAGGACTTAGGCGGCCTTGTCAGCAGTATCCAGTCGGTCGGCGTCCGTGAGCCGATCATCGTCCGCCGCAGCGAGGACGGAATGTATCAGCTTTTGGCAGGTCAGCGCCGCCGCAAGGCGAGCGAGCTTGCCAAGAAAACCACGATCCCTGCTCTTGTATACGAAATGACATTGGAAGAGGCGCGGTCTTATCACAAGGCGCAGGTGCTCGACCCCAAGGCAGTTATCCCTGGCAAGCTGGTGACGCTCTCTGCGGGCGAGCCGAGCAAAGCGGAGGAGAAAACGCCCGTTGTTCCTGCCGATGATAAGGACAAGCAGAACGAGAAACCCACGCCTACAGATCCTATCAAGTCCGAACCGACCAAGGCGGAAGAAAAACCGCCTGTCGTACCCGTCGTGGCTGACAAGGACAAAGAAACCGAAAAGTCTGCGTCTGTGGTTCCTGCCAAGAGCGAGGCGGTCAAGGCGGAAGAGAAATCGGCCGCCACTCCTGCCGAAGCTGACAAGAGCAAAGAAGCCGAAAAGCCTGCGGCTGCGACTCCTGCCAAGAGTGAACCGGCCAAGACGGAAGGAAAAATGTCCGCCGCGCCTGCCGCAACGGATAAGGGCAAGGGAGCCGAGAAGTCCGCTCCCGCAGCTTCGACCAAAGCGGCACCGGCTAAGCCCGCGGCGATGCCTGCCGGTCCCGCCGCCGTCGGTCCGACCGGAACGGCCATCACACAGGTATTTGATGCACGCTTGAATCCACCGGACGAAAAGGCGCTCAAGGACCTGCCGATCCCCAAAGAGGGCGAAAGCTACTTCATCACGCTGCATCCTGCCTATCTGGAACGCTCAAAGTACAACAATTTTTCCGTCGATAAGGACAGCGACAACTTCAAAGAGTTGTACAAGGCGGTGGAATTGGCCGGTATCAAGGACCCCGTGCTGGCGCGCCCCAAGGAGGGCGGCGGACTTGAAATTCTCTCCGGTCAGCGCCGCCACCTGATCGGCACAGAGCTGAACTATCCCATTCCCACCATCATCCAGCGTATTGATGACGCCGACGCAAAAATTCTCGTCGCGGACAGCAATCTGCACCGCGATAAGATCAGCACTTATGACCTCTCCCGCGCTCTGAAAATGAAGATGGATGCGTCCCACCGTGGGTAATGCCATTAAGTTAATCCTGAATCCCCGTCTGGCAAAAACCGGATGTCTTTTTCGCAGGAAAAATAAAATCTGCGGCAACTGCAAGAGCATATCGGCCTGTTCAGATGTTGTGGCTTTGGGAAAATGCGCATAACAAATAGGCGGAGGGACTCCGCCTGAAAATTTATGGAAAACCTATCGCGCCGAAACGTACATGACGGAGAGCCGGTTGTCAGAGATTTTTGGTCGCGGATAAAGGCGATCTGGCCTGCGCGGTGTCAGTACTCGCTCTAAAAGCCCGGTAATTTCAGTCCTTTCCCCACGCAAGAGCTCGCAGCACAGATAGACCGCGTGGGCAAAGTTGACGCGGCGCTTGTATTTTGAGCTGCCGCAGCCCTCGTTCGTGTTCCAAGCAGCGGCTCGGGTAAAATTGAAAACCGTAAATGCGGCAAATATTTCCTGAAGCACCAGATCTGACTTTCTGGAATGCAGATGAATGAGGCCGACCGTGTATTTGAGTTCGCGGAACGACGTTTCAATGCCCCAGCGCCTGGCGTAGAGCTCCCGCAGCGCCGAAAGCGGGAACTGTGCGGCGTCCAAGTTGGTCATCAGCATTTGCGTTTTGCCGTCTTTCCGCTTCAAACGTACAATTCTCGCCGAAAACGAATAGAAATCAGCGCTTTCCGTGCCAAGAAAGTCAAATGGTATGCTGTTTGGGAGCCGGTAATAGCGCTCCGGGACCGGGATGCCGTGCTGCCGGAGCTGCTTCGGCGCCAGTCGTCCCAGCGTCATGCGCACCGGCAGGTCGAACTCAGGGCTGTCGGGCAGTTTTATGCCATAAGCATTTTTTCGGTCGCGATCCCGGATGCGGATCAAATACTTCCAGCCGTGCTTTTCCAGACAGGCAAAGTTGTTGTACGCCTCATAATTGCGATCCGCCAGCACGATCACGGGGTCGCTGATCTCTAATCCGGTATTCCCGCTGGTCGAGTCCACAGGGAAAAAACTGCTGAAGCTATACCTGAATGATGTGGGTATCCTGACCGGCATCCTTTATGGCAATAACATCCGAGCTGTGCTGGACGATGAAGCCAGCATCAATCTCGGCTCCGTCTATGAAAGCGTCGTAGCCAGCGAGCTTATCGCACATGGTTATGAACTGTTCTATTATGATAACCGCCACAAAGGTGAGGTGGATTACCTCATCGACGATTATGCCACCTTATCCGCCGTCCCCATTGAAGTGAAGTCCGGTAAGGACTATACCATCCACAGTGTGCTGAATAACTTCGTGAAGAATGAAGACTACCATATCCAGAAAGCCTTCGTTGTGTCCAATGAGAGAACGGTCTCTACGAAGGGAAAGATCATCTATATTCCCATCTACTATATCATGTTCTTCCAGCACGGCCTAGAGGATAGCGAAGCAATGCGGTTTTGAATCAGGCAACTCATGACAAGCTCCCCAAGTCAATTGACTTGGGGAGCTTGTCATATTGAGGGATTATATCCATACGCGGTCAGCTTTTATGCCTGCAAAGTACTTCGATATGTCCTTGGCAAGTCTTGGCTTATCTGTCCAGCAGGTACTAACATTGTGAGCGGCACAGAAACGGTATGCTTCAGTCGTGCCATACAGCAAGGTCTTAACGTCCTTTCAATTTTGGGATACTACGACTTACGCACCCCTGCGCACCCTGGCGGCGACGAAAGTGAAGGCGGGAATGACGATCACGGGGATCGCCGTCCAGCCGACGATGGAGGTGCCCTGCTGCAGCATGGTCTGGAAGCCCAGCGCCGCGCCGAAGGCGGCAATGCCGAGCAGGATGGCCGTGATGACGAAGCGACGCAGCTGCTTGTTCGGGATGAATTGGAACAGCCCATCGAAGCGGACGTTGCCCGCGTGCGCGAGTCCCGCCGCGCTCGTCAGCACGGCGAGGGTCATCAGAATGACGTAGAGCCACTGCAGCCACTTCATGCCGAGCCGGTTTAACACCGCCATGACCGGCAGCGTCTCGGCGCAGACGTCAAAGACATTCGTGTAGCTGAAGAGCGTGAAAATCAGACATACCATCAGCACGATGGTGATAACGTAACCGGAGAGAATGACCTTGCGCGCCTCCCTTTTATCCTTGAGCACGTCGGAGACGGACATGACGTTGAACACGATGGTGGACTGGAAGCAGCCGTACTGCATCGCGCCGAGGATGGCGTGGAGAAAGCTCGAGTCCTTGGCGTTTGCGGCGGAATTGGCGAACGCGCCGGTCACGTCACAGTCGCCGCGAGTGAGCGCCAGCACGGGGATGAGCAGCACCACGCCCACGATGGCGTACATCATGTAGCCCGATGACTTTGCCAGCAGCTTGGAGCCGTACAGGCACAGCGCGGCGGAAACGAGGATGGTGACGATGGCGGTCATCCAGTAATTGATGCCGAGAAAGCCTTGCAGCAGCTTGCCCTCGCCGGAGAAAGCGAGGCCGCCCGCGCACATCATCGTCATGAGGAAGCAGACGTCATAGAGCACGGCGACGACTCCGCCGAGCTTCTCGCCGTAGCACGAACGGGCAAAGGGCCGGTAGCCCGGCGTGCCGTGCTCGCGCGCGTATTCGAGCATATAGTACATCACGCCGCCCGTGACGAACATGGCGAGCAGCGGCGTGACGAGTCCGACCCAGCCGTACTTCACATACCAGCGCACGCTGAACGCGCCGGTGGCAAAGCCGGGGCCGAAGTGACTGCCGATCCATACGGCGGCGACGCCCAAAAAGGCGGGGACTGCGGTTTTCTTCTTTTCCATGTGTGTTCTCCCTTTCTGCAATGCTCCGGTGCTCACTCCGCGTCGAACGACATGCGGGCGGCGACGGCGTCCTTCAGACCCTGTGCCAGCGCGACGTGCATAGGGTGGCTCAGATAATCACCGAGCTGTTCGGGAGCATCGATGCGCATGACCATCATGATGTCCGCGTTGGAATCGCGCACGGTGACGCAGCGGCTGACCCTGGCGTCGTGCAGAAAGGGCAGCTCGGCCTCCAGCGCGGCATAGACCGCCTGACACTGCGCGAGGATCGCGGCGGCGTCCGCGCCCTTCTTCAGCTTGAGCAAGTTGTAATGGACCATATTCTCACCCTCTGCTTTATGATGCTTTAACATAGCGCAAAGCGGACGCTTTGTCAAGTAAAAGTGATAGCGGTGCAAAGCGAAAAAGCGATTTTGGCGAAATGTACGGAATCACGAGAAATGTCACGCGAAATTTATTATTTTCGCGCATGGAGCCGGTCGCCTCCACCAACGGACACCCCAGAAAAGCGCAGCCCGCCAGTTCAGCCGGCGCAGGAGCAGCGCATTCAACTGTTTGATCCGGTTTTTGTTCATCGGTCCATTTCCCCGTCTCAGGTGCGCATTCATCATCTTCTATACAACCGCTCTTTTTATTGACCTTATTTCCCTTTGCTTTTCGCTTCCCCGTATGTGTAATGTCCGAATTAGGGTCAACTCTACTGAATTGGATAAAGGCGGCAACGCTTGGCAAACCCCTGCGCCGCAAGGGTTTTGAGCTGTATGGGATGTGGACAGTCTGGACTGGAAGGGCATCTCCGCCGCGGACATTACCAAGCGTGTGACCACAAAGGTGCAGAGCGGCTCCATCGTGCTGTTCCATAACGCGGGGGAGCACACGCCGGAGGCGCTGCCGGACATTCTCGACTACCTCATCGGCGAGGGATACGATAATATTTTACCTGCTGGAACAGCGCTTAGCGTTATTTGGAAGTCCGCTGAGGAGTGGACTCCTGACTACATCTCACTTCCTCGATAATCCATCTCAATCCAAGCGCCCGCGCGATTTCGCGCGGGCGCTTGCCCTTTTTACCGCTCCCTATCAACCACAGGCAGGAAAAGGCGTAGCGCTCCCGCTTCGCCTTTCCCGTGCCTGCGTTTTCTTTGCCCCTGTATCGCGGTGTACTCTCGCCTGAATGTAATCTGCTGAAAAAGTTGCAGGATTCGACCGTTATCGCGTGAAATCAATTCATTTCGGTCGTCCATTGTAGATGAGGAGGGCAACACAAAATGGCTTTTATCGTGTATGATTGTCTTGCGGAGAACAAGAAAGGCACACGTCGATCCATGAGCTCCGGGGACTTGATGTAAAAGCTCTGAAATGAGAACGTTCATTACAGAGCGCGTGCGCCCCCTGTTGATGCCGCTGTTTTTCCCAAATTTCATTTCTGAAAGGAGCGGTATCTATGCCGTTGTTCTACTATGTTTCCGACCACGAAAAGGATGCGATGCACAAGCCCTTGGATGCAGAGCGCCTGCTGCGGATGCTCGGTGCCTCCGGCAAGCTGGCAGGCTTTCGCCAAGCGGCGTACATGATCGAGCGGGTACGGGAGAATCCCAAATATGTGCAGCTCATTACCAAGCACCTCTTTATCGTGAAACCGCGCAAAAGTTTGTACGTCGAGCAGCTGCGTGGAACGCAATTTGCGAACGTTGATCCAGACTTGCTGGAAGTATCCGGACCATAGCTTTCTTGACCTCATCACAGGCGCTCCGTTGATGCAGGCGCCGACCAATACGCAGTTTATTGATATGCTGGCGGCATATCTCCGCGACTGAGGTATAGGAGGGAGAAAGGCGGCATCCTGCCGCCTTTCCTGATAGGACCTTTCGATGTTGCCGCCGGTTGGCATGGGCGCACTATGAACAATGCGCTCATGCGAGCTGGCGACAGCCGAGAACTGAATAGGTCAACCGGATACGTTTGATGTGCAGCCCGAAAGGGAAAAGCCGTGCGAAAGGGACAGGCCATGATCCCGCCGAGAAAGGAGGAAAAGGGGGAGCGGTCCTTTGACGCACAGCAGGCCGTGGCGGGCCTGCGGCGATGATCTGTACGTCAGGATAATGATACATTCGCCCAGCCACAGTCCGAGCGTGAAGCGGTCCTGACGGACCGTGAGCCGTCGCAGGCAATGGGGGCGATCTGCGAGAACCGCAGGGGGTGAGAGTCCCATGCAGGTGGTGCCAGCCGCCGTCCGGTTTGTTCCTGAAACCATGTCAGAACTTTACAAACAATATTTCAGAACTGCGTCCGCATGAGGGCGCGGTTTTTGTCGAAAATTGCGTCCCACCATGAGACGCAATCCAATACCTAATCAGGAGGTTTTTTGATGGATAAAAACGAAACCGCTCCGCGCGTTGAAACGACACACAAGCTCGGCAATACCACCTATGTTGTGAATGGTTTTTACGCTTCCAAGGGAGCTACTGCGACCGAAAAAATCAAACGATTACTTGACAGAGAAACGAAGAAGTAGACAGGCGAAAATTTGACGCTTATTTTGCCCCATCGTATAATATAAGTGTCAGTTCGGTCACATGGTAGCTGCCGGAATGGAGGCTTCAAATGAATAGGCAGCAGGAAAAAATCACCGCGCTTTACTGGGGAGAGGGGGGTGCTTTGATGGCAAGCTACACGAGATCACCTATCGAAAAGTGGGTAGCCCTCTATGTCCGCCTTTCCCGCGATGACGACAACGAGGGCGACAGCAACAGCATTTCCCATCAGGTCGAGATACTGACGAAGTACGCCAAGGAGCACGGCATTGAGAACTTCAAGATATACAAGGACGACGGCTTTTCAGGGACAAACTTCAATCGCCCTGGCTTTCAGGAAATGATGAGCGATATTGAAAGCGGCCTTGTAAGTATGGTCGTTGTCAAGGATTATTGTGCGATAATAGGACTAAATCAGAAAGACCTTGAAAATCAAGGCGTTCTGGCTTAGTCCCTTCTTTTTTTGACCGAAAACAAAGGACTTTCACAATAATC